>ERZ1034569.196-NODE-196-length-22958-cov-83.993800_pt1 | contig 22958 bp, 14 predicted proteins | sample MGYA00520706_ERZ1034569 | MGnify/ENA primary metagenome ERZ1034569 (study PRJEB33760, sample SAMEA4777722) | hypersaline lake metagenome | biome: hypersaline environment; feature: brines | place: Spain | collected 2014-08 | depth 0 m ...
CCCGGCACCCACGAGATCATCGCGCTGCGGCCCGCCACCGGGTCCCAGGATCGCATCGTGCAGCGCGTGTCGGTGACGGTTGCCCAGGCCCCGGTCGGTGAGGTGGCGTTCGCCGAGGCCCCGGCGCAAGTCTATGCGGGCACGCAGGTGCCCCTCGTCGCCGAGGCCCGGACGGCAGACGGGCAGGTGCGCGATGATGTTGCCGTGCAGATGGAGAGCAGCAATCCCGAGGTGGCCACCGTGGACCGGCTGCACCGGATCGATGCCCAGGCGCCCGGACGCGTGACGCTCACGGCCCGGGCCGAGGGCCACGAGGCCACCACGACCGTCGAGGTCCTTCAGAACCCGGTCGCGTCGCTGACACTGAGCGGCGGGGCCGACTCGGCCCGCACGGGGGACGTGCTCGACTTTGCGGCGACGGCCCGCACCGAGGCCGGCACCGCCGTGGGCGACGCCCCGATCCGGTACGCGGTGCGCACCGACCACACCGAAGAGATCGCGCCGGGCGCCACCGCCGAGATTGGAGCCGACGGCCGCTTCGTCGCGGAGGACGCCGGGCAGTACACCGTCGTGGCCACGAGTGGGGGGCACACCGCCACGCACACCGTCTCCGTCACGCCGCGCGGCCTGGAGGGGGCGATCGAGGTCGTGGGCCGGGGGCGCGTCTCCAACGTGCACACCTCGGACCTCTGGGTGTGGGAGGCGCCGGACGGCCGCGACTACGCCATCACCGGCACCTGGGGCGGCGACGGCGAGGCCTACTTCTGGGACGTGACCGACCCGTCCGACATCACGCCCGTCGACACGGTCACCGTCGACGCGCGCACGGTCAACGACGTGAAGGTGAGCGACGACGGGCGCACCTGTATCATCAGCCGCGAGGGGGCGTCCGACCGGAAGAACGGCATGGTGATTCTCGACTGTTCGGACCCGACCGACGTGTCGATCGTCACCGAGTACACGAACCGCCTCACCGGCGGCGTCCACAACCTGTTCATCTACGAGGACCACGTCTACGCCCTCAGCAACGGCCGCCGCTACGAAATCATCAACATCGAGGACCGCGCGAACCCGACCCGGGTCACCGACTTCGAGCTCGAGACGCCCGGCCACTCGATCCACGACGTGTGGGTGGACGACGGCATCGCCTACTCGTCGAACTGGGACGACGGGGTCGTGATGGTGGACGTGGGCAACGGCGTGAAGGGGGGCTCGCCCTCGAATCCGGTCGAGATCGGGCGCTACGCCTACCCGAGCGGCTGGAACCACGCCGCGTTTCCGTACGACGACGCGGAGACGGGCAAAGACTGGGTCGTTGCGGGCGACGAGGCCTTCCCCAACGGCCTGAACACCGAGAATGAGCCGACCATTCCCGCCGGCTGGCTCCACTTCGTCGACGTCACCGACCCGGACAATCCGTCCGAGGAGGCGCGGTACCGCGTGCCCGAAGCCGGCTCGCACAACTTCTGGGTGGACGGCGACACGCTCTACGTCGCCTACTACAACGCCGGGCTGCGCGTGGTGGACCTGTCCGGCGACCTGAAGGGCAACCTCTACGAGCAGGGCCGCGAGATTGCGCACTTCAAATCCCACGACCCCGAGGGCCGCATCCCCAACGCCGCGATGGCCTGGGGGCCGCAGCCGTACAAGGGGCACGTCTTCTTCTCCGACTGGAACTCCGGCCTCTGGGCGGTGGAGGTGACGAGGGAAGAGTGATGCGTGAGGACGTGATGCGTGAGGCCTGACGAGTGAGGAGGGACCGATGGCCCCAACTCACCAACCCACTAACCGACCAACCCATCAACCAACCCCCATGCGCCTGCTCCGAACGCTCCTCCTTGTCATCTGCCTGTTCGGCCTGGCAGCAGCGCCGGCCCTCGCCCAGAATTACTACGCCTACGTCGCGTCCGAGTCGGCCGACGAGGTGGCCCTGGTGCGGTTTGATGCCGACACCGAATCGGCGACCGTGGAGGAAACCGTTCCTGTCGGCTACATCGCGCCCGAGACGGAGGGGGCCCACGGCATGACGGTGGCGCCGGACGGGGAGCACTGGTTCGTGTCCATCGCCCACGGCAAGCCCTACGGCCGCGTTGCCAAGTACGAGACGGGGACGAACGCGAAGGTCGACACCGCCCACGTCGGCATGTTTCCGGCCACGATGGAGGTCTCCTCCGTGACGGGCCTGCTTTACGTTGCGAACTTCAACCTGCACGGCGAGCCGGAGCCAAGCACCGTGTCGGTCGTCGATCCGGAAGCCATGACGGAGGTGGACCGGATCGAGACGGGCATCATGCCGCACGGCTCCCGCTTCGCGCCGGACGGGCGCACGCACTACTCGGTGAGCATGATGGACGGGACGCTCCACGAAGTTGACGCGCTGACGGGCCGGGTCACGCGCACCCTCACGACCGGCGAGGGCACGCCGAAGCCGACATGGGTGGACCCGCACCCCTCGCGGCCGCTGGCGTACGTGGCCCACAATGGGGCCGACGAGGTGGTCGTGGTGGACCGGGACGACTGGGCGGTGACGCAGCGGCTGCCGACGGGCGAGGGGACCGCGCCGTACAACCTGGAGGTGTCGCCGGACGGCACGACGCTCGTGGTCTCCTACAAGGGGACCGGCGAGACGGGCATCTGGAACCTGGAGACGGGCGAGCGGGCGGCCCGCCTGTCGAACACACAGGCCGTCACGCACGGCGTCGTGATCTCGCCCGACAGCCGCTACGCGTTCGTCTCGGCGGAGGGGCGGGGCGACGACCCGGGCGCCGTCGACGTGTTTGACCTGCGGTCGAACGAGCGGGTTGCGTCCGTCGAGGTGGGGCCGCAGGCGGGCGGCATCGCGTTCTGGAAGACGGATGCGACGACCACCTCGGCCCGATGACGGACGCGCCCGGTACCTACGCGTTGCTGCTCCAGAATGAAGAGAGACAGGAGATTGAGGTGGGGGCCCTTGGCGAAATGATGGTCCGGCCCGGCGTGTACGTCTACGTCGGGAGCGCCTTCGGCCCCGGCGGGCTCCGCGCCCGGGTGGGGCGGCACGCTCGGGGCGATGGCGCGCTGCACTGGCACGTCGACTACCTGCGTGCGGCCACGGCGCTGGAGGCGGTCTGGTACACCCACGACCCCGAGCGCCGCGAGTGCACGTGGGCCGCGGTGCTCCGGGCGCTCCCCGGCGCCTCGGTCCCGGTCGACGGCTTTGGGGCGTCGGATTGTACCTGTCCGGCCCACCTCGTCCGTTTTGAGGCCGCGCCATCCGTCTCGACGTTCCGGACGCGCCTTCGTGGAGAGTGTCCGGATCACGAGATGATCTCTCGCTTCGAGCCGTAACGTTCCACCGTCCAACGTAGGGTCCGGTGGAAAGGGGCACTTCCCCGGAAGAACAGCAGTCGGGAAAGAGACGACTCCTACCACTTGGGAAAAAACGTGACGACGCAATGCGCACCCTCGGCAACATCCTCTGGTTTCTGATCGGCGGCCTCGAGATGGGACTGGCCTGGTGGCTGGCCGGTCTCGTGATGTACGTCTCCATCGTCGGCATCCCGTTCGGCCGGTCCTGCTTCGAGATCGGCACGTTCACCTTCTTCCCGTTTGGCCGCGAGGCGGTGCGGCGCGACCTGGTCACGGGCGAGGGCGACGTCGGGACGAGCCCGCTCGGGACCGTGGGCAACGTGCTCTGGTTTGTGCTCTGCGGCTGGTGGCTTGCGCTGGGGCACCTCGTCACGGCCGCGGCGCTGATCGTGACCATCATCGGCATCCCGTTCGGCATTCAGCACGTCAAGATTGCGGGCCTCACGCTCTCGCCGATCGGCAAGACGGTGGTGCGGACAGAGGTGGCGCAGGCGGCGCGAGGCCGTTGAGTCCTTCACGTCGAATGGGCCTCGTCCGTGAACCGCCTCAAAAGGAATCATGCCCGCTTTTCGTGCCCCTGCTCGGGCAACGCGCAAGTCGAAGAGGGGACCCCTCGGATTCCGAACTGCGTTCGTCGGCTCGATCCCGCCATTTCTCGGTGGGGTACGCAACGTATCCTTGCCGTAACACCCCTGTCCCAACCAGAAACGCGTGCCCACCCCGACGGTGTAACTTCTTCTGTAGAAATCTAGGCGCCTTTGCCCTCACGCAATACGCATCACGCGCCCCGAGTGAAACGAGGAAGTGCCCTTGGGGTGCAACACGAGGGCCCGGCAGGGCGCTTGCTCCGAGCATCCCCCTCCACGAAGTTGCCGACTCCCCGCATGCCCGAGCACATCACCCTCCGCGGCGCGCGCGAGAACAACCTCCAGGCCATCGACCTCGACATTCCCCGCAACCGGCTCGTCGTGGTGACGGGCCTGTCAGGGTCCGGCAAGTCGAGCCTCGCGTTCGACACGATCTTTGCCGAGGGCCAGCGGCGCTACATGGAGAGCCTGAGCGCCTACGCCCGCCAGTTCCTGGAGATGATGGAGCGGCCCGAGATCGACTACGTCGACGGCCTCTCGCCGGTCATCTCCATCGAGCAGAAGACCGTCTCCGGCAACCCGCGCTCCACGGTCGGCACCGTCACGGAGGTGTACGACTTCCTGCGCCTGCTCTACGCCCGGGCCGCCACCGCCTACTCCCACGAGACGGGCAACCGCATGCGGCAGCAGAGCGACGACGAGATCGTGGACGGGATCCTCGACTTCCCCGAGGGCACGCGCCTGCAGATCCTGGCGCCGGTGGTGCGGGGGCGCAAGGGCCACTACCGCGAGCTCTTCGAGCAGACCTCCGCGCAGGGCTTCGAGCGGTTTCGCGTGGACGGGGAGATGCGGACCTACGAGGAGGACATGAAGCTGGAGCGCTACGCGACACACGACGTGGAGGTGGTCATCGACCGCCTCGCCATCAAGGACGGCATCCGCTCGCGGGTGAGCCAGTCCGTCGAGACGGCCCTGGAGATGGGGGGCGGCACCCTCATCGCGGACGTGGTCGACGGGCCCGACGGCGTGGAGACGGGCGACCACCTCTTCAGCCGCGACCTCGTGGACCCCGAGACGGGCCTCTCCTACGAGGAGCCCTCGCCCAACATGTTCTCGTTCAACACGCCGTACGGCGCGTGTCCGGAGTGCGAGGGGCTGGGGACCGCCAAGCAAATTGCGCCGGAGCTCGTCGTCCCGCACCCGGAGAAAACGATCAACGAGGGCGCGCTGGCCCCGCTCGGGGAGCCGCGCGACATCTGGATCTTCAACCAGCTGGAGGCGGTCGCGGAGGCGTACGGCTTCGACTTCGACACGCCGATCGAGGCCCTGAGCGACGAGCAGCTGGCGGTGATTCTGGAGGGGGCCGGCGAGGAGCAGTTCGAGATCGAATACGGCTACAAGGGCCGCGAGGTGCAGTACAAGCACCGCTTCGACGGCCTCTACGACCACATCTGGCACACCTACGAAGAGACGAGCTCGTCGAAGAAGCGGCGGCGGGCCGAGTCGTTCATGCGCGAGATGGACTGTCCCGCCTGCAGCGGCGGGCGCCTGAAGACCGAGAGCCTCCACTACCGCATCGGGGGCAAGTCGATCGCCGACCTGGCGCAGATGGACCTCACCCGGCTCCGCGATTTCGTGGAGGACGTCCCGTTCGACACCGAGCGACAGACGCGCATCGGAGAACCGATCGTGAAGGAGGTGCGGGAGCGGCTCGACTTCCTCATCGGGGTGGGCGTGGGCTACCTCACGCTCGACCGCCCGGCCCGCACCCTCAGCGGGGGCGAGAGCCAGCGGATCCGCCTCGCCACGCAGGTGGGCACGCAGCTGACCGGCGTCCTCTACGTCCTCGACGAGCCGACCATCGGCCTGCACCCGCGCGACAACGACCGCCTCATCGAGAGCCTCGAAAGCCTGCGCGACCTCGGCAACTCGGTCGTCGTGGTGGAGCACGACCGCGACATGATCGAGGCCGCCGACCACGTGGTCGACCTCGGCCCCGGGGCCGGCATCCACGGGGGACACGTCATCACCACGGGCCCGCCGTCCGTCCTGACGGTCGATCCGGTGGAGCAGACCAACGGCACGGCGGCCAACGGCGCGGCCGAGCACGAGATCGAAGACAACGGCGTGGCGCGGCAGCAGGTGGCCGAGCGCGCCGCGGACTACGACAGCGACCACTACGACTTCGAGAGCTTTACCGCCGCCTACCTGCAGGGCGAGCGCGTCATCCCGCTGCCCGACGAGCGCCGCGACGGCACCGGCGAGTCGATCACGCTGAAGGGGGCCACGGGCCACAACCTGAAGGGGGAGGACGTGGACGTTCCGCTGGGAACGCTGATCTGCGTCACCGGGGTCAGCGGCTCCGGCAAGTCGACCCTCGTCAACCAGACGCTCTTTCCGATTCTACACCGGCACCACCACAACGCCAAGACGGTGCCGCTGCCCTACGACCGCGTTGAGGGCATCGACCACGTCGACAAGGTCATCGAGATCGACCAGCAGCCCATCGGCCGCACGCCGCGCTCCAACGCGGCCACCTACACGAAGCTGATGGACTACCTGCGCGACCTCTTCGCCCAGCTGCCGGAGGCAGAGATCCGCGGCTACACCAAGAGCCGCTTCAGCTTTAACACCGACCCGGGCCGCTGCGACAAGTGCGGGGGCACCGGCACGGTCACGCTGGAGATGAACTTCCTGCCGGACGTGGACGTGACCTGCGACGCGTGCGATGGCAAGCGCTACGGGCCCGAGACGCTGGAGGTGGAGTACAAGGGCAAGAACATCGCCGAGGTGCTGGACATGACCGTGGCGGAGGCGGTCGATTTCTTCGAGAACCAGCCGCGCCTCGTCCGCACCCTCAAGACGCTCGACGCGGTGGGGCTCGGCTACCTCACCCTCGGCCAGTCGTCCACCACGCTCAGCGGCGGGGAGGCGCAGCGCGTGAAGCTCTCGAAGGAGCTCTCCCGCCCCGGCACCGGCGACACGCTCTACATTCTCGACGAGCCGACCACCGGCATGCACTTCGAGGACGTGCGTCATCTCCTCAACGTCCTGCACGGGCTCGTCGACGAGGGCAACACGGTGATGGTCATCGAGCACAACATGGACGTCATCAAGCAGGCCGACCACGTGATCGACCTCGGCCCGGAGGGCGGGCGCGAGGGCGGCGAGATCCTGTTCGAGGGCCGGCCCGAGGCCCTGGCGGAGGCCGACACGCACACGTCGGCCTACCTGCGGGAGGAGTTGGAGCGCACCCGAACCGCGCAGACCGACGCGGAGAAGACGGCCCCCGTCGGCGAATCGGGCGACGGCCTCTCGTCGGGACAGCCGGAGCCGACGGCGGAGTGACGAGGTGGGGGGAGCGTCCGCACAGGAGCTCCTGAAATGTGGTGATCCTGTTAAAAGAACGTCCGGAAGCGGTTCCGTAATCGTTGGGAGCGCTTTTATGAAGGTCGAATTTTTGTGGTTTTAGGGGAGTATTGGTAGAGTAAGTGGCGTCAGTATCGCTCCCACCACAAAAAATACTCGCCTTCGGAATGCGGATACGCACGTTCGTTCTCGCCGTCGTCGGTCTTCTGTTCGTACCCATTGGGGCTGCGGCCATGCCGCTGTCGGACCCCGCAAACGTTGCCGAGGCGCTGCAATCGGCCGAGCAAACACAGACGAATCTGGATTACGTCTGGACGATCCTCGCCGCGGCGCTGGTCTTCTTTATGCAGGCGGGCTTTGCGCTGCTGGAGTCCGGCTTCTCGCGGGCGAAGAACGCGGTAAACATCATCATGAAGAACGTGATGGACGCCTCGGCCGGGGCGCTGGTCTTCTTCGCGGTCGGCTTCGGGCTGATGTTCGGCACCTCCTGGGGCGGCCTGATCGGGACCGACGGCTTCTTCCTCACCGGCACGGGCGACCAGCCGCAGACCTGGGTCTACGCCTTCTACTTCTTCCAGGCGGTCTTTGCGGCCACGGCGGCCACCATCGTCTCCGGCGCGGTCGCCGAGCGCATCAAGTTCAGCGGCTACCTGATCTTCTCCGTCACCATCACGGGGCTCATCTATCCGGTGTTTGGGGCGTGGGCGTGGGGCGGCCTCTTCAACGGCAGCGGCTGGCTGGAGGCGCTTGGTTTCATCGACTTTGCCGGGTCGACGGTCGTGCACAGCGTCGGCGGCTGGGCGGCGCTGGCCGGGGCGTTGGTCGTGGGGCCCCGGGTGGGCAAGTACGCGGACGACGGCACGCCGCGCAGCATTCCGGGGCACAGCCTTCCCCTGGCGGCGCTGGGGGTGTTTATCCTGTGGCTCGGGTGGTTCGGCTTTAACGCGGGCTCCACGACGGCCGGGTCCACCGCGATCGCCAAGATTGCCATGAACACGTTCGTCGCGGCGGGGGCCGGGGCGGTGGCGGCCATGGCCATCACCTGGATCGACGGCGGCACGCCGGACGCCACGATGACGCTGAACGGCGTGCTCGGCGGCCTGGTCGGCATTACCGCGGGGTGCGCGGCCCTCACGCCGCCGTACGCCATCCTCACGGGGGCCATCGCGGGCGCCGTCGTGGTCTATGGCACCCGCGCGCTGGAGTGGTACGTCGACGACCCGGTGGGGGCCATCGCCGTGCACGGGCTGGCCGGCGCCTGGGGCACCATCGCCGCGGGCCTGTTCAACTCCGCCGGCTTCAGCCTGTCGCAGGTGGGCGTGCAGGTTGTGGGCGTGGCGGCGGCGTTCCTGTGGACCTTCCCCGTCAGCTACCTCGTCTTCTCGATCGTCGACGCCGCGATTGGCATTCGCCTCAACGGCAAGAAAGAGACGGTCGGGCTCGACCGCATGGAGCACGACGTCGAGGCGTACCCGGAATTCACGACGGACGGGGACCGTCAGGCCCCGGCGCCCGAGACGGACGAGGTCGTTGCCCGGTAGCGGCGCGGCCCCTCCACCACTTCCCTGTGCCCGGAGGAGAACGAGCGGTGTTCTCCTCCGGGGGGAGGGGGAGGCGCGTTTCGCAATGCGGGGACAGGCGCTCATCATTACGGCAAGCGCGACGGCCGCAGGGTCGGGCCCGGTGGGAGCCTGGCCCCTGCGGCCGTTCGTGTGTGGGGCCGATGTACAACGATGGGCGCATTCCACGTCCGCGAGCTGGTGCGCCCCCCTCGCGAAAACGGCCGATGACGGACCGCAGACGGCGGCGTCTCGGGGTGCTTCGGCGGTCTGTCAGCCGAGAGCAGTCGGGCCACGGTCGTCGCACGCCAAACCAGCGCTTCTGCAGTGCACGCCCACTGTTGAGGTGCACCCCAACGCTCGACCCCTCAACCTCTCACGCTCAACCCCCACCCTCAATATCCGTAGATCGAGAGGTCCTCCCGACGCATGTGGGTGTTGAGGACGATTGCCAGCAGGGCCGTGTTGGCGAGCATGGCCGAGCCGCCGTACGACAGGAACGGCAGCGGAAGCCCGATCACGGGCAGCATGCCGGTGACCATGCCGATGTTGATGAAGATGTGGATTAGGTAGACGCCCACGGCCCCCGCGGCGACGATGCTGCCGAATGGGTGCTTGACGTCGGCCCCCAGCTTGATGAGCCGCAGGAGGAGGGCGGCCAGCAGGCCCAGGACCACCAGCGACCCCACGAGGCCGAACTCTTCGGCCACGACGCTGAAGATGAAGTCGGTCGTCTGCTCCGGCACGTAGGCGCCCTGGGTCTGGGGCCCCTGCATGAAGCCCGTGCCCCAGATTCCACCGGAATAGAGGGCCGCCTTCGACTGCACCAGGTGGAACCCCACGCCCTGCCGAAATTGCTCGGCCCCCGGGTTCGTAAACGACAGCAGACGGTCGACCTGGTAGGGCTGGAGGATCTTGCGGAGCACGAACGAGATGAGGGCCGTCACGCCGGCGGTGAAGGTGGCCGCCAGGGCGGCGATGGAGCGCCGGCCGGAGTAGGCCCAGAGCCCGCCCGTGAACAGGACGGCGAACCCGAGGGCGGCCGGAGTGGACACCAGCGCAAAGTAGCCCGCGATGGCGGGCGAAACCATAAGCAGGAGGACCGAGAGGGACAGCCCGCTCCAGAAGAGCATGATGGGCACGAGGCCGAAGAAGACGAGGGCGGTGCCCAGGTCGTTCTGGAGGATGACGAGGAGGGCCGGCGCGACGATGAGGCCCGCGGCCTTCAGGGCAAAACTCAAGTCCTGCCCGGCTCGGGTGTGGCGCTCGGACAGCAGCTGCGCCACGGCGAGGACCGTTCCCACCTTGGCCAGCTCCGACACCTGCAGCCGCAGCGGCCCGAGGGCGAGCCATGCGCGGGTGCCATGCACCTCTACCCCCATCACGAGGCACAACACGAGGAGGACGAGCGTCGCGGCGTAGGCCGGATAGGCCGCGTACCGCAGAAACCGGACGGGCACCAGGAGGGTGGCCGCAATGCCGGCGATCGACACGCCAATCCAGAGAAACTGACGGGCGAAATTATCCTGGACGCCCGGGCCGATGTATTCGGCCGCGGGGCCGTGGGTGGTGCTGTACAGGGCCACGAGGCTCACGGCCGCGAGCCCCAACCAGAGCAGCAGCGTCCAGGGATCCAGTTTCCGGGCTGGGGGACTCATGGGCGATCGGTCGGCGATGAGGCACTGGGGCGGGACGAGTCAGCGGGCGTCGGGGCGGCGGGTTGCGTAGTGGCCTGGACGGCGGGCGTTGTCTCCGAGGGAGACGTGGAGGGGGAGGGCGCGCCGTCCTCCGGGGCGCTGCGCACCTCCTCCCGCAGGCGTCGCTTCCAGTAGCGCCGCTCCCACGTGTCCGCGATTGAGCCCGTCAGGTATTGTTCGGCCATCAGGCTCGCAATGGGGGCCGCGGCGGTGGCCCCGTAGCCCGCATTCTCGACGACCACCGCGAGGGCGATCTCCGGGTCGTCGTACGGCGCAAACATGATGAACAGCGAGTGGTCCTCGCCGTGCGGGTTCTGGGCCGTGCCCGTCTTGCCGGCGCTGGGGATGTCGGGAATCTGAACCCACCGGCCGGTGCCGTCGGTCATGACGCGGTGCATGCCCTCCTGCACGACGTCGAAGTGGGAGGGATCGACCGGAATTGGGTCCGGGGGAGGCAGCTCGGGGCGCCGGGCCGCCCCGGTCTCCGGGTGGACGGCCTTGCGGACGAGGTGAGGCGTGGGGAGGCGGCCGCCGTTGCCGAGGGCCGCCGCGTACCGGGCCATCTGGAGGGGGGTGACGGACATGTCGCCCTGTCCGATGCCGAGGTTGATGGTGTACCCGTCGGTCCAGCGGCCGTACGTCTGGTCGAAATAGGAGGAGTCCGGAATCAGTCCCGGCTCCTGCCGGAATCCTTCGAGCGGCACCTCCTGGCCGAACCCGAACTTCAGGGCCCAATCGTGCCAGGTGGCCAGGCTCATGTTCTCCATTACCTGGTAGAAAAAGGTGTTGCAGGACACCTCCAGGGCCTTCGCCACCGTGATGCGCCCTTCGTCCTGTCCGTTGTGGTTCTTGAACGCCCGGCGCCCGATCTGGTAGCTCGACGGGCAGTCCATGCGCTCCGAGGCGGTGAGCATCCCGGTTTCGAGGGCGACGAGGGACATGAACGGCTTCCAGGTGGAGCCTGGGGGGTAGCCGCTCTGCGTGGCGCGGTTGTAGAGCGGATCGCTCGGGTCCGAGCGGAGGCTGTCCCACGCCGATGTGCTGACCGACCGGGCAAACAGGGAGGGGTCGAAGTCCGGCGTGCTGACGAGGGAAAGGATGCCGCCGGTGTCGGGGTCGAGGGCAACGGCCGCGCCGCGCTTCCCCACGAAGAGGGACTCGGCGAGGGCCTGCACCTCGTGGTCGAGGGTGAGGTGGAGATCGTGCCCGCCGACCGGAGGGGTGTCCATGGCGCCGTTCTGGTACTCCCGCACCTCCGTCCCGTGCACGTTCACGAGCACCATCTCGCGCCCCCGGTCGCCCCGAAGGATCGATTCGTAGGCGTGCTCCAGGCCCGTGCGGCCGATGCGGTCGCCGGCCCGGTAGTCCGCCGGCATGCGGGACAGGGCCTGCTCGTCAATCTCGTGAACGTAGCCGAGGGCATGGGCCGCCCGGGCGGCCGTGTGGTAGCGCCGCCTCAACTCCACGTCGTACGACACGCCGGGCAGTTCGTAGAGGTGCTCCTGCACGCGACTGAACGTGTCGAACGAGACCTCCCGAAACGAGGGCGTCGGGCGGAAGGCATTCCGCTCGCGCGCCTCCCGCAGTCGGCGGCGCACCGTCGAGTCGGCCACGCCCAGTAGATTGGCCAGCAGCGGGGCCTTCGACGCGTCAAAGTACCGGGGCGTGATCCGAATCGTGTAGGTGGGCCGGTTGTCCACCAGGAGCGTGCTGTCCCGGGCGTACAGGGCCCCTCGTGCCGGCTCTACCGATTGCTCCCGCACGGCGCTTCCGGGCGGCGTGCCGTCCTCGGACGCGCCGTTGAAGCCCTGGAGCTGCACCAGACGAAGGCCGAGCAGGAAAAAGAGAAAGACGACGACCCCGGCGTAGATCCGGACGCGGGTGCGATACTCATCCATGCAGGCGCGGTCGGGGCGGCGAGTGTGCGTCGGAGGATGACAGTGGGGGGCAGCCCATCATTTGAGCCCAAACGGCGGAAGGCGCGAAATGGGTCCTGAGCCGTCGCGAGAGCAAACAGTCTCGTTCCATCCGTGGCGGACCCTCAATTCTGCCCAAAAGTTTTAGTTCTTGGAGAAGGCGGACCCCAAACCTCGCGCCGTCTAGACGCGCATCTCAACCGAACCCTGGGCATTGTCGACGGGATGCGTGTCTTAAAGGTGCAAGTTCCGTTCCGGGCACGCTCCCATTTGGGGGAGCGTAACGATTGAACCCTTCCGTACTCCAACCAATACACCTAGGGCCGTACGTCGGGTGTAAATTTCGTAAAGCCTCGTTGATGTCCCTGGCCGTTATGCAACGATCTCCTGTGCGTTTTGCTCTCGCTCTCCTTGCGCTTTCGGTCGCCTCGATGATTGGGGCCGTAGGGCCGGCGTCGGCCCAGTACTTCGGGCAGAATAAGGTCCAGTACGAACAGTTTGACTTCCGCTCCTTCGAGACGGATCAGTTTGAGATTTACTTCTACCCGGAGGAGCAGCAGGCCGTTGAGGATGCGGCCCGGATGGCGGAGCGGTGGTACGATCGCCACTCCCGGACCTTCCTCCGAGAGTTTCAGAAGAAAAAGCCGCTGATCTTTTACGCCAACAGCCCCGATTTTCAGCAGACCAACGCCGTGCGCGGGCAACTGGGACAGGGCACCGGCGGCGTGACGGAGAGCATCAAGGAGCGCGTCATCATGCCGCTCACAGGAAGCTACGGGGAGACCGACCATGTGCTCGGCCACGAGCTCGTCCACTCGTTTCAGTACGACATTGCCCTGCGCAAGAACAACGAGGGGTTCTCGCTGCGCAACATGCCGCTGTGGTTCATTGAAGGAATGGCCGAATACCTGTCGATCGGGCGGCAGGACTCACACACCGCGATGTGGATGCGGGACGCGGCCGTGCGCGGGGACCTGCCCACAATTCGGCAGCTCACGCGCGACCAGCAGTCCTACTTTCCCTACCGCTACGGCCAGGCCTACATGGCCTACATCGGCGGCAAGTACGGCGACGCCACCGTCACGGACCTTTACAAAATGAGTGGGCGGGTGGGGCTTGACTCCGCCTTCGTGTACACGCTCGGCATCACGGCCGACTCGCTGTCGGAGGAGTGGAAGCAGTCTACCCGCGATGCCTTCCTGCCGGCCACCGACGGACGGACGCCGGTGGACTCGGTGGGCACGGCGGTGATTGGGGACCCCGGGGCGGACAACCAGCTCAACATCTCCCCGGCGGTGAGCCCGGACGGGCGCTACGTGGCCTTTATCTCGCGCCGCAACCTCTTCAACACGAACCTCTTCGTCGCGGACGCGGAGACGGGCGAGATCGTGCAGGAACTGGAGGGGACCCGGTCGAATCCACACTTCGACGCGCTCCGGTTTATCAACTCGGCGGGGGCGTGGTCGCCCGACGGGCGGCGGTTTGCGTTCATCACGTTCGCGGACGGCCGCAACGAAATCAACACGTTCAACGTCCAGACGGGCGAGATCCGGACGCGGACGGCGGTGGAGAACGTGGGGGCCATTCACAACCTGGCCTGGTCGCCGGACGGGCAGTCCATTGCGTTTTCGGGGCTGGAGGGCGGCCTGAGCGACCTGTACGTCTACGACCTGGACCAGAAGAACGTGCGCCAGCTCACCAACGACCGGTACGCGGCCCTGCAGCCGACGTGGTCGCCCGACGGGGAAACCCTCGCGTTTACGACGGACCGCGGGCGGGACGGGACAAACTTTGAGACGCTGGAGTACGGCGAGGAGCGCATCGGCCTGATCGACGTCGAGTCCGGCGAGATTCGCACGATTCGGCCCTTCTCCACGGGCATGCAGCACAACCCACAGTTCAGTCCGGACGGCCGCAGCATCTACTTCGTTGCCGACCAGGACGGCTTCAAGGACGTGTACCGCTACGACCTGGACGAGGAGGCGACCTACCGCGTGACGGAGCTGAAGACCGGCGTGAGTGGCATTACGGCCCTCTCCCCGGCCCTGTCGGTGGCGCGGCGGAGCGGGCGGATGATGTTCTCGGTCTTCTCGAACGGCGGGTACTCCATCGTGGGGCTCTCGCCGGAGGAGACAAAGGGCGAGCGGATGACGCCGAAGGAGGAGGCCTCCAACACCGCCGCGTTGCTTCCCCCGGTGCAGCCGAAGGGGGACGGCCTCGTGGGCAGCTACCTGGAGGATCCGACGACGGGGCTGACGGACGTGGACACGACCCAGACGACGAAGGCCAGCAATCGGCTGCGCCTCGACCGCATCGTGCCCCCTTCGGTGGGGGCCTCGGTGGGAGGGCCCGTGGGCACGCAGGTGGCGGGGGGGATCGGGTTCATGTTCAGTGACATTCTCGGCCATCGGAACCTGAGCGTCTTCGTACAGGCCAACGGGACGATCAAAGACATCGGCGGGGGCGTCTTCTACTCCAACCAGGAGAACCGATTCAACTACGGCGTGGGCATCTCGCACCAGCCGTCGGCCCGTGGGCGTGTGGGGCGTACCCGAAGCGGCCAGTTTGTGCAAATCGTCAACCGGATCTTCCGGACGCAGGTGGGCGCGCAGACGAGCTACCCCTTCTCCCAGACGAACCGGCTCGAACTTGGCGTAGGGGGCACACGCTACGGCTTCAGCCAGACCGTCCGCGCGTTCAACCGGTTCGGGCAGTCCCAAGAGATCGATGCCGGGACGGTCCGCGATCCCATCTACTTCGCGCGCACGAGCCTTGCGTATGTCGGGGACTTCTCGCGATCGGGCCTGACGTCGCCCCTGCAGGGCGGGCGCTATCGCTTTCAGGTGACGCCGCAGTTCGGGTCCCGGAACTTCGTGTCGGTGCTGGCCGACTACCGGCGGTACTTCTACCGCGAGCCCGTCACGCTTGCGGTGCGGGGCCTCCACCGCGGGAACTACGGGGCGAACGAGTTTAGCGGAGAGTTGACGGACAACTTCATCAGCGAAACGCTCGGGGATCCCTACCAGGCCGGCTTTGTGCGGGGGTACAGCTTCAATTCGCTGCTCGAAGAGCCGAATTGTCGAGCCAATCTTGAATCCTGCAGAGTCGGGCGATTGTACGGCACGCGCATGGCGCTCGGGAGCGTCGAGCTACGCCTCCCGCTTCTTGGGCCGGAGGTGCTGAGCCTCGCGACCTTCGAGTACCTGCCGACCGACCTGGTGGCCTTCGCCGATGCCGGGGTGACGTGGACCAACGAGGACCTGACGGACCTGTCCTTCTCCTCGAGCACGATTGGGGCTGACGCAACCGGGCGCCTGGGCACCGGCAGTACGGAACGCACCGTGGCCGCGCAACCGGTGACGAGCGCCGGCGTGTCGGCGCGCGTGAACGTGCTGGGCGCGATCGTCATGGAGGCGTTCTACGCCCGCACGTTCCAGCGTACCAAAAACTGGGACTTCGGGGTCATCCTGCGGCCTGGATGGTAGGGCAAAATGAGGACTACGCGTCGAGGCGGCCGTCGACGACGGTGACGGCCCGCCCGCCTAGCGCGACCCGTTCCGCGTCGGGCGTGTCGAGGTGCACGCGGACGGTGCCGCCCCGCGCAGACACCTGCCGGCCGGTGAGTTCGGTGCGTCCCATCCGGGCGGCCCAGTAGGGGCCGAGGGCGCAGTGGGCGGACCCCGTCACGGGATCCTCGGGGACCCCCACGCGGGGCGCGAAGAACCGGGACACGAAGTCGACGTCGTCGGCCTCGGCCGGGGCGGTTGCAATCACCCCCCGTGCCTCATCGAGGGTGTGTAGGGGCGAGAGGGTCGGCTGCAGGGCCCGCACGGCGCCCGCGTCCGGCAGGCGAACGAGATAGTCGCGCCCGCTCCATCCAACCTCCTCTGGCGTTGCTCCGTCGAGGGCATTGAGAAGTGGGGTGGGCGGATCGGCCGGGGCCACCGGATCGGCGGGAAAGTCCATCCAGATCCATCCGTCGTCGCGCCGGGCCGTGAGGCGCCCGCTCGCCGTCTCGAAATGAAGGGCGGGGCGGGCCGCCTCGTGGTCGGTCGCCCAGAGGACGTGTGCGCTGGCGAGCGTCGCGTGTCCGCAGAGGGCCACCTCGTCGGTGGGGGTAAACCAGCGCAACTGGTAGGTTGCCTCCTCGTCCCAGGGACGTAGGAAAGCCGTTTCCGACACGTTCATTTCGGCGGCCACCTGCTGCATCCAGTCGGCGTCGCGGTCATCCCGGAGTAGGCACACGGCGGCGGGATTCCCGGCGAACGGGACGGTGGCGAAGGCGTCAACCTGGTAGAGGGGGGTGGGCATGGGAGGAGGGGATTGGAACGTTGCAGATCGTGGAGAAACGAAGCGTCCCGGGTACAGGTCCAATGGGAGGAGTGATTGATGAACCCTCACCCTCTACCCGACGACACCGAGCCCGTATGTACCGTCTTCTCCGGCCGTTGTTGTTTCGGTTGAATCCCGAGTGGGCGCACACGGCAAGCCTGTGGGGGGCGCGGGTGGCACAGCGCACGGTCCTGCCACTCGTGGCCTCGCGGTATCAGTTTGAGGACGAGCGGCTCAAGCAGCGCCTCTGGGGCGACACCTTTCCCAATCCCGTGGGGCTGGCCGCGGGGGCCGACAAGAATGCCCGGGCGGTGCCGTTCTGGGAGGCGGTCGGGTTCGGGTTTGTGGAGGTCGGGTCCGTGAGTGCCCAGCCGGCGCCGGGCAACCCGACGCCGCGCGCCTTCCGACTGCCGAAGGACCAGGCCCTGATCAACCGTCTGGGCCTCAACAACGACGGGGCGGAGGCCGTCGCGGACCGGTTGGAGCACAGCCGGTCGGACCGGGCGCGCCCGCTGGGCATCAACCTGGCCAAGACCCACGACCCCGACATCATGGGGGAGGCGGCCCTGGAGGACTTTCGGACGAGCTTTCGGCAACTGGTCGGGCAGGCGGACTACGTGACGCTCAACGTGTCGTGCCCGAACACGCCGGACGGAGGGACCTTCGAGGACCCGGCGGCCCTCGATGCGTTGCTCGGCGCCATCACGGCGGAGCAAAAGGCGCCGGGGCTGGCGGTGCCCGTGCTCGTCAAACTGAGTCCCCCCCTCAGCGACCGCGTCCTGTTCGACACGCGGCTGGAAGAGATCCTTGCGGTGGCGGCGGACCACGACATAGACGGCTTTATCGCGACGAACACGGCCTCGGACCGGAAGGGGGTTGAGACGTCTGCGGACCGGCTCGACGAGATCGGGGCGGGCGGGCTCAGTGGGCCGCCCCTGGAGGCACGGGCCACGCGCCTCGTGCAGTACCTCTACCGGGCGACCGACGGCGAAATTCCGATCATCGGGGTTGGGGGGGTGCACGACGCGGAGTCGGCCTACACCAAGATCCGCGCGGGGGCCTCGCTGGTGCAGCTCTACACGGCGCTCGTCTACGAGGGGCCCGGGCTGGTGCGGCGCATCAAAGAGGGCCTCGTGGCGCGGCTCAGTGACGACGGATACGCGTCTCTTGAGAACGCCGTGGGGGCAGACGCGTGACCGAACACAGCCCCCTCAGAAACAGCGCTCAGGCTCACAGGTAGGGCCTGCGTGCTCGCATTCTTCACACTGGTCTTCGTCCGTCCATGCCCGCACAGGTCGAATTCGACACCATTCCCGAGATGGTTCTCCGCCTTTGTGATCGGTACCGAGGGCGGGAGCGGCCGGTGCTGCGGCACAAGGTCCGGGGCGACGGGTGGCAGGAAATCACCTGGGAGGGCTTCCAGGATCGGGTGCAGGCCCTGGCCGGCTACCTGCATCGGCAGAGTGTGCGCGAGGGCGATCGGGTCGCCCTGCTCTCGGAAAACCGTCCGGAGTGGGCCGTCAGCGACCTGGGGACGCAGCTCATTGGGGCGGCGAACGTCTCGATCTACACGTCCCTTCCGCCCTCGAAAGTAGCCCACATCCTCCGGGACTCCGGGGCCAAAGTGTGCATCGTGTCCGTGCCGGTCCAGCGCAAGAAGATCGAGGAGATTGCGGACACGTGCCCCGAGCTCGAAGAGGTGATCGTGATGAGCGAGACGGCGGACGACCCGCCCGTCCCCATGACGCACTGGGACGATGCCCTGGCGGCGGGCCGCGAGCACTGGAGCGAGCACGAGGCGGAGCTTACCGGCATTGCGGAGTCGATCGCGCCGGGGGACACCAGCGCCCTCATCTACACGAGCGGCACCACCGGCCAGCCGAAGGGGGTGGTGCTAACCCACCGCAACTTCTGCTCGAACGTAAAGGGCGCCCTGCGGCGCATCCCCATCGGGGAGGACGATCACCACCTTTCGTTCCTGCCCCTCTCGCACGCCTTCGAGCGGACGGCGGGCCACACGGCCGTGCTCGCCGCCGGGGCCACCATCAGCTACGCGGAAAGCATCGAGGCGGTCAGCCAAAACCTCCAGGAGGTGCAGCCGACCCTCATGATCTCGGTGCCGCGCATGTTCGAGAAGGTGTACAAACGCGTGACGAAGCAGGCCAAGGAGGGAGGAACCCTCAAGCAGGCCCTCTTCGACTGGGCGGTCGGGGTGGGCGAACGGCACGCTGAGGCCCAGCAGAAGACCGGCTCGGGACCGAACCTGCTGTTGCGTGGGCAGCGGGCGGTGGCCCACCGTCTGGTCTTTTCCAAACTGCACGAGAAACTCGGTGGAAACCTCCGGTTCGCCGCCTCCGGCGGGGCGGCGCTGCCCGAAGAGATTGGCACCTTCTTCCAGGCCGCGGGCGTGACCATCATCGAGGGCTACGGCCTTACGGAGACGGCCCCCGTCCTCACGATCAATCCCCTGGACGCCCCCCGCTACGGCACCGTCGGCCACGTCATGCCCGGCGTGACGGTCGCCATTCAGCCGCTGGAGGAGAACGAGCCGGCCGGGGCGGTCAGTGGCAGCGACTACCCCACATCCCTCTCCACGCCGGAAGGGGAGATTCTGGTGAAGGGCCCCAACGTGATGAAGGAGTACTGGAATCAACCCGAAGAGACACGGGCGGCCTTCGGCCCGGACGGGTGGTATCACACCGGCGACGTCGGACGCTTCGAGGAGGGCTACCTCAAGATTACGGACCGGATCAAGCACATGATCGTCACGGAGGGCGGAAAGAACGTCTATCCCGGCCCGATCGAGGAGACGTTTAAGACCAAGAACTGGATCAACCAGATCGTCGTGGTGGGGGAGGGGCGTCCGTTTCTTGCGGCCCTGGTGGTGCCCGACTTCGACGCCCTCCGCATGCGGGCACGAGACGAGGGGATTGACGAGTCCACCTGTGACGATGCGGAGCTGCTGCACCACGACGCGGCGCAGGCCCTGTTTCAGGACGTCTTTACGGCCTACAACCGCGACGCGGCGGCCCACGAGAAAATTCGCAACTTCCGCCTCCTCGGCGAGCCGTTCACCGTCGAGGAGGGGACGCTCACCCCCACGCTCAAGCTCCGTCGCAGCGTCATTCGGGAGCGCCACGCGGACCTCATCGACGAGATGTACGAGGAGTTCGGCCGGTGACGAATCGCGCCTTGCTTGTGGGGCCCTGCGAAGGGACCGTCGAGATCTGTCCTGTGGGCGCCGCCTCACATCTCCCCTGAATCCGAGCGTCAGAGAACCCGTGTGGATAACCGTTGAACTCTCCTTTAGGGGCCCGCCAGCGCCCATGGTTGAGAGGGGCGTCCCGGATCTCGACTCCGCATCGGCCCTATAAGACGCTTGGACATTTCCCTCGGGGCATGGCGCAGTCCGGTAGCGCGCGTCGTTCGGGACGACGAGGTCGCCGGTTCAAATCCGGCTGCCCCGACCCTCCGAAAGCGGCCTTCACGGTTGGTGGAGGCCGCTTTTGCGTTGCTGAGCCCCCTATCCCCGACCTCCAATGGGGACTTCCCGGGGGCTTCAAGAATAATCCCGCCCGTGAGACCGTTCGCAGCACGTGGATGCGGTCAGGAAAAGGGTCGGAACCCGTTCCGGCCCCCGAAACACTCTGATCGATATTCGTATTTCCAGAAGCATATTCGCGGGCCTTGCTCGTCGGGGGCGTCCCCGGTGTGATCTCTTTCCTCCACGTTTTTCTCACTACGACCCACTCTTATGCTACAACGTTTGTTCAAATCGTCCTGCGTCGGCCTGATCGCCCTCGCCTTCGCCTTCACCGCCCCCGCGTTCGGCCAGATGCCCCAACAGCCGGACACGACCACCCTCTCGGCCTCCGAGGTAAGCCAGGAGCAGATTGACAAGGCGGCCCGCATCGCCGCGGCCGTCCAGTCCTCCATGCGGGCGCAGCAGATGAAGATGCGGAAGCAGATGAAGGAGAAATACGGCAATCCGCAGGAGATGGACTCCACGCAAAAAGCCAACGCACGGCGGGAGATGAAGCGCCAGCAGATGCGGATGCGCAAGCAGCAGATGAAGATGATGCAGCAGGAATCGCAGAAGGAGAACATGGACCCTCAAATGTTCCGGCGCATCATGCGGTCGGCGCAGCAGGACTCCACGCTGAAGAAGCAGATTCAGCAGGCCATGAAGGCAGAAATGAAGAAGCAGCAGTCGCAGATGCAGCAAAACCCGAACTCGCAGAACTAGCTGCGACGGTCGGGGGCTCGCCGACAGGGGCGAGCGTTCCTGCACATTGCACGCGATGGGAAAGCGGCCCTTGCCCCCGTGGCAACGGCCGCTTTCTTGTTGGGACCCGTCCGGAGGCACCGGCGCGCCGCGCGGGACCTGACGAGGCGCTGTCCGTTGTTGAAAGGGGCCCATCCCCGAAGATGCAGAGAACCGACTCGTCGCCCGCACACCTTCATTGCGCTTTCCTGCCGTGCAGTATTTGAGCACCCGCACCCCCGCCCATCGCGTTTCCCTCTCCACGGCGCTGCAGGACGGACTGGCGCCGGACGGGGGGCTGTACGTGCCCGAACGGTTTCCGACCCTCGGGCCCGAGGCGTTTGCGGGATGCACCACGATCGAGGCGGTGGCGGAGCGGCTTCTGCGCCCGTTTGCGGAGGGGGACGGCCTGGCGGACGTGCTGCCGGGGATCTGCGAGGCGATGTTTGGCTTTCCGGTGCCGCTGCGCGAGATCGGCCGGGGGACGAGCGTCCTCGAACTCTTCCACGGCCCCACGGCGGCGTTTAAGGACGTGGGGGCGCGCTTCCTGGCCGACAGCCTTGCCCGTCTCAACGAAGGGGCCGCGCAGCCGCTTACCATCCTCGTGGCCACCTCCGGCGACACCGGCGCGGCCGTGGCGGCGGCCTTCTGGAAGAAGCCCAACGTCGAGGTCGTCGTCCTCTACCCGAAGGGCAAGGTGTCCGACCGGCAGGAGCAGCAGCTCACCGGGTGGAGCGACAACGTGCAGACCGTGGCCGTCCGCGGCGTGTTTGACGACTGCCAGACGCTCGTGAAGGAGGCCTTTCAGGACGAGGCGTGGCAGGAGCGCCTGCGCCTCTCCTCCGCCAACAGCATCAACATCGGGCGTCTGCTGCCGCAGATGACGTACTACGCCTACGCCAGCCTCCGGCACTGGCGCGCCCACGGCACCCGCCCCAACGTGATCGTGCCGTCCGGCAACCTGGGCAACGGGCTCGCCTGCCTGTACGCCCGCGAGTGCGGGCTGCCGATTGGGGAAGTCGTCTTCGCGACGAACGAGAACCGCCCCGTCACGCACTACCTGGAAACCGGCGAGTACGAGGCGTTTGAGACGCAGGAAACCCTGGCGACGGCGATGGACGTGGGCAATCCCAGCAACATGGAGCGCCTGCGCCACCACTATTCCGGCAGCGGTGGAGCGGAGGCACTGCACGATGCCATCGGCGCCGAGCGCGTCACCGACGAGCAGATCGAACGGCACGTCCGCCAGGGGCCCGAGGCCTGGGACACGGTGTGGGACCCCCACACGGCCACCGCGGTCGAGGCCCGCGAGCATCTCGACCCCGACGACGAGCACGAGTGGATCCTGGTGGCCACCGCGCACCCGGCCAAGTTTCCGGAGGTGGTGGAGCCGCTCGTGGGGCACGCGGTCGACGTGCCCGAACCACTGGCCGAGGTGATGGCGCGGTCGCATCCCGTCCCCGAGGTGGACCCGACGCTCTCGGCGGTGGCGGACGTGGTGTTCGAGGACCGCAGGCCCGACGCGACGGAGCACGCGTAGAGGAGGGCCCCGCCGTTGGTCGGTCTCCGGTCGTGCGCTCGATGCACCGTCTTCGCCGCATCTCTGAAGGGAAAAACATGAACGGCAGACAGACAGGTCTTCGGTACATCGTGGGGGGCGTGCTGCTGGGGGCGGCCGTGCTGCTCGGTGGCGGGTGTGGGGGAGACCCTCAAGAAGGCCGAGACGCCCCCGAGACGGCCCCGACGGCAGAAGAGGAGTCGCCGGCACGGAGGGGGGCCGTGCAGGGCAGGGGGCCGGGGGGGGACGGGGTGGCGGTCCGGGCGCTCGTCCGTCCCGACTAGCTCGCGCTACGGGGGCCCGCAGCGTTTGGGGGCGACAAGCGTCA
>ERZ1034569.197-NODE-197-length-22806-cov-4.408070_pt1 | contig 22806 bp, 28 predicted proteins | sample MGYA00520706_ERZ1034569 | MGnify/ENA primary metagenome ERZ1034569 (study PRJEB33760, sample SAMEA4777722) | hypersaline lake metagenome | biome: hypersaline environment; feature: brines | place: Spain | collected 2014-08 | depth 0 m ...
CCTCCACGCATCGACGAGGGCGTCGCTCTCTCGCCGTACGCAACCGCGATGACCGACCTGAGCGACGGTGTCGCCGTTGGCACACACAACATCGCTGAGGCATCGGGCGTAGGAATCGATCTCCGGCGCGACGACCTGCCGACGCTCCCCGGGGCGGACGGGGACGACATATTCGTCGGTGAGGACTACGAACTCCTTCTGACGCTACCGAGCGAATCGGTCGAGGAAGCGCGTAACGCGCTCGACGAAGTCGGGACCTCTCTGTCGGTCGTCGGCGAAGTGATAGAGGAGAAAAACGGTGTCAGTATGGACGGGGAACCGCTGGAGAGGCGCGGATACGAGCACTAGACCAAGTCCCGGACCTCGGAGTACCACATGTCGTGTTCGTCGGTCGCGTCGGTAGCATCGGCGATCAAGGCGGCGATGGCGTGCCAACAGAGCTCGCCCTCGTCAAGGTTGTACTCGTAGTCCTCACACGTACACGAACGTCCCTCGACGATGTACTCATCGCCCTTTCCGACGACGACGACGAAGTCCTTGTACTCCTTGACGCGCCCCTCCGAGACGGCATCGATTGCGCGCTTTCCGCGAGCGCCGTGGGACTTGAGTATCTCGTCGGTAATCTTGCCCGTCAGCCTACCCCTCTCCTCCAGTTCGTCGAGCCAGTCCATCGGGCCGTATACGTGTCGCCGCCGTATAACGGTTCCGTCAGGTCAGGACATCCGTTTCGACGGTTCCCGAGTAAGACAAGAGAGGGACGCGGAACCTCCTTCCGAGAACGTCGACAGCACCGTAGACGTCGGCAACGACGTCCGTCGTCTCGTCGTTTTCGACGTGTGTTTTCCACCAGTCCGGTAGCCGTTCGTATCCGACCGTGACTTCCACCTCCACCTCGTCCGTCTCACCCGCACCAAGCTCGAACCCGTCGACGGTCTCACCGACGCCGACGCGGACACCGTTCATACGTACATCACAGACTATGTCGGAGAACTTGACGGGTACGCGCGTCGGGTTCTCGACACGCGCCTCGACGTACACGGGGGTGCCGTCGTCGTCGGGTTCGCCCCAGCACGCGTCGATGTCGTCGACAGCGAGGACGGTCCGTCCGGCGACGTTCCGCTCGCGCCTCCCCGCGTCGTTCAGAAACCCGAGCGCGTCGGTTTCGACGGTCTGTTCATGGCTCGGAACCCGCACACCCAGGTCGCTGAGAGGAAGGTCGACTCGGATACGGGGCTTGACACGCATACGGCTCTCCTCGTCGTTTGCGACGTGTGTCCCCCACCATTCGCGGACGCAGTCGTGTTCCATCTCGGCTTTGAGACGCGCCACCGTACTGTCCGAGTCGAAACGGAAGCCGGTTTTCTCCGCCTCGGCGACACGGACGCCGTTTAGCTCTGCGACGTACTCGACACCGAACGTGTCGACGCTACCGTCGACGACGTTCGGCGACGGGACCGAGACTTCGGTCTGTATCTCCGAGGCTTCGTCGTCGACATCGCCCCACTCGTTCGTCACCACGCCGCGTGCGGCCCGCTCCGACGAGAGTTCCATTATTTTTCCTCCTTGTGTTGTCATCGAGACGACAGAATTAATGGCTTGTGGTTTGCGTAACTCGTTTAATCCGGGGCCTTCTACTTCGTGGTATGCCAGAGGACGTGCGGGGACGGATAATGGGGAAGTTCGAGGAGTCGCCGGGACAGCGCGCGGTCGTCGAACTCCTGCTCGAACGCGGATTCTCGGTCAACGAGGAAGGACGCGTCGTGTCGGGGGGGATCGAGATACCGTACACACAGATCGCCGAAGAGGCAGGCGTCGACAGGCGCGTCGTCGACTCGACCACGGACGCCGTCCTCGCCGACGACGAACTAGGGAACATCTTCGGCAACATATCTTCGATACCCTCGTTCCGCGACGTCGCGCCCGTGCTTGGTCTTTCCGTCCTCACGATACGCGTAGAGGACGCTGCGTCGACGGGCGTAGTCGCCGAGATTGCCCGCGTCATCGCCGACGAGGGGGTCTCTATACGCCAGGCGGTGACCGACGACCCCTACTTCACGGACGAACCCCGTTTCACCGTCATCACCAACGGAGAGGTGTCCGGGGAGCTAATAAAACGCGTCTCGGAGCTAGACTTCGTCGAGAAGGTCGATCTGCTTTCCCCTTGAACCGGACATATGCGGTCAAAGTTTATTATACGAGTGTCGAATAGTGCTTGGTATGTCAAAGCCTACCGTACTCGTCCACGGCTTCCTTGACACCGGATACACGCCGTGGTGGGGTCTTCTGCGACGGAACCTACGGCGTGAGGGCTACGACGACGGCGACATCTATACCGTCAACGCCGAACGCGTTCCGGGTCTGACTGTCGGTTCACCGAAAAAGTACGCCGAGAAGGTCGGAGCGGCGGTCGAAAGAGCGTACGACGACGGCGGCAAGGTCGATGTGATAGCACACTCGATGGGAGGTCTGAAGACGCGCTGGTACGTCGAGGAGATGGGAGGGGAGGACTACGTCGACTCCGTCGTGACGCTGAGTACGCCGCACCAGGGAACGCGGACGACGCGTCTCGCGCTGTTCACCAAAGGAGCACGCGACATGCTCCCGTCGAGCAGGTTCCTAAAACAGCTAAACGTCGACGGTCTGGCCGAAACCGTCGAGTACACCGCCGTATGGAGCCGGAACGACTACGCCGTCTACCCAAACGGACAGGCGTCGCTCCCTGAGGACTGGGTCGACAGGTACGACGCACGCAACGTCCCTGCCGGACCGTACGGACACCTCGAAATGGTGGCGCGGCGCCCTGTCTTCGACAAGTACCGTGGGTTCCTAGGTACCTAACCCAAATCCTTACCTTTCCTCGACGACACGATTCCCTATGTCAGAAACCCAAACGGACACGCGTGAGACAGTCGAGTCGGTCAACCCCGCTACCGGTGAACTCAATGAGGAGGTCCGGGCGGCGACGCCTGCAGAGGTTGACGAAGCCGTAGAAGCGGCGCGTGAGGCACAGCGGTCCTGGGCTGCACGGTCCGTTAAGGACCGTCTCCGTGTTCTCGATGTCTTCCAGAACCATCTGATACGCAGACGCGATGAGGTCGCACGCACGATAGCCGCAGAGACGGGGAAGCCCGTCGGCGAAGGACTCGTAACCGACCTCATCCCGGTTATCGACGCCGTCCGTTTCCTGAAGAAACGCGGTCCCGAGGTCATGGAGTCCAAGCTCGACCTCGACAACATCATGGTGATGGACCGCAAGAGCAAGGTGGTCCGCGAACCCCTCGGGGTCCTCGGGATGATAACGCCGTGGAACTACCCGTTCGGCATACCGGGTTCCCAGGTCGTGTACTCCCTTTTTGCGGGAAACGCCGTCGTCCTAAAGCCCGCGCGGGAAACAACCCTGACGGGGCTGAAGATAGAGGAGATACTGGAAGACGCCGGCCTGCCCGAAGACCTCCTGCACGTCGTCCCTGGTGGCGGTAGCACGGTCGGTCAGGCCATCATAGAGAGCGACATCGACCAGATGACGTTCACCGGCAGCAACGCCGTCGGTGAGATGATACAGGAACGTTGCCGAGAGCGCGGGGTACCGACGACGATGGAACTCGGTGGGAGCGATCCCGCCCTCGTCCTCGAAGACGCAAACCTCGACAAGGCGGCGAGCGGAATCATCTGGTCGCGTTTCATGAACTGCGGTCAGACTTGCGCCGCGGTCAAACGCGCCTACGCCCACGGGTCCGTCTTTGAGGAGTTCCGCGACGAGGTTGTGCGTAAGGTCGAAAAGCTACGGGTCGGAAACGGCGCGGATGAAAACGTCGACGTCGGACCGCTCATCGATGAGGGCGCCGTCGAAGAGATAGAAAGACAGGTCGACGAATCCGTCGAGATGGGCGCGGAGGTACTCGTCGGCGGTGAACGCCTCGACCGCGACGGCTCTTTCTACGCGCCGACGGTCCTCGGTGGCGTGACACACGACATGCCTGTGGTGCGCGAGGAAACCTTCGGACCCGTCCTTCCGGTCATGTCGTTCGAGGACGTCAGCGACGGCATCGAGAAGGCGAACGACACCCGTTTCGGTCTCACCGCGAGCGTCTGGACGCGTGACACCGACCGCGGCGAACGCGTCGCGCGACAGATAGACGCCGGCACCGTCGTCGTCAACGACCACGGATACACCTACGGCGTCAACGAAACCCCGTGGGGTGGCTACAAGGACAGCGGACACGGTAGGACCCACGGCGTCTGGGGTATAGAGGAGGTGACACGTCTCAAACACATCAACAAAGGCAGCGCAGACACGGTGCCGCGTTCACTCCGCCCTGAGACGACGTGGTGGTTCCCGTACTCCGAGGACTACCTCGAGACAATGGGGGACGGAATAGAGTTCCTGTACGGAAACAGCATCGTGAACCGCGCGACGAAAGCCCCCAAGATGCTCAAGGAACTGTTCGGTAGGAAGGGTCTGTGATGGACGCACGCGACGTGCTTGGTGCCCTCTCGGACGGAGACGTCGTCTCGGGTGAGGAACTCGCGGAAGCGTTCGGCGTCTCGCGCAACGCCGTCTGGAAACACGTCGAACGCCTCCGTGACGCGGGGTTCGGTGTCGAGAGCACGTCGGACGGGTACAGGCTCGACAGCGTGCCGGAGTACGGAGGTCTGGCGGTCACGTACCGCCTCGACGGTCGGACAGGGTACGTCGGTCACGAGGTGGAGTACCACGACACCGTCGAATCAACCAACTCCCTCGCCGTCGAGAGGGCACGCGAGGGGGTGGAGGAGGGGTACGTCGTCCTTGCTGACGAACAGGAAGGCGCACGCGGAAGGAGGCGACGCGAATGGGCGAGTCCACCGGGCGGAGTCTGGACCAGCGTCGTCCTCCGCCCGGGGTTCCCACCGCGTGAAGCGTCCCTCGTCACGCTCGCCGCATCCGTTGCGGTCGCACGCGCCGTCGAGGACGCGGGTGCAGAACCGACGATAAAATGGCCCAACGACGTACTCCTCGACGGCGACAAGGTCTGCGGGATACTCGTTGAGATGCAGGCGGACGCCGAACGCATAGCACACGCCGTCGTGGGTATAGGACTCAACGCCAACGAAGCCCCCGACGTACCGGACGCCTCACCAACCTCGCTCGCCGAACACGTCGGGGGGGTAGACCGTGCGACCGTCACCGCAGACATACTCGCCGAACTCGAAGACGCCTACGAAACGGGCGACGGTATCGTGGACGAGTGGCGCGAACGGTCATCGACTGTCGGAAAGGAGGTCCGTGTAGAGACGCCAAAGGAGACGGTAGAGGGCGTCGCCGAAGGCATCGACAAGACGGGCGCGTTGTGCGTCTCGACCGACGAAGGCGAACGCCTCGTCACAGCGGGCGACTGCGTCCATCTGCGGTAGCGGAACTCTGATTACCTCGGCGGGCGTTCCCTCCTTTATGGATCCAGGAACCGAGTTGCGCGAAAACGTCGAGTCAGACGAGATAACCGTCCTGCCGGGAGCCTTCGATGCCCTTTCGGCGCGTCTCGCCTCGGAGCGTTTCGACGCCGTCTTTACTTCGGGGTTCGGTCTGTCTGCGTCGACCCTCGGTCTACCCGACCTCGGGTTCCTCGACCGCACAGCAAACGTAGACAGGGTCGAGGATATAACCAAGGCGTGTGACGCCCCCGTCGTCGCCGACGCCGACACGGGGTACGGTAGCGCGCTGAACGTCCGCAGGACGGTAGACGATATGATAGACGCAGGTGCAGGAGGTGTCATAATAGAGGACCAGGAGTGGCCCAAACGGTGCGGACACATGGACGAGAAACGCGTCGTCGGCGAGGAAGAAGCGCGGACCCGCGTTCGGGCAGCTGCGGACGCACGCGACGAAAGCCCCGAGGACCTAATCATCGTCGGACGCACCGACGCACGCGAGCCGCGAGGGATGGACGCCGCTGTCGAACGCGGGCGTGCTCTCGAAGAAGCAGGGGCGGACGTGATCTTCGTCGAAGCACCGGAGTCCCGCGAGGAACTCGAACGCGCCGCGACTGCGTTCGACGCCCCGACGTTTGCCAACATGATTGAGGGCGGAAAGACCCCGTACCTGCCCTACGACGAGGTAGAGGCGCTCGGCTTCGACGTGGTCGTCTATCCCCTGTCGTCCCTGCTCGCCTACACACGCGCCGTCCGCGATACGTACGACGCACTCGCCGACAGAGGCGAGACTTCGTCCGTCGAGAAGCTATCCTTCGAGGAGTACGACGAACTCATCGGTGCGGACGAGTACCGCGAGATGGAGAAACGGTACGCAGAAACCAATAAGTAGCTCCGTAAGCAAGTTTCGGGCACGCAGATGAGAGATCGAGTCCTCGAGGATGCCACAAGGATTCTAAAGGAAGGTGGCTTTGCCGTCAGCGACACGTGTAACATACGCCCCAAGAGCTTCGACGTCGTCGCCCGGCGCGGGGACCTCGTCATCCTGCTCAAGGTCCTTCTCAACATCGACGGACTCGACAGCGAGACAGCCGCCGAAATGAAGGCACTTTCAGCGCACCTCGACGCCGAGTCGGTCGTCGTCGGTGTCAAGACACGTGACCACGAACTCGAAGACGGAGTCCTGTACCTGCGCCGTGGCGTGCCTGCGATGAGCCGGGGCACCGCACACGACTACTTCGTCGAAGGCGTCCCACCGCTCGTCTACATGGGTAGCGGCGGTCTGTACGTCAACATAGATGGCGACCTCCTTGAAGACGCCCGCGACGAAGAGGACATGTCCCTCGGGACCGTTGCGGACGAACTCGGGGTTTCGCGGCGTGCGGTCTCGAAGTACGAGGACGGCATGGACGCAACCCTCGACGTCGCGGTACGCCTCGAAGAGATCTTCGGCGAAAGCCTCATCTCGCCCGTCGAGGTCTTCGAGGAAGAAGACCCCGAAGACCCCGAAGACACCGAAGAGACGACCGCGGACGGTCCGGAAGGCGAGACAGAACGCCGTGTCTTTGCAATCCTACGGAACGCAGGCTTCGACGTCGTACCCACGGCGCGTGCGCCGTTCCGCGCACTCTCGCGGGAGAGCGACGAGACGGTCCTCACAGGGACCGGTTCGGCAGGGTCGATACTGAAACGCGCCCGCCTCATGAGCAGCATATCCGATGTCGCACGGACAGAAAGCGTCTACGTCGTCGATGAAAAGCCCTCGCGTGACTCAGTCGAGGAAACGGCGATACTCGAAGTCGACGACCTCGAAGACGTCGAAGGCTCCGACGACCTCCTCAGCAGGATAGAGAGCTAGTCGGCGGGGTTCTTTCCGCCCGCGACCCGTCCTTCTACGGTATCTACATCCATCCTGTAGAAAGACAGTTCTGTTTCTGCCATGGAACCACCCCACGGGTTCGCAGGCGATGGTTTGCGCGCCTCAAAGACTGCGTCACGCGCCTCGTCCGACGGTTCCTCCACCTCTTCCAGACGTCCCGTCGCTATCACGCTCGCCCACGCGAACCCCGTTGGCAGAACGTTCGCCGTCGAGTCACCCCACCTGCTCCTGTCGAGTGCGTAGACGGTCAACGACGCGACGGGGTTCCGTCCGAGAACCTCGAACTTGTGCCCTTCCTCGCCGACGTTACCGAACTCGAAGAATACGTTTCCGTCGTGGTACCCGAACGACATCGGTATCCCGTATGGGGTACCTTCGTCACACATGCTCAGGACACCGTACGGCTCGGATTCGAGAACCCTACGTATGCCGTCGTCGTCAAGGTCCCGTGCCGACAGGTCTTTGGGTTCTAAGTCCTCGCTCATACGCAATATTGGTCGTCTCCCGACATATCCCTTCCGCCTCTATACGTGCCACAGGACGAGTGCGGCGGCGAGTGAGAGTAGGACGACGGAGTTGAGCTTTACCGACGCACCGTGGTACCTCTCGAAAGCATCTACGTCGGGGTCTTTGCGCGACCGGTCCGTTCCTCGTATCCGTGGAACGAGGTAGACGCGTGAGAAGACCGCGACGACGACGGCGACGGCGGTTGCGAGGAGGTACCCCGCCAACGCGACGGTGACCCCGTCAACGTAGAGGCGTGCGACGCCGGCTGCGAACGCGACCACGCCGAGAGCCGCCCCGAATACGTAGTAGGTCGGGAATATCTCGTTGACCACATCTCCCGCACGGTCACGTTCGAGCACTCCGAAGACGCGTGGCGCGACCACGAAAGAGAAAAAGACGACGGTACCCAACCAGACCCCGACCGCTCCGGATGCGACGGTACTGACGACCCGTAGCATACCCCCTACTTGGTGGACGTCGCCCATACAACTGTCGGTCATGGGAGGTACAAAACGACGGTTTGAACGCGGGCGGTCGCCACCGTTCAACATGGAAACATCCGAAGCCATCGAAACGCGCCGTTCCGTACACAGCTACGCCGACGAGGACGTCAAACGGGACGAGATACGCGGAATACTCGAGGAGGCGCGGTGGTCGCCCTCTAGCTACAACCTCCAGCCGTGGGAGTTCGTCGTGGTTGACGACGACGAGGGACAGGAGGAGCTGCGCGACGCGGCGTACGGTCAGGAACACGTCACGGAAGCCGCAGCTGTCGTCGTCGTCTTCGGAAACCTCGACCGCGGTGCGTACGCCGAAGAGGTCTTCCGAGACCAGGCGCACAAGGGATACACGCCGGAAGGACGCACGGACGAACTCATCGAACAGATGGAAGACGAGACAAACGACGGGAACGAGGAGTGGGCGGTCCAGTCCTCGACCATCGCTGCGACGGCTTTCATGTACGCCGCCTGGGACCGGGGTATAGCGACCTGCCCGATGGGTGGCTGGGACGGCGAAGCCGTGAGCGAGGCGGTCGGCGCACCGGAAACGTGGTACCCCGTACTGATGATGACGCTCGGATACCCGGACAAGGAAAGCGACGAATGGAACCGCGACCGCAAGTGGCGTCGCTCGACGGACGATATAGTCACCTTCGGAGAAGTCGGCGGAGGAGAGTAAGCCCCCTTCTGTTCTCGCGGCATTTAGCTGGGTCCGTACGGAACGGACCTCGCGCCGCTCGCGCGGACGCGAAGCACCGACGCCGATGCGGGACTACCGTCGCGTCGGCTTGCACCGGTGAGGTTTCGCCGTTCCACCGTTCCCTCCCCGTCGACCCTCTGCCGGTTAACTCCCTCGCCTCACGGCTCGGTTCGCAGGCGTCGTCGGTCGGGGGAGGACGTGGGCTGACCGGTCGAAACCCGGCAGCCTCCCGGAAGTGTTCCGGGACCGTTTCTGTTCCAGAGCCGCCCCTTTCGGGACCTTCGCTTGCGCGGAGTCACCTGTCCCGCGGTGGGGGGACTTTCCTCGTCGCGGAGGCACGGGTGCCGCTCTTCCTCCACGTTTCGAGTTACGCCCCTGCGCCGTATACCGTTTGCGGAGGACCGCGAAAACAAAACTTGGCTTTCAATTAAGCGAGTTTACGCGTACACAAACAGAACTTGGTATATTATGCACGTAATATGGTAGTTAATTGCAGAAAGAATATATTCGTAGAACTCTAATAAACTACAGGATGGTTTCAAGGAGGGTGAATCAATGGGGACAGTACTGAACGCCGACAAAGGCGAAAGAGCGGTAGAACTCGCCCGCGACTCGATGCGGTCCTACGTCGCGGACGGGAAACGCGAACGACCCGGGTGTATGGAGGACGTTTTTTACGAACGCGTCGGTGCCGCAGTCCGTCTCGACTCTACTAGGGGGAGAAGACGCGTCCGAGGAAGCGGTGTCTCGTACAAACGCGACAAGCACCTCTCGGAAGCTATCGTCGATGCGGTCATCGATGCATCGGCGGAGTGTGAAGGTACGTCGGAGGTCAGCAGGTGTGAACTCGACTCCGTCGCTATCACGCTCTGTGTCTTCACGTCGGTGAAGGAGGTGGGACAGGAAGCCACCCGGGAGTTCGAGGTGGGCAGCCACGGTGCTATAGTTGAGAACGGACGGAACACGGGCTGGATGCTACCGACCGTGGCCGTCGAGCGCGGATGGAGCGCCCCCGAGTTCCTCGACAGGACGTGTTCGAAGGCAGGCATCGACGAAGGGTGCTGGCGTGACGAGTCGTCGGCGTCGTCGGTCTACCTCTTCGAAGGTCAGGTCTTCCGCGAACAAGAACCCGGTGGCGGAGTAAACGAACTCGAACTCGTCGCTAGCGTCTGAGAGAGCTTAGACGCCGGCGACCTCTTCTTCCAGAAGGTCAAGGCTCGAAAGGACCCGCCCGCGCGCTTCATCCATGTCGAAGCCGTGGACAGTCTCGCCTTCATCGAGAACCTGCACGTAGTCGGTTTCGTCCGCCTCCTCGGCAGGAACGATGTGTTCGCCGCGGTCGTCCCGGTATACCTCCTTTCTCCCGCTTTTCTGGCCCCTTTTGCCCGCGGGTTCGCCTTCCACTTCGACGATGTCGAGCGAGAAGTCGACCGGTGAGACGGACGCTATAGAACCCCCGACGCCGAACCCGTCTACGACATCACGGAGTTCAATCACCTCTTCGAGACCTATTCCGCCGCTTACGAAGACGCCGACGTCGTCGTAGCCGCGTATATCGAGTTCCCACCGGACCTCCTCGACTATCCCGCGCATGTCGCCACGCCGGCTCCCCGTCGTGTCGAGACGCACCGAGTCTACGGCGTCGCCGAGCGCCTCCGCGGCGTCGATGGCTTCCTTCTTTTCGTCCTCGTACGTGTCACAGAGCATGACACGCGGCACTCCGTCGTCGACGTGTTCGTCGTACGCCTTCCACGCCCGCTTTTGATCCCCCATCGAGATGACGAGTGCGTGGGGCATCGTCCCCGAGGCTTCGAGACCGACCGCCTCTGCACCCGCGACGTGTGACACGCCGTCGGCACCGCCTATGTGTGCCGAACGTTCTATCATCGCGGCGGTCGTGGGGTGTTCGCGCCGCGTACCGAACGAGACGACGGGTACGTCGCCGGCCGCGGCTTTGAGGCGTGCGGTCGCCGAGGCGACGGCGCTTGCCCTGCAGATGAACCCGAGTACCGACGTCTCGTACCTGCCGAAGTCGGCGTAGTTCCCTTCGATACGCATCACAGGGGCGCGTTCGAAGATCGAGCCTTCGGGGAGCGCGTACAGGTCGACGCCCGTACCTTCGAGGAGATTGGCGACGTCTTTCAGACCCACAAAGACATGCGGTGTCTCGACCACCTCGCCCACTTCGGCGACGACCTCGGGGTTGACGCCTTCCCCTTCGAGAATCGTCTCGGTCCGTTCGAAGTAGGCGTCGGTCGCGCGCCCTTCGGTTATCTCTTCGGGCGTTACGATGTCGTACGTGCGTTCCATGGTTGGAACCTCGGTGGCGCGGAGAATATACCTTGTGGGACTCCGGAAACGATTAGAACCGTCGTTCCTTCTTTCGCCTATGCTAACCTTCGTTGGTCTAGGACTGTACGACGAACGCGACGTGACGCTGAAGGGACGCGACGAAATCGCAGACGCCGACGCCGCATACGCCGAGTTCTACACGAGCGTCCTTCCCGCAGCACCCATCGAGGACCTAGAGGAGTTCCACGCGACACCCATCGAGGTGCTCGACCGCGATGAGGTCGAAACCGGTGACCGCGTCCTCGAAGACGCGGAGGAGAAAGACGTCGTTTTTCTCGTCGGCGGCGACCCGATGGTGAGCACGACACACACCGACCTACGCCTCCGCGCAATCGAACGCGGCGTCGAGACCCGTGTAGTCCACGGACCTAGTGCCGCGACTGCGGTCTGTGGCGCGACGGGTCTACAGAACTACCGTTTCGGACCCTCTACGACGCTGCCGTTCGACGACCACGACGGATGGGCGCCCGACTCGCCGTTCGAACGCGTCGCCGACAACCTCGACCGCGACCTGCACACGCTCGTCTACCTCGATATCTCGGACGACGGCGAGAGGTACATGCGTGCCTCCGACGCCGCTGCGCGCCTCGCCGACTCCGACGTCGACGCCGACGTCGTCGTAGGCGTAGCGCGCCTCGGAAGCGACAGCCCACATGCCTTCGCGGGCACGCCGGACGAGGTCGCGGACCACGACTTCGGTTCGCCGCTGCATCTACTCGTCGTCCCCGCGTCCCTCCATCCGGTCGAGGATGAGGCGCTTCGCTCCCTCGCTTCCCTATCAAAAGCTTAACTTCGCAGCGCTGGAAGTACGGAACATGAGATTCATAGTCGCCGTCGATAGCTCCGACGAGAGTGACAAAGCGGTGCGCCACGCAGCGTCGCTCGCCGAACCTCTCGGTGCCGAGGTCGAGTTAGTCCACGCTATCACGCCCGAAATATACTCCGACGAGGGTCGGGTTCTTATCGAGGACATGTCCGACGCAGAGGCACGCGCCGACACCGTCCTCGCGGAGTCTGAGGAGGTTGCCGGGGAAGTCGGCGTAGAAGCCACGACCGAGTCCCTCTACGGAGACGCCGCCGAGGAGGTCGCCGAGTACGCAGACGAGACGGGCGCCGACGGCGTCTTCGTCGGACACCGCGGCGTCTCTGCGGAGTACGAGGACGTAGTCGGTAGCGTGGCACAGGAGCTCGTGAGGAAGGCGACGGTCCCCGTGACGGTGGTACGGTGACGGTCGAACTCCCGTACTCACCCGTCGACAGCCTGATACGCGAAGCCGCCCCTGGCATGCGGGTCTCCTCGGGCGCGGCAAAGGAGCTTGCGACGCGGATACAGGACCGCGGTGCCTCACTCGCGGTCGATGCCGCCGAAAACGCAGCGGACGACGACAGAAAGACAGTACGTGGTGAGGACTTCGGGTTCGGAACGCGCGACACACGCAAGGACGAACTTATTCTGCCCGTCGCACCCGTCGACCGCATCGCACGCCTCCGCCTCGACGGCTACCGCGTCAGCAAGGACGCGCGTCTCACACTCGCCGCACACCTCGAAGACTGGGCGACAGGCGTTGCGGAGGCGGCGGCTGCCCTCGCGGAACACGCAGGTCGGCGCACGGTCCAACGTGAGGACGTCGAGACGTACTTCGAGATAGTTCCCGAGGACCCATCAACAGCGGTTTAAGCCCGGAGGGTCTACCCCAGACGAATGTCGAAACACAAGGCAGCTGTCTTAGGCATACTGGCTATCGTGGCTCTCACGGGCTGTATAGGTGGTCTTGGTGGCGACGGTGACGGTGGAGGCAACGGAGGGGACGTCACCGCGGCGGGTAACACGACCACCGTCGCCGTCGCAGTGGGTCTCGACACTCAGGCACAGCAGGACCTTTCGGGGATGTTGAACCAGAGCGAACAGCGACTCCTCCAGCGCGCACAGTTCGCGCCGGGTAACCTCTCAACCGCCGAACAGCAAAGAGCCCAGCAGCTACAACAAGAGATACAGCAGGCACAGCAGGAAGCCGCAAACCAGTCAGCTTCGGACTTTGAGTCCGCCGTCGAGTCGACACAGACACTGGCCGTAGAAGGTAGTATACAGCAGGGTTCGACCTCGCTGTACCTCGTCTCCGGTAGCCCGTCCGAGGTGGTAGCCCTCCTCAACCAGAGCAACGTACAGGCGATAGCGAGCCAGGAGCAGTACAACCAGCTTCAGCAGCAACAGCAGCAAGCGCCCGCACCCGGTGGAGCACCCGGCGGCGCCCCGGCTCCTTAGCCCCGGCGCTTTTCGAGCTCTTCTATGACCTCTCCGAGTTCGACCTCTTGGGCAGCGAGAACGACAAACAGGTGGTAGACGAGGTCGGCGGTTTCGTGGACGAGTTCGTCCGTGTCCTCGTTCTTCGCCGCGAGGGTGACCTCCGTTGCCTCCTCGCCTAGCTTTTCGAGTGCCGCGTCAGCGCCTTTCTCGTGCTCGAAAAGCCCGGAGGTGTAGCTATCCTCGCGTGGGTTGTCGCGTCTGTTCTCGATTACCTCGTAGAGTTCCTCGAATACCTCCCCGTCAGCCATCGTATCCCTCTATCAGGAGTTCGTGTATCCTGTAGTCGTCGGTGAGTTCGGGGTGGAAGGCGGTCCCGACGACGTCGCCCTGTCGCACAGCGACCGTATCGCCGCGGAACTCGGAGAGGGCCTCGGCGTCTTCGCCGACCTCCGAAACGATGGGCGCGCGTATGAAGACGGCGTGGAACGGTTCGTCGAGGCCGTCTACGTCTACCTCGGCTTCGAACGACTCGCGCTGTCCCCCGAATGCGTTTCGTTCTACTTCGACGTCCAGAAGACCGAGTGAGTCGACGCGTTCGTCGTTCGGGTTTCCGAGGACTATGAGACCCGCACACGTAGCGAGCGTCGCACCACCGGACTCTACGTGTTCCCGAACCTCCTCGTCGATTCCTTCCCGGCGGAGGAGACGCGATATGGTGGTGCTTTCGCCACCCGGGAGCGCGATTATGTCACAGTCAGGAACGACGCCCGAATCCCGCACAGCGACCGTCTCTATCCCGTACCCGAGCGCGTCTCCCGCGCGTCGGAACGCGTCGCGGTGCTCCGAAACGTCGCCTTGGACGCCTACGACCCCCGCGAGCAGAGACATCTATCAGTTACCGCGGTACTGCATCTGTTCTTCCTCGGACAGACTCTCTTTGCTCCTGCCCTTCATGCCGCCGCCAACGTTACGCGAAATCTCTTTGAGGGCCTCCGGGTCGTCGTAGTTGTTGACAGCCTCAACTATCGACCGACCCATGCTTTCGGGGTCTTCGGCGCCGAAGACACCGCTTCCCACGAAGATGCCGTCGCATCCAAGACGCATCATGAGAGCGGCGTCCGCGGGTGTTGCGATACCACCTGCCGCGAAGTTGACGACGGGCAGACGCCCCAGATCGGCGGCTTCCTCGACCAGCGCGAGAGGGGCTTCTATTTCGCGCGCGTAGTTCCGGCGCTGCTCGTGGTTCATGCCTTCGAGTTCGCGTATGGCGTCCTTTATCGCCTTCTGGTGGCGCACCGCCTCCGCGACGTCGCCCGTACCTGCTTCCCCTTTCGTGCGTATCATCGCCGCCCCCTCGTCGATGCGGCGGAGCGCCTCGCCGAGGTTGCGCGCCCCACAGACAAACGGGGTCTCGAAATCCCTCTTGTCTATGTGGTTGTACTCGTCCGCCGGCGTCAGGACCTCGCTTTCGTCTATCATGTCCATGCCGATGGACTCAAGTATGCGCGCCTCAGCCTGGTGTCCTATACGGACCTTACCCATCGCAGGTACCGAGACCTCCTCGAGTATCTCCTCGTTCGTCTCGACGGGTGCCATCCGTGCGACCCCACCGCGTTTGCGTATGTCCGCAGGGACGGATTCGAGCGCCATCACAGCGACAGCGCCTGCGTCTTCGGCTATTCGGGCCTGTTCGGCGTTGATTACGTCCATTATCACGCCGCCTTTCTGCATCCGCGCGAAGCCGCGCTTCACGAGTTCGGTGCCGCGTTTCAGGTCCTCCAAGTCGGTGCCTTCTGTCTCTTCCATCGTGTTTTTACTAGGTGCGAGAAAGGCTTAACAATTACGACTCCGACGCGTATCTCAGGCCTCTGAGGCCGTTTCTACGCGTCTGTGACAGCCGATGGACTCGTCGTTTTCGAGGGCCGCCTCGACGATGAGCAGACCAACGATGACGGCGTTCCTCAGGGAGTAAAGCTCGGGATTGAGGCGTCCGCGCGCGTACGACTTCACCTCGCCGCGGAGGCGCTGTAGTTCGGCGCGTGCCTCGCACAGACCTTCCTCCCTACGGACGGGACCGACGTTTTCCCACATGACGGTTTGGAGCCTATCGAACTTGGCATCTACGAATCCGTCGGGCATCTCGCCGTTGAAGGCATCGGGTTCGCGGCCGGTGTCGGGCGGTTCGTCCGCGTTTTCCGACGCGTGCTCTCCTGCGCGTAGACCCCACGTGAGGCCTTCGAGGAGCGATGTCGATGCGAGACGGTTTGCTCCGTGCACCCCAGTCCTGGCGGTCTCGCCCGCCGCGTAGAGTCTGTCAACGGACGTGCGCCCGTTCTCGTCTACCACCACGCCGCCACAGAGGAAGTGCTCTGACGGTGCGACAGGAACGAGCCCGGATCCGAGCTCTTCGTCGTTGAGGTTGTCGTGTGCGGTCGGGAACTCATCGGCGAACTCTGTGCTCTCGATGACCGGGTTCAGATCCAGGTACGCCTGTCCGCCCCGGTTGGTCTCGTGTACCGCCGTGGCTACAACGTCGCGCGGTGCGAGCTCGCCGCGTTCGTCGTAGGCATCCATGAAACGGTCGCCGTCCTCGTCAACTAGAAGCGCTCCCTCACCGCGCAACGCCTCAGAGAGCAGGAAGCCCCGTTCCTCGTGGGCCGTGGGGTGGAACTGGACGTACTCCGTATCCTCGACACGTGCGCCCGCCAACGCCGCCATCGCCACGCCGTCACCTGTCGCCCCGTCGGGGTTCGTCGTGCGCCCGTAGACGTCGCCTATCCCGCCTGTCGCCAGAACCGTCGCGCCTGCTTCGACGACGAAGGCATCACCGTCGCCGACGACGAGTGCACCGTCTGTGCCGCCTTCGCCGAGGAGTTCGACCGCGGAGTTTCCTTCCAGAACACACGCATCGCTACCGTCGAGACGGCGAAGGAGGGCGCGCTGTACGGCGCGTCCTGTCGCGTCGCCGTGGTGGAGAATACGGTCGTGTGAATGACCGCCTTCGCGTGCGAGGTCGTAGCCGTCCCCGTTTTCGTCGAAGTTGACGCCGACCTCGTCGACGAGGAACTCCTCGACTGCACGAGAACCCTCGCGCACAAGGGTTTCAACGGTGTCTCTGTCACCCTCGCCTGCACCTGCGTCGAGAACGTCATCGACGAACTCCGCGGCGTCCTCGTCGGGTGCACGCCGCGCGACGCCGCCCTGTGCCCATCCGGTGTTCGTATCATCGGGAGACGTTGCTTCGGTTACGACGGTCACGTCCGCACCGCGGTCCGCCGCACGTATCGCTGCGCTGCACCCCGCGATGCCGGAACCGACGACGAGTACGTCCGTCTTCATATCGAGAGCATGGTGTCGAGGGCCTTTTCGGCGAGAACCTTCTCCTCGTCGTCGACCTCGATACGGTTGACGACGTTTCCGTCAACCATCTCTTCGAGGACATAGACGAGGAAGTCCGGGTCTATCTGGCGCATGGCGTTGCAGTCCGAACACTCCTCACCGCAGAGTCCGAAGACGTCCTTGTCAGGGTTCTCACGCGCGAGGCGCTTTGTGAGGTGTATCTCCGTGCCTATCGACCACGAGGAACCCTTTGGTGCGTTCTCGACCTTCTCTATGATGGTCGAGGTGCTCCCGGCGTAGTCCGCCGCCTCTACTACCTCGCGGCGGCACTCGGGGTGGACTATGACGTTCACGTCGGGGTGTGTCTCGCGGACATCGGCGACGTCCGAGGCTCCGAAACGCTCGTGTACCTGACAGAAGCCCTCCCAAAGTATGAACGTCGCGTCGCGTATCTCCTCCGGTGTGTTACCGCCGAGTTCGTCCTCCCAGGGGTCCCAGATTACGTAGTCGTCTTCGCCGTAACCGAGTTCGTGGAGGGTGTTGTGTCCGAGGTACTTGTCGGGCGTAAAGAAGACCTTCTCCCCTTGGTCCAACGCCCAGTCGAACGCATCGGAGGCGTTCGAAGATGTACAGCAGGTGCCGCCGTGTTCGGCGGTAAACGCCTTGAGCGAGGCGTACGAGTTGACGTAGGTGACAGGTGTCACGTCCTCGCCGTCTACGACCTCGGTGAGTTCGTTCCATGCGCCGTCGACCTGTATGTTTTCCGCCATACCTGCCATGGGACACGACGCCTCCATGCTGGGCATCACGACGCGTTGGTCGTCGTCGGTCACGATGTCTGCCGTTTCCGCCATGAAGGTCACGCCACAGAAGACGACGTTGCGCGCGTCCGCCTCCGCCGCGAGGCGCGATAGCTGCAACGAGTCACCGAGGTGGTCGGCGTGTTTGGTGACGGAGTGGCGCTGGTAGTTGTGTCCGAGAACCACGACGTCGTCGAGTTCGTCGAGCGCCGCCTCCGCGCGCTCGACACGTTCCTCGTCCGACATGCCTTCGTACTCTTCTGGCAGTGCGCCGAGTGAGTCGCTGTACTTCCAGAGTGATAGTTCTGCGTCGTCAGTTATCGACATGTTTTGAATAAATTTTTTCTTCAGTACGCGCTTTCTATTGCGTTTTTTCTTCGACTTGGATAGGAAAGAGGGTTGAGGCGTATAAGGGTTGTGCTTCACCTCAGTCGACCCGCATAGAGAGGTCGAGCCAGTCCGAAGAGTGGACGAGACCGCCCATCGAGACAACATCGACACCCGTCCCTGCGTACTCCTCGACGTTTTCGGGAGTTATACCTCCGGAAGCCTCCACGGTCACGTCGTAGCTGTTTAAGACGTCGACGGCGACGCTCGCTTCATCGGGTTCCATGTTGTCCAACAGCACGATGTCAGCGCCTAGGTTGGCGGCGCGTTCCGCGGTCGACAGGGTCTCTGCTTCGACCTCTACCTTCGTCGTGAAGCTTGAGGTTTCGCACGCCCGACTGACGGCGTCTTCGAGACCTGCGAGCGCGATATGGTTTTCCTTCACCATGACTGCATGGGTCAGGTCGTGGCGGTGCGGGTCGCCTCCGCCGAGGCGGACGGCGCGTTTTTCGAAGTCCCGGTAGCCGGGGGTCGTTTTGCGCGTCGCCGCGACGACCGCATCCGCGTTTACCTCCTCAACGCGGTCGACACAGTCCCGTGTGACCGACGCGATACCGCTCATCGAGCCAAGGATGTTGAGAACGAGGCGTTCCCCGCGGAGGAGCGCCGTAGCATCGCCCGACGGTTCTAGGAGTGTGTCGCTCGCCTCGATACGGTCGCCGTCTTCGACGAGAGGGTTCGGATCGACGCCCAGGTGTTCGAAGACAGCGCAGGCTTCCTCCACACCGGCGGCGACCCCGTCCTCACGCGTAAAGACAGTCGCCTCGGCCTTTCCTTCGACGACGGCGCTGCTGACGTCGCGCCAGTCGGCGGAAACGTCCTCGCGGAGGAAGCCGCGTATACGTTCGTCGGTCAAGGCAGTTCGGTCTCCGTTACGACGTTTATGTCGAGGGGTTTCTTGACGACAGGACCGAGTTCCGCACCGACGACCGTCTCCACGCCGCCCTCGCTAGCGGCGTCGAGTGACCGCTGGTCTATCTCGCTCCCCACGACCACGCTTTCGACCTCTCCGTTCCTTTCGCGTAACGCCTCCCCGAACTCCTCCGGGTCAACGCGTTCGACCTCTTCGCGGTCGGCGTTGAGAAGAACCGCCTCGTCGCTGCCCGTGTTACGGAACTTCTCAGCCAAGGAAGTGTCTCCTTTCTTTCCCTCCTCTGTGGAGGTATCGTCGGCAACCTCTTCGGCAACGCCTTCGCCCGTCGGGTCACTTCCGAAGGGGGTCTTGTCACGCAGCGCCTCGTTTATTTCTTCCCCCGAGAGGTCCTCGACGCATTTCCCGTCCGGTGGGTGTGCGACGTAGTCGATGTCGGCGACCTGTCCGAGTTCCTTGAGTATGAGGTCCCCGCCACGGTCCGAATCGAGGAACGCCGTAACGGTGCGGTCGTCGGTGAGTTCCGCAACCGCGTCCGGTACGTCGGTTCCCTCGACACCGATGGCGTTTTTGACGCCGTACTTGAGAAGGTTGAGTACGTCGGCGCGTCCTTCGACAACGAGCATGGCGTCGCTGTCTTCTATGTTCGGTCCCGCGGGAAGACCCGCGTACTCGGTGATTTCGCCCTTGCGTACTCCCCTACGTACCTCGCCGAGCATCTCATCGGTGCCCATCGCTGCTCCGTCGAACATCTCGCGGTGGATGTACTTTGCGCGTTCGACGATTTCTTTCCTCTTTGTTGTACGTACGTCCTCGACGAGTTCGATTTCGACGGTCGCCTCACACGGACCGATGCGCTCTATGGTTTCGAGCGATGCCGCAAGCACCGACGTCTCGACGCTGTCGAGGCTGCTGCCTATGGTGACGGTCCCGCGCGAGCTCCCGTTTTTGCTCTCGACGTCGACGTCCATACGGCTTATCTTGTCGGAGTCCTGTAGGTCACGGAGGTCGAGGTCCTCGCCGAGCAACCCTTCGGTCTGTCCGTATATCGCACCGACGACATCGGAACGCTCTACGACGCCGTCAGCCCTGAGATTCGCGTGAATGTAGTATTTCGTGGTGTCTGAAGCTTGCAATGTTGAACCTCCTCGGTGTTATGTTCGAAGATGCGCCCGACAGACAATTAAGGCTTGTGAGAAGGGTTTTTGCCCCGGACGGACAACAAAGACCGATGGACGAGATACTCACGCGACTTGACGAGGAGTACCCCGAGGCGGACACGACTCTCGACTACGAGACGCCGTACCAACTCCTCGTTGCGACGGTTCTTTCCGCACAGTGTACCGACGAACGCGTAAACTCCGTTACTCCCGAACTTTTCGAGGCTTACCCGAACCCGGAAGCGATGGCTGAGGCCGAACAGGAACAGATCGAGGAACTCGTCCGACCGACGGGTTTCTACCGCCGTAAGGCGCGCCACCTGCGTGAGGGAGCCCAGACGCTCGTCGAGGAGTTCGACGGGGGGGTTCCGGGCAACGTCGAAGACCTGACACGCGTCGAAGGTGTAGGACGCAAGACCGCAAACGTCGTCGTCTCGAACGCCTTCGGAACGCATGAAGGAATCGCCGTCGACACCCACGTGCAGCGACTCGCACAACGTGTCGGTATCGTTGACCCCGACGACCGCGACGAGATAGAGGAAGTTCTGCGCGAGAAGGTTCCCCAGGAAGACTGGGGTCTAGTGTCGCACCTGCTCATCTTCCACGGACGCGCGACGTGTACGGCACGCAACCCCGACTGCGAAGCGTGCGTTCTCGAAGACCTGTGTCCGTCCTCGCGCGCCTGACGAACAACCGAAAGTATCATACGCGCAGGCGGAATACCTCCGGTACCATGAAGATGCCGAGGCGTTTCAACACGCACTGCCCCCACTGCAACGCCCACCACGAACACGAGGTCGAACGCGTTCAGCGCGGACGCGAGACGGGGATGAAATGGATAGACCGCCAGCGCGACCGTAACTCCGGGATAGGTAACGACGGCAAGTTCTCGAAGGTGCCGGGCGGAAACAAGCCGACGAAAAAGACCAACCTGATCTACCGCTGCACCGACTGTGGCAAGGCACACGGTCGGGAAGGATGGCGCGCAGGAAAGCTGGAACTGGAGGAGTAATGACGAGCAGAATACTACGCGTCGAGTGCGACGACTGTGAGAACGAACAGGTCGTCTTCGAACGCGCAGCGACGGAGGTTGCGTGTGCCGTCTGTGGTTCGACGCTTGTGACGCCGACCGGCGGTAAGGGTGACGTTCACGGCGAAACCGTAGAGGTACTCGAGGCCCGATAATGAAGTACTCCGGCTGGCCCGAACCCGGCGAACTCGTCGTCTGTGAGGTCACCGATGTCGAGGACTTCGGAGCCTTCGTCGACCTCGTTGAGTACGAGGACAAGGAAGGTCTCATCCATGTCTCGGAGGTCGCAAGCGGCTGGGTCAAGTACATACGCGACCACGTACGCGAGGGCCAGACGGTGGTGTGCAAGGTGCTTGAGGTCGACGAGGACAGCCAACAGATAGACCTCTCTGCGAAAGACGTCAACGACCACCAGAAGCAAGAGAAGATACAGGAGTGGAAAAACGAAACGAAGGCGGACAACTGGCTCTCGCGTGAGTTCGAGGACGACGGTACCTACCGCGAGGTCGCCGAGGCGATGATATCCCGGTACGGTACCATGTACCAGGCTCTCGAAGAAGGGGCGGTCCGAGGCGAGGAGGTCTTTGGGGACGCAGGCATAGAGGGCGAACTCGCCGAGACGCTGACCGAGATAGCACGCGAAAACATAAACGTCCCATACGTCGAGGTCACGGGTTACGTCGACGTCGAAACGACCGCACCGTCGGGCGTCGACGACGTCATAGAGGCGTTGAGCGGGGTCAAGGCACCCGAGTACGAGGAAGCGGACGGCGACGTAGAGGTCGAGATAGAGTACGTCAGCGCCCCCGAGTACCGTATCACGGCGAAGGCACACGACTACAAGACGGCACAGCGTGCCGTCGAGGACTGTGCAGACGAGGCAAGCGACCGTATCAAGGAGTTAGGCGGTCGCGGCGAGTACCACGAGGAGCCGCATACCTCCGAGGCGTAACGCCGACGTATGAACTCGATTATACGCGCGTGCCGTTCCGACGAACACGACGGTAGGGTCTATACTCTACGCGGTACCTGTCCCGAATGCGGCAAGGAAACGCGTAACACGGCACCGCCAAGGTTTTCACCCGACGATACCTACGGCGAGTACAGGAGGCGCACCAAATGGACGAAATAGAGGTAGCCGAAGTAGCAGAGATAGAGACGGACTCCCCAGTGCTTGTCGAGGGCCTTCCCGGCGTGGGCCACGTCGGAAAGCTCGTCGCCGAACACCTCGTCGACGAGTTCGACTCAAAGGTCGTACGTAGGATACACAGCCACCACCTCCCCCCACAGTGTGCGGTGGACGACGACGGAACCACAGACCTCGTCTCAGCCGAAATCTACGAACTCGAAGCAAACGGTGTCGAAACCCTTGTGCTGACGGGGGACCATCAGTCCCAGACCATCGACGGCCACTACAAGATAACCGAGCGCGTCCTCGATATCGCCGACGACGCGCGCGTCGAGCGCATCTACGGGCTTGGGGGCGTCGCAACCGGCGAACTCGTCGAGGAGTACGATGTCGTAGGCGCAGCGAACTCCGCGGCGCTCGTCGCAGAGATGACCGAACCCGGGGCCGAGTTCGGCGAGGGCGACCCGAAAGGCCGCATCGAAGGCGTCTCCGCCTTGG
>ERZ1034569.198-NODE-198-length-22793-cov-14.295936_pt1 | contig 22793 bp, 17 predicted proteins | sample MGYA00520706_ERZ1034569 | MGnify/ENA primary metagenome ERZ1034569 (study PRJEB33760, sample SAMEA4777722) | hypersaline lake metagenome | biome: hypersaline environment; feature: brines | place: Spain | collected 2014-08 | depth 0 m ...
CTCCGTGGTGACTTCGACGTTCTCGCCGAGGTCTATCACAAGTTCCTCCTCAAGGCTGTTGACGACAAAATTAAGCAGGTGCTCTTTCTCTATCTCGCTGTCTGCTTGGGTTGGTTGCACATCCTCTCCAAGCAGACGCTTCCTCTAACCCGATGTGATCGACTGATACTGCCGGACAGAAGTACGTGAACACAGAGACTGGTACATAACTGCGGCAGAGGGCCACGAGGAACCGGACGACAGTCCGGTGACGAGTGGCCCGGACACATCGGTATCTTGGTTCGATACTGGCGGGCAAAAATCCGCATGGATTTTTGTCCGACAGTATGAGCCTACGACAATCACCGTCGGAGTCACCAAACACTCGATAACTGATGGCGACAGAACGGCTCTCAGCTTCTCAAGTGGCGCATGAGGCCGAGACCGAACAGCAACAGGATAGCGACAATCCCGGTCGTCACGCCCAGACCGGGCCCGAACCCGTCGCCGCCGCCGCCCGCACCCGTCTGTTCACTCGTGACCCGGAGCTCCTCGATGTCCGAGTGTTCATCACTCGACCACGTGACCGACCCGGACCCTTCTTTGTTACCGTTCGTCTCGATAATCTCTCCCGGCATGTTCACCGTGTACGTCCACTGTACCTCACCGAACTGTCCGGAGACCCCCGACATGCTGGCGTTGATACCCTCGCTATCGACGTAGGTGACCTCGCCGGCATCATCGTCGACACTGATGCTCACGTTCTCCGCTCCCTCGTCGGAGCCACCGGTGGCGGTGATGGAGACCGTACTCTCGCCATCGTCGCTGATATCCACCGAGTCCCACTCCGATTCGTTGAACTGACCCCGTCCCTCGCTATCGAACAGGAACTCACCGACGCTGTCGTATCCCTGGCTTTCAGCCTGTGACTCGGCTGTCTGGTACAGCTGCTCTCCCATGTCGATTTCGACAGAGAGTTCCTCGATTGTGCCGTCCGATGCGATATCGGCCTCGTAGGTCGTGGTACAGCCCGCGAGCACGACTACGAGCACCAGTGCGGCTGTTATTGCGATCCACCGTCGTCTGGGGATATCATCCCCGAGTTTCAAAATGGATGCTGACATATATTAGCGTGATTTTTGTGAGGATAATAAAAGTTTGGGTGCCGCCGCTGGCGGTGTTCAGATAAGGACTCGTCAAGAGACGGATTCTGCCGGTGACAGACCACGTCTTGGTGGACTGCAAGGGCGAGTACTCTCGGCGAACCCCGGCGACACGAGCACCGCAGACTGCCCCGCGGCCGAAGCGCGCAGCGGGCCGCAGGAGCAAGTTGCTCCCCGCTTGGGCCGTGTAGTCTATACTCACACAGTCGTGTGACCGGTTGTCGTGTCCTCAGAGGGTGATAAACAACACCGGGGACGTGCTCCGGTATCTGGCTGTCTCGACGATGACAGAGCCGGACGTCACAGTCTCCCTCGACGCGGAGACGTTCGGGGTGTACACCGCGCGGGGGGCGCGAGGGTCGGTCGCTGGAGGGGTACTACCGGGCCGAGGACAACATCGAGTACTGGAAGATGAGATAATTGTCCGGTCAGGAGCCACGAGACAGGCGTGTCCGGAACTATTTTACTGTAACGCCGATCACACTCACACGATGAGTGAACTCGAAGATGAATACAGACTCGATTACTTCGAGGAGAACGGGTTCCACCGGATGGAGTGTTCGGAGTGTGGGGACGCGTTCTGGACCCGGGACGGGGACCGCGAGACCTGCGGGGAGCCACCCTGTGACAGCTACGGGTTCATCGACGACCCGGGGTTCGACGAGCAACACACGCTGGCCGAGATGCGCGAGGCGTTTCTCTCCTTTTTCGAGCAACAGGACCACGAGCGGGTCGACCCGTACCCGGTGGCGGCGAACCGCTGGCGCGACGACGTGCTGTTGACCCAGGCCTCTATCTACGACTTCCAGCCGCTGGTTACCTCGGGCAAGACACCCCCGCCGGCAAACCCACTGACGGTCTCCCAGCCGTGTATCCGAATGCAGGATATCGACAACGTCGGCAAGACCGGGCGCCACACGATGGCGTTCGAGATGATGGCCCACCACGCGTTCAACGCCCGAGAGGGGCTCACCGGGTACGCCTACGAGGGTGAGGTCTACTGGAAAGAGGAGACAGTCGGCTACTGCGAGCAGTTGCTTGACGAACTTGGGGCGGACCTCGAGGGTGTGACATACATCGAGGACCCGTGGGTGGGTGGGGGGAACGCCGGCCCCGCAATCGAGGTCATCTACCGCGGGCTCGAACTCGCCACGCTCGTGTTCATGAGTCTGGAACAGGACCCCGACGGTGAGTACGAACTGAAAGACGGCAACAGCTACGCCGAGATGGACACCTACGTTGTGGACACGGGCTACGGGCTGGAGCGGTGGACCTGGCTCAGCCAGGGCACACCGACAGTCTACGAGGCCGTCTACCCCGAGATGATAGACGTACTCACCGAGAACGCCAGCATCGAGCACACGGCCGAGGAGGCCGCGGTCGTCCACGACGCGGCACGACTCGCCGGCAATCTCGATATCGACGATGTCGACGACGTGGAGGCCGCCCGTGCCGACATCGCCGACGAGCTCGGCGTCGATGTCGAGCGGTTGCGCGACCTGGTCGAACCGCTCGAGGATATCTACGCTATCGCCGACCACAGCCGGACGCTAGCGTACATGCTCGGTGACGAGATCGTCCCATCGAACGTGGGGACCGGCTACCTGGCGCGGATGGTGTTGCGCCGGCTGAAGCGGCTCGCCGACGGTGTCGGTGTGGACGCGCCGCTGGACGAACTCGTCGATATGCAGGCCAGTCGGCTCGGCTACGAGAACCGCGACACGATTCGCGAGGTCGTTCGCACCGAGGTCGAGCGGTACCGCGAGACGCTGGCCCGCGGGGAGCGGCGCGTCCAGAGTCTCGCAGAGGAGTACGCCGGCGAGGATGAGCCGATCCCGACCGACGAACTAGTCGAGCTGTACGACTCCCACGGTATCCAGCCGGACACGGTCGCGGACATCGCGGGCGAGCGCGGCGTCGATGTGGCCGTTCCCGACGACTTCTACGCGCTCGTCGCCGGGCGCCACGAGAGCCAGCAGGACGAGAACACAACCGACGAGCACACCGGACAGGGGTTCGAGGGGCTGCCAGAGACAGACCGGCTCTACTACGAGGATCAAAACAGGATGGAGTTCGAGGCGATGGTGCTGGACGTGGTTGAGCGAGAGATCCGGAGCGAGGGCGAGAGCGAGACAGCGTACGACGTGGTGCTGGATCAGACCATGTTCTACCCGCAGGGTGGTGGACAGCCGGCCGACCACGGCACACTCTCGACCGACGACGTGACCGCCGACGTGCGCGATGTGCAACTGGTGGGAGACGTGGTGGTCCACCGGACAGACGTCGACCCGGGAACGGGCGAGTTTGTCCGCGGGGTCGTCGACAGGGAGCGGCGTCTGCGGCATATGCGCCACCACACCGCCACACACATCGTCGGTCACGCCGCCCGGCAGGTGCTCGGTGATCACATCCGGCAGGCAGGTGCGCAAAAAAGCACCGACAGCGCCCGACTCGATGTGACACACTACGAGTCGATCGACCGCGAGGAGGTGGCAGAGATAGAGCGCCGCGCAAACGAGCTCGTGATGGCCGACAAGCCGGTCACACAGGAGTGGCTCGACCGCAACGACGCCGAGTCGCGCCACGGGTTCGACATCTACCAGGGTGGTATCCCGGAGGGCGAGCAGATACGGCTCATCCACACCGGCCCGGACACCCAGGCGTGTGGCGGCACCCACCTCTCCTACACCGGTGAAGTGGGTGCGATCACGCTGCTCGGCACCGAGCGCGTGCAGGACGGTGTGGTGCGGCTGACCTACGCCGCCGGTGGGGCGGCAGTCGAGGCGGTCCAGCGCACCGAGCGGCGCCTCCGCGAAACCGCAGATGTCCTGGACGTAAGCCCCCCAGACGTGCCCGAGACGGCAGAGCGGTTCTTCGAGGAGTGGAAAGCCCGGGGCAAGCGTATCGACCAGCTGAAAGAGGAGCTCGCACAGGCCCGTGCCAGCGGTGGTGAGGACGGCGAGGAGGTAGACCTCGACGGGGCAAGCGCCGTTGTCCGGCATCTCGACGGTGACATGGAGCAGTTGCGCGCCACCGCGAACGCGCTCGTCGAGGATGGAAAGGTTGCCGTCGTCGGCTCGGACGCGGACGGCGCACAGTTCGTCGTCGCGGTACCCGACGGCGTGGCCGTCGACGCCGGCGATGTTGTCGGGAAACTCGCCCGTCGTGTCGGTGGCGGCGGTGGCGGTCCACCCGATTTCGCGCAGGGTGGCGGCCCGGACGGGGACCGACTGGAGGAGGCCCTCGCCGACGCCGCCGAGATTCTCCGCGAGGGGCTAAAAAAGTAGACAGCAGCCCGCCGGCCCCTTTTCTGACTGCCCATACCGTAGCTGTCTAGCAACTTTTAACCCCGAGAATAGGGTATGTACGAACAAGATGACGAGCAACAAGATCCTCGGGATCGATCTCGGGACGACAAACAGCGCGTTTGCTGTGATGGAGGGCGGCGACCCGGAGATCATCGTCAACGGCGAGGGTGACCGGACGACACCCTCGGTGGTGGCGTTCCAGGATAACGAGCAACTGGTCGGCAAGCCGGCAAAGAACCAGGCGGTCCAGAACCCTGACGACACGGTCGAGTCGATAAAACGGCACATGGGTGAGGAGAGCTACACCGTGGAGCTCGACGGTGAGGATTACACGCCCGAGCAGGTTTCTGCGATGATTCTCCAGAAGGTGAAGCGCGACGCCGAGGAGTATCTGGGCGAGGAGATCGGTCGAGCGGTCATCACGGTGCCTGCGTACTTTTCGGACCGACAGCGCCAGGCAACAAAGGACGCCGGCGAGGTCGCCGGGTTCGATGTCGAGCGCATTGTCAACGAGCCGACCGCGGCCTCGATGGCCTATGGGCTCGACGACGAGAGCGACCAGACCGTGTTAGTGTACGACCTCGGTGGTGGCACGTTCGACGTGTCGGTGCTCGAACTCGGGGGTGGTGTCTACGAGGTGGTCGCCACCAACGGCGACAACAACCTGGGTGGCGACGACTGGGACCAGGCCGTTATTGACTGGCTGGCAGAGACGTTCCAGAGCGAGCACGGCATCGACCTGCGCGAGGACCGTCAGGCGCTCCAACGGCTCACCGAGGCCGCCGAGGAGGCGAAAGTCGAGCTGTCGAGTCGCAAGGAAACAACGATCAATCTGCCGTTCATCGCGGCCGACGATGAGGGTCCAAAGGATCTTGAGGCGTCGCTGACCCGCGCGAAGTTCGAGTCGCTGACAGCGGACCTGGTCGAGCGCACGGTCGGCCCGACCGAGCAGGCGCTCTCGGACGCCGGGCTCGACAAGTCCGACATCGATGAGGTCATTCTCGTCGGTGGCTCCACCCGAATGCCGATGATACAGGAGAAGGTGACAGAGCTCACCGGACAGGAGCCACAGAAGAACGTCAACCCCGACGAGGCGGTCGCGCTGGGCGCAGCAATCCAGGGGGGCGTGCTCTCCGGTGACGTTGACGACATCGTGCTGGTCGACGTGACGCCGCTCTCGCTCGGTGTCGAGGTAAAAGGTGGCCTGTTTGAGCGACTCATCGAGAAAAACACCACCATTCCAACGGACGAGTCGAAGATATTCACCACCGCACAGGCCAATCAGACGATGGTTCAGATCCGGGTGTTCCAGGGTGAGCGCGAGATAGCCGAGGAGAACGAACTGCTTGGTGAGTTCTCGCTGACCGGTATCCCGCCCTCGCCGGCAGGCGTCCCGCAGATCGAGGTGACGTTCTCCATCGACAACAACGGCATCGTCAGTGTCGAGGCCGAGGACAAGGGCTCGGGCAGCAAGGAGGATATCACAATCGAGGGCGGTGTCGGACTCGACGACGAGGAGATAGAGGAGATGAAAGCGGAGGCCGAGCAGCACGCCGAGGAGGACGAGCGGCGTCGCGAGCGCATCGAGGCGCGAAACGAGGCCGAGTCGACAGTCCAGCGCGCCCGGACGCTGCTTGAGGAGAACGAGGAGGCGGTCGACGACCCGACCCGCGAGGAGATAGAGGAAACAATCGACGACATAGAGGCTGTTGTCGATGACGAGGACGCCACAAAGGAGGAGCTTGAGTCGGCGACCGAGGAGCTCTCGGAGAAACTCCAGGAGATCGGCAAGGAGATCTACCAGCAGGCAGAGGGTGCAGGGGCCGCCGGTCCCGGTGCAGCCGGGGCTGGTCCCGGTCCTGGTGCAGGTGCCGCCGGCCCCGGTGCGGGTGCCGCCGGGCCCGGGGCAGGTGCGGGCGCCGCCGGCGCCGGTGAGGAGTACGTCGACGCCGACTTCGAGGATATCGACGACGACGAAAAAGAAGAGTAGCCTGTCCTACTGCGCCTCGCGGCGAACTCCTCCTCTGGCAGGCTCACCGTTCCGACCTGTGAACTCCGACCGTGTATCAGAACAGTCGTGACTGGGGGGAGTTTTGCCGGTAACCCGGAGTGGTTCATCCGCCGAGTGTGTTTATCCGGCGGCGCCACTACTGAACATCCTCGAGTTCGCTCTCGATAGAATCGATGTCGTCGAGTCTTTCCAGATCCGACTCGATTTCGTCGAGGCGGTCGTCGAACTCCGCTCTGGTCTCGTCGAGTCGGTCCAGATCGGACGTGACCTCAGATTCGAACTCCTCAAACTCCGTTTCGAGCTCCTCAACACGACCGCGGACGTTGACGACGAACTCGGTTTCGAGGTGGTCGAGACGACTCCCGAACGCGGTCACCTCCTCCTGGAACTCCTCAAGACGCGCGTCGAACGACTCGATCAGCTCCTGGCCGGTGCCCTCCTCGTCGAGAAACTCCTCGAGAGCAGTCGTGTACGCCCGGAGCTCGGCCACGTCCTGCTGGAGGCGGTCAAGCCGGGCGGTCGTGCTCCCGGATGGCTGCCCGGTCTCTGAGAGGGCACTCCGCAGCAGTTCGACATCCCTCTGGGGAACGTTGTTTTCTCTGATCTCCGCTGCCAGTGCACCGACGAGACTCCCATCAGCCGGTGTGTCGACCGGTCCGGGCTCCTCGCTGCGGTCGGCTACCGGCGGTTCGTCGACAGTCGAGTCGTCGACAGCTGTCGGGCTGTTGCTGGGGTTGCCGAGATCGAGCGTCGACGGAACCTCGGGTTCCTCGGCCGTCTCATCGGTCTCCTCCGGTTCGATGTCACCGACGATCGCATCCTCGACGAGCGCGTCGTTGCTTTCCAGCACGATGTCGTCGTCGCTCACGCGAAGCGGCGGGTCGACCGACTCGACCTCGGGTTCGGTGAGGAACTGCTCGATGCTGTCTGCGCTCCTGATACCGTACACCGTGGTGTAGGACTCGCTCTGCTCGAGGTCTCGCTCGAACGTGATGCGGTCTTCCTCGATTGTCCAGTGTCTGCTCCCGTAGTCCGGGTGGAATCCGAGGTCGTCGACATCGACCCCGTCGGGGACCCGGTCGGAGAGTCTGAGCGACACCTGCTGGTCCCGTCCCGACGAGATCTTGAACTCGATCGCCGGAACGGGAAACCGGTCCGCGGCGAACCGCTTGAGCACCCGCACCCCCTCGGCGGAAACCCGAACGCTGTCGTACTCCTCTGCCTCGCTCATAATACTGGATGGTGGCCATAGCCCCTTTAACCCTGCTCACACATCGACCCGGTCGCCGATCTCGACGATATCGAGTCGGCGCGGGTAGTCGAAACTGGCCGCGTGGTGGTGCAGCACCGTCGGATCGGCGGTGAGACCCCGCCACATGTCCCAGTGAGTCGGCACAAGACGGTCGAGTTCGAGCTCGCGGGCGGCCTCGACAAGCGTTCCCTCGCTGTTGTACCAGGTCGTCTCGACCGGGTCGTGGCTCTCACTGTCAGGTATCATCCCGGTGGTGCCGAACGCGAGTGCGCCGATATCGATGTCGTGAGCGGCGAGGTCGCCGAACCCGCCGGGTCGGGCGTCTCCGCCGTGGACGAACGTGCCGGACTCGTGTTTGACGACGTACGCGACGGGGTGCTCGGCGTCGGGGTCGTTTGCCGGTCCGACGGTGACTGTCAGGTCACCGACCTCGAACTGGTCGCCCTCGGCGACCGTCCGGAGTTGGTCGGCTCCGAACCCCCACTCCTCGCACCAGCCCTCCTCCTCGGTGACGGCCACACTCGCATCCGGGGCGTGGAACCGTGCGTCCGTGTTCGCGAGAATCGGCGCCTGACTCGGGCCGTGGACGTGGTCGGAGTGTTCGTGAGTCGCCAGCACCGCGTCGGCGCTCGCTACGTCCGCCGGGTCGAACGGAACCGGTATCATTCGAACTGTCCGGGGCGGGTCACCGGTCCCCAGATACGGGTCGACAAACAGCGTCGTGCCGCCGGCACTCTTTATGACGAACCCGTTGCAGCCGAGATACCAGAGGGCGAGGCCGTCGGGGTCTGCCGCCTCGATGGCCTGCGGGAGCCAGTCGCCCCAGTCGCTGTGGACTGTCATACCCTGTAGTGGGTGCGAGCGACCGGTGAACGTTTCGAACACGGCCCGGAGATGGACAGAGCAAAACCGCTCGACCTCATCGGTATGCACATGTGGCCGTGGGGACACGTTGGTGCCGGTTACCTCGTCTACACACTGCTCCGGCGACACAGCGGCGAGCGACCGGCCGGCGCGGCGGTGCTCGCACTGGCTTTGGGCACGCAGTTTCCCGACCTGGTCGACAAGCCGTTTGGCTGGACGGTCGGGGTGCTCCCCGGCGGGCGCTCGCTTGCACACTCTTTGTTGACCACGGCTGTCGTCGCTGTGCTCGTGCTCGCGCTCGCACGCCGCGTTCGTCACTGCGTGGCTGGGCTGGCGTTTCTCCTGGGTGTGGTCCTGCATCTGCTCGGTGACGCACTCTACCCCGCACTCCGGGGGGAGATCGGTGAGCTGAGCTTCCTCCTGTGGCCGGTCCTGCCGATGCCCGAACCCGAACTCGCACAGCAGTTCACCGCCCATCTTGGAGCGGTCGAGCCTGGCCCCCAGTTTGCGTTCGAACTCCTGCTCGCGGTCGGCGCCCTCTGGGCCTGGCACGACGACGGTCATCCCGGCCCAGGGGCGCTCCGCCGTGGTGCAGCCCGGGGTCTCGGGCGCGTCAGAGCCGCGGTGGGTGACTGTTGTCTCTGTGCCTGAAACAGCAGCCAGGGTATATCTGTTCCCGGCCGAGATGTGTTGGTATGCGAGCTACAAAGAAGCGCATCGCTGGTATCGTTGCCGCAACCACAATCGGCGTCGCCATCCTGTACCGGTTCCGAAGGTCGACCAACGAGGAGACATCCGCCGAGTCCGACACCGAGGCCGCCGCCTGATTCTGCCCCCGACCGCACGGCACTCACCGCCGGAGTGCCTCGGGGAGTGTCCCGAGCAGGTCCGTCGCGAGGAGTCCGTCGCCGTCCCCGCTGACAGCCAGGTCGCCGGCACGGCCGGTGACGTAGGCGGCGACCGCGGCCGCATCAACCGGGTCAAGACGGGCCGACAGCGCGCCGGTCACGCCCGCGAGCACGTCGCCGGTGCCGCCGACAGTCATTCCGGGGTTGCCGGTGCGGTTCACCCGTGTTCGCTCGCCGTCCGAGACTACGTCGTGGTGACCCTTCACGAGCAGCGTTACGCCGAGCTCGGCGGCAAACGACTCGACGGCGTTGCGGCGCTCACGTGTGTCCGCGCGGCGCGGCCCTCCCATCTCCGCGAGTTCCCCCTGATGTGGTGTGCAGACGAGGCTTGTCTCTGTCCGGGTGCCGGGAACCGCCTCCAGCGCGTCCGCATCGACGACGACCGGTCCGCCGTCGACCGCCCCCAGCAGCGACCGTATCGCGTCGCGTGTCGGCTCCGCCGTGCCGAGCCCCGGTCCGAGGACAGCCGTGTCGTGTGCCGCGACGAGTGCCGCCAGTCGGTCGACGTGCTCGGGCCGAATACAGTCACCGTCGACTGGCTGGACGATGAGACTCTCACTGTAGCCCTGTATCCCGTCGGCGACCGGGCGGGGGCAGGCCACCCGAACGAGGTCGGCCCCGGCGCGCAGGGCGGCCTGTGCGGCCAGCGCCGGCGCACCCGTGTACGGCCCGCCGCCGACGACGAGCACCTCGCCGTGGTCACCCTTGTGACTCGCGGGTGCCCGGTCGAGTCGCAGGAGGTCGCCCAGCCCGAGGAACACCTGTGCGGCCCGTGGGATGCCGATATCGGCGACCGTGACCGGACAGTCGAGAGCCGCTAACCCGGGTTTCATATCGTGGAAGGTGACCACACGGTCGGGGTCGACAGCGTTCTCGGCCCGCTCCCCCGTTTCGGTGTCGAGTCCGGAGGGCACATCGACCGAGACGACCGTCGCCTCACTCGCCGCGAGCGCGGCCGCGGCGGTCGCCTCCGGTTCGCGGAGCGCGCCGCTGACGCCCGTGCCGAGCATCGCGTCGACCGCTACCTCCGGTTCACCCAACTCCAGCGCCGTCGAGTCGCGCACCTCGCGGGTGTCGTAGCCGGCCCGCTCCAGCGCTGTCCAGTTCTCGCGGGCGATTGAACTGCTGATTGTCTCGGCGCGGCCAAGCAGACACACCCGCAGGTCGTAGTCGTCGAGAAAGCGCGCCGCGACGAGCGCGTCGCCGCCGTTGTTGCCCCGTCCGGCCACGACCGTCACCGCGGCACCGGGGTCGGCAACCGCTCGCACCTCGCGCGCGACGGCGTTGCCGCTCGACTCCATCAGTTGCTTGCGCGGCACACCGAGCGCCTCGGCGTTTGCATCCACGACCGCCATCTCCGAACCTGGAATCATGTATCGGGGTTCGTCGCCGCGGAGCAAAAGCGTGTACCTCTGGCCTGCAGTTGAAAAACGGGTGTGCAGTGCAGGCCACACTCCCCGCTGAACACGCACGAGAAACGCTCACTCGGGCTCCGCGTTCGGTGCGAACCAAAGAACGGACATACTGTGACCCCACCATTCCACGCATGAGCTTCGAGGTCCCCGAGGACTGCTGGTATCTCGACTCCCACGAGTGGGCCCGCCGGCAGGGCGACACCGTCCAGGTCGGTATCTCCGAGTTCGCACAGGACGAACTCGGCGACGTGGTGTTCGTCGAACTGCCCGCCGAGGGTGAGCGCCTGACACGCCCCGACCAGTTCGGCGTCATCGAGTCGATAAAGGCTGTCTCGGACCTGTACACCCCGATCACGGGCACCGTGACCGCGACGAACGACGACCTGCGAGACGCACCCGAACTGGTGAACGAGGACCCCTTTGGCGACGGCTGGATGCTGGAGATGGAACCCGATGACCACTCGACCGTCGCGGACCTGCTCTCCCCCGCGGAGTACCGCGACCAGATCGAGTAACCCAAGCTGCTGGGTGTGTCCCCCAACTGTTCGCGACCGGTGGGGCCTGTGGACCGGTGGACAACAGACCGCCGCATCCGGAGATCACCGCCCAGCGTGTAGGGGGTGGTCGAAGATTCGATTGTTTTTTGGGTACAGCACGAGTCAGTAATCCCATGACAGGGTGGTCACAGTGCAGGTCGTGGTAATCGGTGCCGGCGAGGTCGGCACGTCGATCGCGGCCGACCTCGCCTCTGACCACGACGTCGTCGTCGTCGATATCGACGAGTCTCGCGTCGAGGAGATAAAGTACGACATCGACGTGCTCACACTCGTCGGCGACGGGACGAAATCGTCGGTGCTCACGAAGGCAGGCGCCGTTGAGGCGGATATGCTCATCGCGAGCACCGACGACGACAAGACGAACCTGGTGATCTGCGGCACAGCGGAGACAATCGGTGACCCGTTCAAGATAGCCCGGGTAAAGAGCGCGGAGTATCAGCGGACCTGGGAGCAGACCGGGGAGGCGTTCGACGCCGATTTCGTGATCTGTGCGAACCTTCAGGCCGCCGGGACGATCGTCGATGTGATCGGGTTGCCGTCGGCGGTCGAGGTCAGCAGTTTCGTCGGTGGACTCGTCCAGATGGCGGAGTTCGATATCACAGAGGGTAGTCCAATCACCGGGCAGACGGTCGCGGAGGCCGACCGGTTCGACTCACTGACGTTCGCGGCACTGTTCCGGGACGACGACCTCGTGTTGCCCCGCGGGAGCACGATTATAAAAGCAGATGACCGGATGGTGGTTATCGGCAGGCCGGAGAGCGTTCAGGGGTTCGCACAGCAGATCGCCCCGGTGGCGACACCAGACAGGGGCGACGATATCGTGATAATCGGCGGCGGCGAGATCGGGTACCACACCGCGCGGATGCTGGAGGCCCGTGAGTTCTCGCCGAAACTGATCGAGCAGGACAGCGACCGCGCCCGGGCGCTCGCCGAGGACCTGCCCGAGACGCTCGTAATGAACCACGACCCGACGGATACGGGGTTTCTCCGCCGCGAGCGACTCGACGAGGCGAACGTGCTCGTCTCGGCGTTGGACTCCGACGAAAACAACATGCTCGTGTCGGTGCTCGCAAAGCGTATCGGGGCAGAGCGGGTCATCTCGCTGGTCGACCGGTCGGATTATGTCCAACTGTTCCAAGAGATCGGCATCGACGCGGCGGTCAGCCCACGGGACGTGACCGCCGAGGAGATAATCCGGTTCACCCGTGAGAAGGTAGCAGAGAACATCGCGGTCCTCGAGGGTGGCAAGGCCGAGGTGCTCGAACTCGAACTCGACGCGGACAGCGAGTTCGTTGGGCGGAGTATCCGCGATATCGACGAGAGTGTCGACTCGGATGTCGTGTTCGGTGCGGTGAGCCGGCGCGGAACCGAGGTGGTCCCACGAGGCGACACAGTTCTTGAGCGCGGTGACAACGTCGTCATCTTCGTCGAGAGCGAGTTCGTCGACGAGATGCTCGCAATGGGCTGACAGCAGGATGGGACAGTACCTCCGTGTCGAGTGGCGGGCGAGTGTCGGGCTGATCGGTGCCGTACTGCTGTATCTCACGCTCCCGCTACTCTTTCCGCTTGCTCTTGCTGTGCTCTACGGGGAGCCGGTGCTCCCCTTTCTGGTGCCGATGGCTGTCACCCTGGGTATCGGCGGTGGGCTCCGCACCCTGGCGGACATCGAGGAGGATGTCGGACCGCGGGAGGCGTTTCTCGCTGTCGCCACCATCTGGTTGCTCGTCGCCGCAATCGGGGCGCTCCCGTTTCTCGTCGCCGGCAACGGGACCATCGCACAGCCGGTCAACGCGATGTTCGAGGCGATGAGCGGACTCACCACGACCGGGGCGACCGTCATCGGAGACTTCGACGCGCACAGCCAGTCAGTGCTGATGTGGCGGCAGCTGCTCCAGTGGCTCGGCGGACTCGGTATCCTCATCCTGGTGACGGCGGTGCTCTCGGAGATCGGCGTCGGCGGCGCACAGCTGATGGAGACCGAGACACAGTCACAGAGCAGCAACCGGCTCACCCCGCGCATCTCCGAGACCGCACAGCTCATCTGGGGGCTGTATCTGGGGCTGACGGTGCTCGTGGTGGCGGTACTGGCCGGGATGCACTATCTCGGCCCGGTTGTAGGGGTGGAGCTCGCGCCGAATATGAACCTGTACAACGCTGTTGCACACGCGCTGACCTCCATCTCGACGGCGGGGTTCTCCCCGGAGGCCCGGAGCATCGAGGCATTTAGCGCCGCCGTGCAGTGGGTGCTCGTCCCCGTGATGTTGCTCGGCTCGACCAGTTTTGTGCTGATTTACTTTGCGATACAGGGGGCTCCGATGCGACTGCTCCGGAGCGAGGAGTTCCGGTTCTACATCGGTGTGTTCGTGTTGTTCACCGCCACCAGCGCCGCACTGCTGGTCGGCACACAGGAACTCGACATGGGGCTTCACGACACGGTCCGGCACGCCGCGTTCAACGTCGCCTCGATTCTCACCACGACCGGCTACGCCAGTCAGGACTTCACGAACTGGCCAAACGCCGGTCAGAACGTCCTCTTCGCGGCGATGTTCGTCGGGGGGATGGTCGGGTCGACCACCTGCTCGATAAAGTCGCTGCGGTGGCTGGTCGTGCTGAAGTCGTTCCGGCGGGACCTGTTCACCGCTATCCACCCCAACGCGGTCCGCCCGGTCCGGGTGTCGGGGAACTCTGTCGACGAGGAAACAATCCGCGATATCTACGGCTACGTCCTGCTGAGTATCGTTATTTTCTTTTTACTGACGCTATTCATCGTCATCGATGGGGCCCGCAGCGGCGTCGACCCCACCGAGTTCGAGGCGATGGGCGCCGCCGCATCGACCGTGCTGAACATCGGCCCGGCGTTCGGCCGTGCCGGCCCGATGAACAACTACCTCGTCTTCCCGGAGTCGACACGGGCGGTGATGGTCGTGCTCATGTGGCTCGGCCGCATCGAGATTGTCCCCGTGCTGGTGCTTTTCACGCCGTCGTTCTGGCGATCCTGAGACTGCCGGACGACAATCCGTGCGGATTTTCGCCGCCAGTAGAGCCTGCTGTCTGGTGTGTCCGGGCCGCTCATCACCGGACTGCGGTCCGGTTCTTCCCGGCCCTCTGTTCAGTTCGTTGGAACAACTCTCCACGTACTTCTGTCCGGCAGTACGAGACGGCGCCCGTTTACGAAGAGCCAAAGCGAAAGCCTCGCCCTTTAGCGCGGAGAGAGGTCAACGGTTGTCTGATATCTCGGGGCGAGGTCAGCAATCTTTTATTTACACTCCGGCCAGTACAACTATGTGTGTGATGTCGTCGATGATGACAGCAGCAGACGGTCATCGACGGCGGCGACAGGCTCGGGCGGGTGACGGTGCAGGATGGCAACCGGCGGACGGCGTGGGTGGTCACCGGTGAACCTGTACGTCAGCCCGCGGGTGACCGGGGCGCTTCTGGGAACGGTCCTGAGGTACGTCGCGCTGGCGATGCTGGTGCCGCTGGTCGTCGCGGTGGTCTACGGCGAGGATATCTGGGTGTTCGTGGTCTCGATACTGCTCGTGGTCGGTCTCGGGCTCCTTCTTGAGCAACTGGAGACCGACCCCGAGATGGGGCCACCCGAGGCACTCCTGTTGGTCACGCTCTCGTGGGTCTCGGTGTCGGTTATCGGCACCATCCCGTACCTGCTCGCGGGGATGGGAACCGAATCGACCGTGGGGCTCAGCACCGGCTCCCTGGGGGCGGCCGCGGGCTCTATCGTGAACGCCCTGTTCGAATCCACGAGCGGGTTCACCACGACCGGAGCGACGGTGCTCGGCGAGATATCCCTGGACCAGCACTCCCACGCGCTGCTGATGTGGCGACAGCTCACCCAGTGGCTCGGCGGAATGGGGATAATCGTCCTGATGGTCGCCATCCTGCCCGAACTCGCGGTCAACGGCACACAGCTCATCAGCACCGAGGCCCCGGGACCGAGTTTCGAGAAGCTCACCCCGCGCATCACAAAAACCGCCCGCATCCTCTGGCTGGTGTACTTCGGGTTCACCGTCGCGATGATACTGTTGCTCAGCGCCATGCACTACCTTGGCCCCGTCCTCGGGATGGACGGACTCGCGCCGCGGATGGACCTGTACAACGCCGTTGCCCACGCCCTCACGACGCTCCCGACGGGGGGGTTCTCGCCGCAGGCCGGGAGTGTCGGTTTCTTTAGCTCCGCCGTCCAGCTGACGTTCGTCCCGTTTCTGGTCGTCGCCGGCACCAACTTCGCGCTGTTCTGGTACCTGCTCAGCGGTGATATAAAAAGCATCGCGTACGACCCCGAGTTCCGCGCCTACGTCGGCGCAATCGCGGTGCTGGTCGCCGTGCTCGCGGTTGTTCTGTTCCGCGGTGCTGCCGAGGGTGTCGACCCCGGTGCCGTCGCCGAGGGCGAGGCCTTCGACGCGTTCCGGCAGGCCGCCTTCCAGATCGGCTCGGTGCTGAACTCGACCGGTTACGCCACCAGTGACTTTGCCGGCTGGGACACCGGCGGTCAGATACTCATTATCTTCGCGATGTTCATCGGTGGCTCGGCCGGCTCGACCGGCGGCGGTATAAAGGTCATCCGGTGGCTCGTCATCCTGAAGGCGGCACGCCGCGAACTCGCGGCCACCGCCCGACCGAACGCGGTCCACACGGTCCAGTTCGGTGACAACGTCATCAGCGAGACGGTTGTCCGAAAGATTGCGGTGTTTACCCTCCTGTATTTTGTCATCTACGGCGTTGCAACCGTCTTCTTCATGCTCAACTACGACGGCACCCTCACGACGCTGGAGGCGATGAGCGCCTCAATCGCCACCCTCGGCAACATCGGCCCGGGGTTCGGTGCCCTCGGCCCGTTCGGGGACTACCTCCATTTCCCCGGGGAGACGAAACTGGTGATGGTCCTCCTGATGCTGATCGGCCGACTGGAGATTGTCCCCGTGCTCGCAATCTTCACCGGCCTGTTCTGGCGGTCCTCCTGAGCGGCCGGTGATACTGCCCTGTTGATCGTGCCGCGCGACACCGGCGAGAGCTGGCTTCCGTCGGAACAGGGAACTCCCCTGGTAGTCAAAACGTTGATTTGAGCAAGGGTCGTATCGAGGGGCGTGAGTCCTCCCAGACCGCAATTCACCGAGTTCCAACCGGTCCACTGCGGTCCGCTCGCGGTCGATCACGGGGTGACGTCTGTATCTGTCCCCCGGCGGTCGACCGGCAGGACTGGGTCACTGGACCCCGGTCGGGTCGGCGGGGTCGGGTCGCCGGACCCCGGTCGGGCCGGTGGTCCCGGGGGTGTGGCAGGTGGCTGACCCGTCCACACTCGGGCTGGTCGTGCCCGCGTACCGGCCCGACCTGGACGTGCTCAGTCCCTATCTGGAGCAGGTGGCCGAGACGCTCGACCCGGCGAGGCTCCGGGTCGAACTCGACGCGCCGGGAGAGGGCACCCGACAGCGACTCGCCGCGACCCCCGCGACAGTTGCGGTCTCCCCCCGGCGCCGTGGAAAGGGGGCCGCAATCACAGACGGGTTCGACGCACTCGACACAGACGTGCTCGCGTTCGCTGACGCCGACGCCGCGACACCCGTTCCGGAGTTCGGTCGTATCGTCGAGGCGGTCCTGAGCGGGGGGACGAGTCTGGCCGTCGGCTCCCGGCGACACCCCGACGCCACGGTCGAGACCGGGCAGTCACTTCTTCGTGGGGTGATGGGTGACGGGTTCGCCTGGTTCGCCAGGCGGTTGCTCGACGTGTCCCTGTACGATTACCAGTGTGGCGCGAAAGCGCTCACCGCGGGCGCCTGGCGACAGCTCCGCGAGGAGCTCACCGAGGAGGGGTTCGCTTGGGACGTCGAACTCCTCGCGTTCGCCAGCGCGCACAGTCTGACGGTGCAGGAGGTCCCCATCACCTGGCACGACCACCCGGACTCGACGGTGCCGCCGATGCGGGCGGCTGTCGAAATGGGAACCGCACTGTTGCGCACCAGCCTCCGGACGAACCGGGCCGACACCTCACTCGAACGGCCGTGCCACGGTCCACCGCTGGAGAAATGAGTGACCGGGAGAACAGCCGCCTCGGCCGGTGGCTGGCCGCGCTGGCCTCACCGCAACGGTTCGGACGGTTCGTCTCTGTCGGCGTTGTCGGGGCGCTGTTCGACGTGATGGTGCTGCTCGTGCTTGTCGAGTCGGTTGGTCTGCTCGAGGAGGTGGCCGTCGTCGTCGGCATCGAAACCGCTATCCTCGTCATGTTCACGCTCAACGAGGGCTGGACGTTCCGTGACGCCGGGCGGAGCGGTCGGTGGGCCACCGTCCGCCGCCTCGTGCGGTCCCACGCTGTCCGGGCGGCCGGTTCCACTGTCCAGTTTCTTGTTTTCGTCACGGTCTTCCGGCTCCTGTTCGTGAGCGTGACCGTCGCCGGCATCGACGCCTGGCTGCTCGTCGCGAAGGCCGGCGGTATCGCCTGTGGGATGCTCGTCAACTACATCCTCGAAACATTGTTTACCTGGCGCGTCCACGCGGTCTGACGCTCCGCATACGGCTCATGCCCTCTGTGTGACTGTCAAATACCCAGTTTGAGCTATAAAAATCACATCACGTAGCGAAAAAACAGTAAGGAGATATGATATTTGAAGCTACTATCAACAGCGCGACACCCGGGCCGATACAGGATGGAGAGGCGCATGAGCTGAGGGCGCGACTGGTGGCGCTGGAGAGAGCGCATGACCGGAGCGGGTGAATCCCGATCTCACCCGGTTTCACGGTCGACGACACCGACACGCCGGCTGTCGGTTCAGGTGTTTTTATTTGTTTCCTCCCCTTCGTCCTCGTCGTTGCCTGTTTCGTCGCGCTTGCGGGGGATACGCTCGGGCGGCTGTTCGAGCGGGACATCGATGGAGTCGGGAACCGGCATGGACTCGTCGACGCCGATACCGGTCGTCATGAGCATCCGCATCCCCTGCCGGACCGAGAGGTCCACCTCGTGGATCTCCTCTTCCGGGACCATCACGAGGCGACCGCCGGCGGGGTTTGGGCTGCTCGGCAGGAAGATATTCCGGGCGTCGCTTCCGGCAACCTCGTCGACAGCCTGCGGGCTCTCGCTGGTCACCAGACCGATTGCGTAGAGATCCTTGCGGGGGAACTCCACGAGCACGAGACTGTCGTATGAGGTTTCGGCGCTGGAGAAGGAGTTGGCCATCTGGCGGACAGTAGAGTAGATGGTGCTGACAATCGGGACTATCGAGACGACGCGGCCGAGACTGCCGAACAGGCGTTGTCCAACAGGTTTCTGTGCGATATAGCCGACCATCGTCACCGCCACCACGATCAGCGCAACCGCGATAGCGCGTGCGAGCAGTTCCACGCTGCCGGTGTACCCCTCGAGATCCGCGTTCTGCACAACGGGATCGACGAACCTGAGGGCGAATCCGGCGAGCAGTTGCAGGATATACAGCGTGATGAGCAACGGAATGAGGAGAACGATTCCGGCCACGAAACTCCGCTTGAGTGCGGTCCAGGCTCCCATAGACTGTGTTCCGGGGCAGACGGTAATAATATGATGCCACCAGTCCCTCATGATCTCCTGTCCGCCTCGACGCACATGGCGGAGCAACCGGGAGCCTCCTCATAGTGATTAGTGCGACTGTTTACCGGTGCGACCGCACGCAGTCGTGCGGTCGATACCGGAACGACTCGAAGTAATCACTATCAGAGCACACTCGCGAGGCGGTCGGCCACACACCCACCGAGGTCAAGTTTCGAGCCCTCGACGACCTCGCGGTCGTCGCCGTCGACGAGCAGGGCGCGGGTGTCGGTCTCACCCATCACGCTTGCCGGGTTCCCGACGACAAACGCCAGGTCGACACGCCGCTGGATGCGGCGGGCCTGCTCGTGGAGCGTCCGGTCGTTGCCCTCCGTCTCTGTCTTGAACCCCACAATCGGCAGGTCTGGCTGTTCCGCCCGGACAGAGTCGAGCAGTTTCGGCGTCGGCTGCAGGTCGAGTGTCAGGTCTGCCTGGCCGGAGCGGAGTTTCGCGGGCGCTGCCTCGACGGTGTAGTCCGAGATAGCGGCCGCCGAGAGCAGGGCGTCGGCGTCACCGGCGTGTGCGAGCGCCGCATCGAGCATCTCGGCGGCGCTCTCGACCCGCTCGACGGTCGCCCACGGCAGGTCCGGCCCGTCGTGGACGAGAACCACCTCGGCCCCGCGGGTGTAGCAGGCCCGCGCCACCGCCCGCCCGGTCCGCCCCGACGCGCGGTTCGAGAGTGTTCTGATGGGGTCGACCGACTCCGTGGTGGCGCCGCTCGTGACCACGACCCGCTGGCCGGCGAGGGGGTCACCGGTCGTCGCGCGGGCAAGTTCGGTCACGACGGTCTCCTCGGCGGCGATCTTCGCCTTTCCCTCCTCGATGCGCGGGTCGACAAAGGTGACCCCCCAGGACTCGATGCGGTCGATCGCGTCCAGCACACCGGGGTGGTCGTACATCGGCTGGTGCATCGCCGGCACCACCACCACGGGCATTCCTGCCCCGAACGCTGTCGTCGCACACGTTGTGACCGGCGTGTCGTCGACGGCGGCCGCCATCTTGCCGACCGTGTTGGCCGTCGCGGGCGCGACCAGCAACACGTCGGCCCAGCCGTCGACCCCGCACAGTTCGACGTGCTCGACACGCCCCGTTATCTCGGTCACCACCTCGTTCTCTGTTGCGTACTCGAGTGACCACGGGTGGATGATACCCTCCGATGCCGATGTCATCACTGCACGGACCTCGGCTCCCTGTCGACGGAGCTCGTGAGCCAACTCGACGGTCTTTACCGCCGCAATCGACCCGCAGACCCCGAGCGCGACGTGCAGTCCGTTTAGCATAGCTGTAGATCGGGTGCCCGTGAGTATAAATAGCGCGTCGTGTCACGAGACTGTGGCCGGTCTCGCTGGCTGTCGAGCCCGACTCTACAGGCAGAGCAAGGCGAGTGTCGGCGTCGACCAGCCCACCGTGCGAGACTGGTCGCCAGCCATCCAAGCAGATGGACGGGTCGGTCACGCTCGCCACAGACGGGCATCTCCCCTACACCTGCTGGTCGGTCACGGCAGCAGCTCGGAGCCACACGGTCGACCGGTCAGGTTCGCACCCGTTGGCGTGCCTGCTCGACAGAGAGGTCCTCGCGGCGGAGCGCCTCGACGAACAGTTCGCCGGCGCGGTACGACGAGCGGACCATCGGACCGCTAGCACAGTACAGAAAATCGAGTTCCTCCTCGGCGACACGGGCCCAGGTGTCGAACACGTCGGGGTGGACGTAGTCGGCAACCTCCAGATGTGACCGGGAGGGCTGGAGATACTGGCCGAGGGTGACGACGTCGACACCGACCGCCCGCAGATCCCGGAGTGTCTGATACACCTCGTGGTGGTGTTCGCCGACACCAAGCATGAGACTGGTCTTCGCGTAGGCGTCCGACTCACCGGCGACCTGTTCGAGCACCGACAACGACTGCTCGTAGCCCGCTCGCCTGTCCCGGACCGGCCACTGGAGTCGCTCGACGGTCTCGATGTTGTGTGCGATAACATCCGGCCCGGCGTCGATTATCTTCCCCACGAGCTGTTCCTCGCCCTGGAAATCGGGGATGAGCACCTCGACAAGGATTGAGGGGTCCCGCTTCTTTATCTCCCGGATCGTCTGTGCGAACTGTCCGGCGCCTTGATCGGCGAGGTCGTCGCGGTCGACCGAGGTGAGCACGACGTACTCGAGACCGATCTCCGCGACCGCCTGGGCGACGTTCGCGGGTTCGTCGGGGTCCAGCGGGTCCATCCCACCGGTCTCGACGTCACAGAAGTTACAGCCCCGTGAGCACCGCTCGCCGAGCAACATGAACGTTGCTGTCCCTGGCCCGTTCCGGCCGCTCCAGCACTCCCCGAGATTGGGACAGGATGCCTCCTCACAGACCGTGTGCAGGTCGTGCTCGCGGAGTGTCTGTTTGATCTCGGTGAACCGCTCGCCCGACGGTGGCCGCATCTTCAGCCACTCGGGCTTGCGTGCGCGACTCATACACCTTTTTTTTGGACACGCGAGATTAAAACATCCGCGCTCTCGATGCCACGTCACGAAGCCAGCGGGGACCCGGGCGGGTTTCTTAGCGCTTGCGGCCCAGCAGCCAGAGGGCCGTGATTCCGAGCAGTGCAGCGACGATACCGAAGCCCGGGCCGGAGCCGTCGCCGCCTGTCTCTGTCTGTCCATCGGGGCTCGTCCCGTCGGTCGTCTCGTCGGTCGTCTCGTCCAGCGGTTCGACGACCACCTCGAACTCGTCGAGCGACTGGTTGTCGCTCCAGAGGAGTTGCTCGCCCTCACGTGCCGGCTCCGGCGCGGTCGACACCACCCGGTGTTGCTCCGGCGGGCGGACGGCGACCATCCGGTCGGCGTTGAAGCCGTCGTCGAACGGTGCGCCGAGGACGAGCTGGCCGCCGTTGTTCGCGGCCAGCCCCTCCCAGGTGGCCTGCAGCACGACCAGGCTGCGCTCCTCGTCGTCGCTGGTCTGTGTCGAAATCGACGCGTTCGTGACGTCCATCTCACGCCCGGTCTGTGACTCTACCTCCGTGGCCACGTTCGAGAGGCGTGACTCGTACTGGTCGAGCTGGGCCTGCTGCTCTGTCTCGCTGCCCGCGAACGCCTCGAAGTCGCTCTTTTCTTCCTCGACGCTCAGGTCGAACGACACCGTGACCGTGACGACTGCGTTGCCCTCGCCGTCGAGGTCGACGACAACGCCATCCGTCACTAGCCCGTCTGTGTTCGCCTCGGTCGCTGCACCGGCGACTGCTACGGACAGCACTGCTCCAAGCGCGATCACGACTGCCACGTACACCAGTATCCGTAGCAGGCTCACGCTGTTGTCTCCTTCTTTTCCACCTGACTGTGTGTTTGCTATATTCATGATCTCTCTTTTGTCGGATTGACCGCGCTACCTGCTCAACAGTCCGTGCTGTCCGTTGCTCTGGCCCTCGTCATCTCCAGCGCCATCGTCACCGTCGTCGCCATCGTCGCCATCGTCACCGTCGTCGCCGTCGTCGCCATCGTCGCCATCGTCGCCATCGTCACCGTCGTCGCCATCGTCTCCGTCGTCCTCGTCCTCGTACTCAAGTTCGAGCTCTGCGCCCTGGTAGGTCACGAGGATCTTCAGTTTCTCGACGTCGTCGGCCACGCTGAACGAGATGGTCCCGTCGGCGTCGGTGGTACCGACGAAGGTTCCGTCGGCGGTGACGTTCGCACCTGCGACGGCGGTTCCGTTCGCTGCGGTGACGACGCTGACAGTGGCGGTGCCGTTATCGACGGTCACCGTCCCGTCGAGTGCCGGTCCCTCGTTCTCGT
>ERZ1034569.202-NODE-202-length-22661-cov-20.288906_pt1 | contig 22661 bp, 24 predicted proteins | sample MGYA00520706_ERZ1034569 | MGnify/ENA primary metagenome ERZ1034569 (study PRJEB33760, sample SAMEA4777722) | hypersaline lake metagenome | biome: hypersaline environment; feature: brines | place: Spain | collected 2014-08 | depth 0 m ...
ACACCGCGCCGCCGGCACACGGCCCCATGATCGCCGACAGCTGTGGGATCACGCCCGACGCCTCCGTGTTCCGGCGGAAGATCTCGCCGAACCCCGCCAACGATCCGACACCCTCCTGGATGCGTGCGCCCGCCGAGTCGTTCAACCCGACCACCGGGGCGCCCACGTCCATCGCGCGGTCCATCACCTTACCCACCTTCTCGGCGAACACCTCGCCCAACGAGCCGCCGAGGACGGTGAAGTCGTGGGCGAACACGAACACCTTCCGGCCGTTCACCTCGCCGTAGCCCGTCACCACGCCGTCACCGTAGTACTGTTTCTCCTCCATCCCGAACTTGTGGGTGCGGTGGGTGCGGAACTGGTCGAACTCGTGGAACGTGTCGTCGTCGAGGAAGTAGTCGATCCGCTCGCGGGCGGTCTTCTTCCCCTTGTCGTGTTGGGACTGGATGCGGTCCTCGCCGCCGCCCTCCTCCGCCTCGCGGCGTCGCTCCCGGAGGTCGTCGATCCGGTCGTCCATCGTCACGACGACGCACCTCGTGGCTGTCCGGTCATCTGTTGGCAAATCCTGCGGTCACGGGCGAGTAAAGCGTTCCGTGTCGGGACGGAACAGTGGCAGCGAACCCTCATCAACAATCGAGTACCCAGTTAGCAGGTCTAATCTAGCGTAAGCTTATTGAGAGTTGGACAGTAATTGAGAAGCATGAGTGATTCAGAGCCAAAAGACAGCTCAGTACGTGAAGTTGTCTCTGTGAGTAAACACGGACAAGCGACGATTCCGAAACAGTTTCGTGAACAACTGGATCTTGACGCACCCGGGGAAGTGTCGTTCAGGAAGACCGACGACGGTGACGTTGTCGTGGAACGAGTCCCGTCTGCAGAAGAGATGATTGGGTTCGCATCACGCGCAAGCTCTGGGGAAGAGAGTGACAAGTCTGCGACCGAGTTGTTGCGAGAGAAACGTGCAGCAGACAAACGTGACCGAGATGCACGGTTCAACGAGTCAGATGAGTGACCGGCCACTCGTCTTCGACGCCGAACCGTTGGTTGCACATGCTGACGAGGAAGTTGGGGCAGGTCGTGTCGCCGAACTTCTCGATGTGGTCAAACGTGAACAGAGAGACGGCTACGTGAGCCAGATGACACTTGCCGAGGTTCGGTACGTGCTCGCGCGGAGCAACGACCGTGTGACTGCGGATAAGTACCTCGACTGGTTGGAGACGACAAATATCGAGCCCGTCAGTACCGACGACCTCTGGCGAACCGTCGCCGACTACGTTCTTCGGTACAATCCGGCTTTAGGCGACGCCGTAGCACTTGCCACTGCGTCTGAGGTCGGGGGAACACTCGTCGTTGGCGGTGACGACGACTACGACGAGGTGGGCAGTGTTCCAATAGAGCGATTCCGAGCCGGGTCAGGGTGAGAACGGTCGCTCAGTACTTCGCGTCCGCGCCGGTCACCTCGTACACGTCCTCCATCATCGCGTCGCGGGTGTGTTGCCACCCAGCCAACGCCGCCGGGGAGTCGGGGTAGCGGCCGTAGTGGTCGATCAGGTCCTCGGAGGCGCGTTTCGCCTTGTAGAAGTCGATAATCTGGCGCCAGTGACCGTAGCTCTCGTAGGCGGTCTTCGCGGCCAGTCCGAGTCCGACGGAGGCTTTCCCGGAGTACAACGCCTCCGCGAGCTTCTTGCCCGGTAGCGCCGCGAGCAACCCCATCAGGTTGTCCACGTCGACGGCCGTCGCGAGGATGTTGTACACGTCCAACCCGGCGTAGCGTGCGCCGAAGTCGTCCATCACGCGCTCGTTGTACTCCCACAGCGCTGCCTCGCTCACGTCACCCGCAGAGATCGCCTCGACGGCCTGTTCGGCGGCGTAGGTGGCGGCGTAGGCGGCGCCGGCGATCCCGCCGCCGGTGGTCGGGTTGACGTGGCCCGCGGCGTCACCCGCCGCCAGAAAGCCCGGCGCGACCGCCGAGTCGTACGGCCGCCGGGTGGGCAACGACGCGCCGAGCTTGTCCTTCACGGTCGCGCCCGCAAACTCCGCGCGATTCCGCAGGTCCTGTTTGAGGTCGTCGACCAGCTTCATCGGTTCCTCCGTCATCTGGAAGCCGAGCCCGGCGTTGATCTCCGTGTCCGTCCGCGGGAAATACCAGAGATACCCCGCCGCTCTGTCCGTCGGTTTGAACACCAGGGCGTCGTCGTACTCGACGGGTTCGGGCACCTCGATCACCTCGCGGTACGCCGAACAGAACTGTTGGAACGAGACGTTCGTGTCGAAGGTGGCGTCCCGCAGGTCGGCTTTGTCCTGAAGGATCGAGAGGGCGCCGGCGCCGTCGATCACTATCTCGGCGTCGTAGGTGACCACGTCGCCGTCTGTCTTCCCGCGCACGCCGGTGACGGTGCCGTCGTCGTCCTGGAGCACGTCCTGGACGACCGTGTCGTAGTGGAACCGCGCGCCCGCCTGCTCGGCACCGGCGATCAGACTCCGGCCGTACTCCAACCGGTCGATCACCGCGAGTTCCCCGGGGACGGGAATCTCCAAGGTGGTGTCCTCGCGGTCGATCTCGAAACGGCCGTGGTCGACGCCGGTGTTTGTAAACGCCGACTCGATCTGGGATTTGGGGATGGCGTCGGGGAAGTTGGCGGCCCCTTTCAGCGCGTCACCACACGCGATGTGGCCCGCCTCCGCCTCCGGTTTCCGTTCGACGACGACGGCGTCCAGTCCCGCCTCCGCGACCGTCGCGGCCGCGTAGCAACCGACGGTGCCAGCGCCCACCACTGCGACGTCCGGCTCGTAGGTGGTACTCATTGGCAGGAACTGGCGGCCGACCGGGCAAAACTCTTGTCAAGCGGGGCGACAGCGCTGTCTCTCGCCTGTGTGTGCCGCCGCCAGTTGGGCGTTAGTCGGGGGTCGAACACGCCAGATCCGTTGTGATGAACCCGCGCGCGTAGCCGTCCGGCGTCACCGCGACGGTCGTCGCCGAGTCGTTGCAGTCGAACCACGTCCGCTCGCGGTTCGACACGACCACGCCGCGTTCGTCTCGCGCGGCTCGAACGGCGACGAGATACTGGCCCGGTTCTCGGAGGTCGACGAGCAGGTCCCGACCCGCGGCCAGCGTGTCGGTGCGAGCGATGACGCGTGTACCGTCTCGCCAGACACGGGTGGTGATGCGGGTGGCGTCGGCTGTGGTGGTGTCGCCGGTCGTGCTGGCGTCGGCAGTCCCGTTCCGGACGACGACCTGGTGTGGCTCCACGTTCGACGGCCGCTGGTCGGCGTCACCGACGACCGCAGTCGCGACCGGGTCTGTCGTGTACCCCGGGCGCGTCCCGGAGTCGGGTGTCGGCCAGTCCGGGCCGACATCCGCGCGTGTCGGGGTCGCGGACGCCGAGCGCGTGGTGGATGTCGTGTCGTCGAGACAGCCACCACCAACGGCGGCGGCCACCACTGCGAGAAGCTCACGACGGGAGGGCGCGTGGGTGGACACAGACGAGGCGTCACCGAGTGACGGTATACGTCTTGTGTCGCCCGAGGGCTGGGTGGAACCGGCGGCCGTCGAAAGCGTTCACCCTCACGTCACGTCCGCGACGGCCGCCCGAACCGTCTCGGCGGCCGTCTCGATCACCGCGTCGACATCGTCGCTTTCGGCGTACACTCGGACGTACGGCTCCGTCCCGCTCGGGCGGACGAGCACCCACGCGTCGTCCGGGAACGTCAGCCGGACGCCGTACTCCGTGGCCGCCGTCGTCTCGGGGAACGTCTCCGGCAGTGTCGTCGCCAGCCGCTCCATCGCCGCCGGCTTCGCGTCGTCCGGACAGTCGACGCTCTCCTTCCGGTAGGGGCGTTCAGTCACCGGCTCACGCAGCGCCGCTAGCCCGTCGGCCGCGACCAGCCGGGTCAGGACCGCGGCGCTGGTCACCCCGTCGATCCAGTCGCCGAACGCCGTGTGGACGTGTTTCCACGGCTCCGCCGCGAACGCCACGTCACCACCCGCCGCGCGGGCGTCGGCAATCCCGTCGTGGAGATAGCCCAACGCGACCCGTTCCACCCGGCCGCCGGCGGCCGCCACCCGTTCGTCGATCCGACCGGAGGCGTTCGGTGTCGTCACCACCACCGGATCGGCCAGCTCCTGTGCCCGAACGTACGCCTCGGCGAGAATCGCCAGTACGGTATCCTCGTGGATCACCTCCCCGTCGCCGTCGACGATCACGATCCGGTCGGCGTCCCCGTCGTGTCCGATTCCGAGGTCTGCGCCGTCGTCGGCGACGAACCGCCGGAGGTCCGTCAGTGTCTCCGCGGTCGGCTTCGACTCCCGGCCGGGGAAATGACCGTCGACGGTTGCGTTGAGCGTCACCACCCGCGCGCCAACCTCCCGGAGCACCTGCGGGGTCGCCAACGCCGCGACCCCGTTGCCACAGTCGACGGCGACGGTGAGCGGGTCGGTCTCGCCGGGGCGCGTGCCGAACTGCTCGGCGTAGTCGACGACCGACTCGCGGTACGCCGACAGCGGGGCGGCCTCACTGTGTGTCCCCCACTCGTCCCAGTCGGCGTGGCCCGGCTCGGCGGCGACCCGGTCTTCGATTGCTCGTTCGGCCGTCTCGCCGTACTCCTGGCCGTCGACGAACAGCTTGATCCCGTTGTCCGTCGGGGGGTTGTGAGAGGCGGTGAGCATCACGCCACGTCGCCCGCGGGTGGCGTACGCCAACGCCGGCGTCGGCACCTGCCCGATCCGTTCGACGGACGCCCCTGCTGCGGTCAAGCCAGCCTCGACTGCGGCCGCGAGCCCCGCGCCGGTGGTGCGCCCGTCCCGACCGACGACGAACGCGCGGTCACCCGCCTCGCGGGCGTGGGCACCCACTGCGCGCCCGACCCGGAGGGCCAGATCCGTCGTCACCCGGTCGCGCACGTCGCCGCGAATCCCCGCCGTTCCGAACAGCTCCATACCCGACCGTCGGTCGGCGAGGGGACGACTGTTGTGGTTCTGGGTGGGAAGCTCTCTGGGCGCTAGATTTGTAGTTCAGATAGCAATATAGTCAACCGTGATTCCACAAAGACGAGACGCTCCGACAGCAGCAGAGGTCGCAGCGGTTGCCGACAGCGACATCGAGACGGCTCGGGTCGCACTCCGAGCGGTCAACTTCGCAGACGACGACTGATCGTGCCTGACGACAGTGAACAGTTCGGGTACCAGAGGTGTCGGGTGAGCTACGCCTGCCACTTGATCGAACAACCGCGGCTCGGGCCGGGGTCCATCTCCACCGGCTCGCCGGCGAGCACGCGGTCAGTTGCGTCGCGGACGTACACCTCGCTTGTCTCGTCGTCGGGATTGAGTGCGTCGTCCAGTCGCGCGTGGTACGCCACCCGGTAGCCGTCACCGTCCCGCCAGAGGAGGAACGGGTCGGGGGTGCAGACCGCACCGTACGCGCGGGCCACGTCCTGACGCTCGTCGCGGAGGTAGGCGTCGTACGCCACCTCGCCGTCGGCGACGGACGCCTCCATCGCCTCGACGGAGTCGTCGGGGTACGCCTCGGCGTCGTTCGGGTTGATCCCGACGACCAGACAGTCGTCGTAGTCGGCGGCCAGGTCGTTCAACAAATCGAACTTGGCCTGCGCGTACGGACAGTGGTTGCAGGTGAACACGACGAGCACCGCCGGCGCGGTCGTCTCCGCGAGGTCGAAGCGCCCGTCGACCCCCGGGAGTTCGAACGTCGGTGCCTCGTCGCCGATCTCCAGTTCCGTCTCCGACTCCGTCGCGACCATACCATCTGTGGGGTCGCCGGCCACAAAACCGTTCCCGAGCCGGCGGTTCGGACACAGACTGTCGGCGGCGACTCTCCTGTCGCCGGCGTCACCCCTCGGCGTCGGCCCAGTCGTCGACGATCAGCCCGTCGACGCCAGCCGTTCGAAGCGGCGCGACCGGCGCCGGGTCGCGGATCGTCCAGACGTTCACGTCGAGCCCGCGGTCGTGGGCGGTCTCGATCCGGCGGCGCGCGCGGTCGATGTCCCAGTCGGCCGGCGGGCACGCGGGTTCGTCGGCTCCCTCGGGTGCGAACAGGAGTTCATACTGCGGGTGGAGAGCAACACAGCCGAGTTCTGTGGCGGTCGCGACCGCGGTGTCCCAGTCCGGCTCGGCGGTGACGAACGCCAACGGCTGATTGCCGGCGTCGGCGGACGCCGACAACGCCGCCGGCGAGAACGAGGAGAGCAACACGTCGTTGGCGGCATCGGCGACCACATCGGCGACTGCCGCCGCGATCTCGGCTTCTTTCAGTTCGACGTTGACCAGCGTGTCGTCCGGAATCGCGCCGAGCGCGGTCGACAGCGTCGGGACACGGGCGTCACTCGGGTCACACAGACCGTCCGTCCCGCCCGCGGTGTCACCGTCGACGGTGTGCGACTGGAGCGTGTCGAGGTTGGTGTCGGCGACACGGCCCTCGACATCGAGTAGGCGGTCAAGTCGCTCGTCGTGGAAGACGACGAGTTCGCCGGAGCCACACCGCCGCACGTCGAGTTCCACCGCCGGCGCGTGGGCGGCCGCGCGGCGGAACGCGGCAAGGGTGTTCTCCGGGCCGCGGGCGGGACAGCCGCGGTGTGCGATCACGGTCGGGGTGTCGGCTAGTTTCTCAGACACACCACGGCGAGGGACCGGGAGCCGTATCAATCCCCGCTCGGACGACCCGCCGACAGGGTGGCACCGAGTGGTTCAAGACCGACGGCTCCGGAAATGTGGTATGGACGGACCCGACCCGGAACTCCTCCGGGAGGACATGCTCGACGGGGTGGAACACGCGATCGGGCGGGCGCCGTTGCCGGCGGTTCGGGAGGCGATGGAACGGGTGCCGCGCCACGAGTTCGTGGCGGAGGCGCCGTACGCGAACCGCTCGGGCGAGCAGGGCGGCTCGCGTGTGCTCTCGCCGGCGACGGCCGCTCGGTTCCTCGACGCGCTCGCGCCGGAGCCGGGCGCGGACGTGTTGGTCGTCGGGGTCGGGGTCGGGTACACCGCGGCGGTCGTCGCCGAGATCGTCGGCGCGCGGCGGGTCCACGCCGTCGACATCGACCGCGGGATGGTCCGGGAGGCTCGGGACAACCTCGCGGCCGCGGGCTACGAGGCGGTGCTCGTCGACTACCACGACGGCGCCGACGGCCTCCCCCGGTACGCGCCGTTCGACCGTGTGCTCGTCGAGGGGGCCGTTGTCTCTCCGCCGCGAGCGCTGTGTGACCAGCTCCGCCCGGACGGGCGACTGGTCGTTCCCCGCGGCCGCGGCGGGGACCAGGAGATCGTCGCGCTCACGCCCGACGAGGCGGGCGTCGAGCCGGTGGAGACCGCCGGCTCGGTCGCGCTCCGACCGTTGCTCGCGGAGGGTGAACAACCCGGCGCGCCGGTCCGCAACCGCACGGAACGAGAGGATCGGGAGTTCGAACAACAAGGCTACTTCGCCCGCACCGGCTGGGAACAGGAGTGGATCGACTGGGACGATCAGTGAGTCTGCCGATCCGTGGCCGCCGACCGGGGAGACGACACCACCCAACGGGTGAGAGTGAGACGAATATTCAAGACCGGGGGCAGTGTAGGTCGGGAAGGACTATGGACATTACCGAGATCGCCGTCCCGGAGTTCGTCGAAGTCGCGCCGGACGACCGGCTGGGACAGATCCAGTCGTTGTTCGAGCGTGACACCCCGCGTGGGGTGCTCGTCGTCGGTGACGGGGTGGAGGGCGTGATCGACGAGCGTGACCTCGTCCGGTCACGCGTCGAGGAAGGCACGAAGGCGTCAGCGTTGGCGACCGCGGCACCGACCATCGACCGTGACGAGGACGTGCGTGAGGTGGCGCGCGTGCTCGTCGAGGGCGGTGTCAAGCTCGCTCCAGTGTACGAGGACGACTCGTTGTACGGCGCCGTCACCGCCGACGCCATCTTGGAGGCGGTGCTCGACAGTCTCGACGCGATCACCGTCGGTGACATCTCCACGGAGGACCCGATCACAGTCCACGAGGACGCCCGCGTTGGGCAGGCCATCAACCGACTCCGGGAACACGGCATCTCCCGACTCCCGGTGCTCGACGACGACGGCGAGCTGAGTGGGATCGTTACCACACACGACATCGTGAACTTCGTCGTCCGCGACGACGAACGACAGGGGCGCAACGACCGCAGCGGGGACATCGACCGGATGCTCGACATCCCGGTGTACGATCTCGTCTCCGCGCCGGTGATCACCGTTACCGCCGAGGAGGACGTCGAGACCGCCGTCCGGCAGATGTTAGACGAGAACATCGCCGGGCTGGTCGTCACCGACGACGCGGGCGTTGCCGGCGTCGTCACCAAGACGGACGTGTTGCGGGCGCTCACGTTCACCGAAGAGGAGACGCTCGACGTCCAGATCACGAACGTCAGCCTGCTGGAGACGATGGACCGCGAGACGGTCCGGGAGTCCATCGCGCAGGTGGCCGAGAAGTACCAGGAGATGACGGTCGTCCACGCACACGTCCGGTTCCACGAACACAAAGAGAAGCTCCGGGGAACCCCGTTGCTCCAGTGTCAGATCCGGCTCCGGACGAGCCACGGACAGGTCGCCGGCTCCGGTGAGGGGTACGGCGCCGAGAACGCGTTCCGTGTCGCGGTCGACAAGCTGGAACGGAACGTGTTGGAGATGAAAGGTGTCGTTGCCGACGAGCGCTACCGGGGTCAACTGCTCCGGAAGCTGGGCGGGCTGTAGTCGACGCCGACCGACGCCGCGAACGAGCGAACGGCCGCGGCGTCCGTCTCGCCGGCCGACACCACGAGTGGGTCGTCGCCCGCTACCCGGACGACGACCTGTGTGTTGCGGCTTGTCCCGTAGCTCGCGAAGAGACCGACAGCGACGAGCAACGCGGCGACACCGACGACGGTCGCCAGTTCGTCGAGCAACCCGACCAGTCTGATCGTCTCTGTCACCGCGTCGAGGCCGCCGCCAGCAACCGGGCTGTCGGCGCTCGCCACTGACGGGGGTTCGACGGAGAGTGTCTGGCCGACGAGCAGGCCGGCGACGCCGACGGCGAACGCGACCAGCCCCGGCCGCCACCGGCGGTTGCCGCCGGTCGTGTGGCCGACGCCTGTGACGTTCGGCGCTGCGACCGTCTGGAGCACGACGCCGTCATCGTCTGGGGTGTAGACGAGGAGTCGGTGGGTCGTCGCGACCAGAATCCCGTCCCGCACCGGGAGCGTCGCTGTCGGCTCCTCGCCCGCGTACGTGAGTCGGTCGACACGCTCCCGTGTCTGGTCGTCGAGATCGGGCTGTGTCGTGGCCGTCGAACGCGACTTCACAGCGAGAGGGAGAGTGCGACTGGGCGAAAAGCTGTCGGGGTGACGGTCAGTTCTGGGCCTCGGCGATTCGGTACAGTTCCCCGTCGTATCGGAGGTAGTCCACGCCCGGCACTATCTTCGAACGGACAGACTCGTTGATACGGATCATCCCGTCTGTCGAGACGAGTCCCCCGTACAGCTCCTGTTGGTCCGACGAGAGGTTCTCGTAGTTTGTCACTGTCGCGTCGTCCGGCACATTCTCAGCCGTCTCGGCGTATAAATACGCTTCGCTCTCGGGTGGCTCTGAGCTACTGACGATCACACCAGCCACCACAGTGACTACCAGAACTGCGATCAGCCCTAAAGAGATTTTTCGATTCATCTACTATTACTCTCCGTGGCTCCTACTAGAGCCCGTCAACTATTTCATCGATTCGGCCGGCGGTACAACCTCGGTATGATCGGTCACGGAGATACCCTGGTTTCTTTCCCTGACAGTCCGGATCAACTCCAATGTACCCCATCACATCATGACGGATGACACCGAACCGTCGCCAGTAAGTTGTCGAACCTTCGTGGTCTCCTCCGTACACATGCCCACACTCATGAACGATTGTTCCGAGATTCTCGCTTTCGCAGTAGCCGTACGCGAGGCCCCCGCCAGCGGTTCCGACGTACGCCCTGCCACCCGTTGATCCTGAGTAACTCCGGTTATCGACAACCATTACACAGTCGTAGTCGTTCAGTTCACTGTCAACTCGGGAACTATCTTGAACCTGGCTCCATGCGTCGTCGAAGGAACTCGGCGAGTTGAGACTGACACCGTTGTCCGCGTCAACAATAATACTTGATTCCGTGTCTCTCTCGAATACGTTTTCGAATGTGTCGCGCCCGTCCGTCGGCTTTCCACCGTACTCGTCGGTCCCGATGATCAGCGCGTCTGTGTCAGCAGCCTGTGTAGAGACTGATTCGTCTGGAGTACCGATGTGAGTCTCCACTTCTTCGTGTGCGAAGAATCCACGCTCGTCGTGGCGCACCTCAAACGTCGACCGCTCGAACGACAAGGAACCAGCGTCGGACTGCCGAGAATATGCCTCGGCTGCGAGGCGACCCAGTCGGTGGTCCTTCGGCGTGAGCGTCGCTGTCGGGTGGGTTACCAAGCTACGCACGCCACGGTGCTCGACCGTCACTTCGACAGTTGCGCTGCCTGTGGTCACCTCTTCCCCCGACGGCTGGAATGCACCGGTCACTTCGACGGTTTTACTCTCCCCAGGTGCGACGGCCACCGACACCCCATCGCCGACGACTCTGACGCCCGCCGCTGGGCGCTCGCTCGTGTCGAGCGCGACGGTTGACTCGATCTCGCCGACCACGCCACCCGCAGCGGAGTGGAACGACTGGAGTCCGCCGGTCAGTGAGACACGACTTCCCGGACTCGTTGACTGCAGATTGTTCGTCGACTCCGCGACGACAACCCCGTCGTAGGGGTTGAACGCCGGCTTGTCGTCCGACTCCGAGACGTACACCGTCCCGTCGTCCCCTTCGATGAACGGGTAGCGGTGTTTGACACTTGTTCGTGGCCCGTTCGGAACGCTGTCCGTGATCTGCCGGTCAACGGTGACGGCCGGTGTCTCCGTCTGCTGTACGTCGAGTCGCTCTCCGTCGAGTCCGCGTGCAGCAGCCGCCTGTCCTGCGAACACGATTCCGCCCGCCGCTCCCGCCGTCCGAAGTACCTGTCTTCTCGAAGGCATCACCTCTGTATCCGCGACCTCGTCATAAATACGTTTGCTATACGTGCAATGTAGTTGTGTCAGTTAGTATTTTCTTTCTTAAGTGACCTGTACAGACAGCAGTGGACAAGAACTTTCGTTGGGATCGTCGTAACACGAGCGGCGGCCACGCGGCTCCGTGCCGATACTCAGTCACGCCGTCGGTCGCCAGCCGGTTCGTGAGTAGCCGGGGGAGCGGTGAGACACTCAGCTCGTCTCCCCGTGAAGCCACTTCGCCTCACTCGTCACAGTTCGGCGACGAGTATCCGGTACAGCTCCCCGTCGTGTCGAACGAACTCCGTCTCGTACCACACGTCGACATCGGCCCTCCCGTCGAGTGGGACCCCGCTGTCGTTCGAGACGGCTCGGTCGAACGCGTCCTGGTGTGCCGGTGACAGCCTCTCGTACTGTTTCACGACTGCGTTGTCTGGCGCGTCGGCTGCTGGCTCTGCGTTCAGGTACGGCCCCGTCTCTGGTGAGTCGGCCGGCTCGACGAGTAGATCGGCCGTCACGACGGCTGCCGCGACGACCACCACGATCAGTACTGCTCGTTTCACTCGCATGCTTTTGATCTACCTGAACGAGTGGTGTGTCACTAGCGCTTATCCCTTGTGGCTCTCACGGGTCGGGCGACAGCGCCCGTACTGGCTCGGTCAGTCCCCAGTGAGCCGTTTGGCGATCCGCACGGCCCCCTCGGCGGCGGCGGTGTCCGGCTCCGGCGGCGTGACGACCTCGATCTCGCGGTCGAGCTCCTCGCTCAGTCGCCGACGGAACTCGTCGGCCAGCCCCGGCAGACACGCCATCCCGCCGGTGAGCGCGATCGGGCTCGACAACGCCATCTGGTACGGCTTCATATACTCGCTCGCGAAGTCCGGGAGGAACTCGTTGGCGACGCTGTCGACGGCCTCGTCGAGATACCAGTTCAACGCGTCCATCACGGAGGTCTCGATGGTGAACTCGTGAGAGCCGCCGCCGGGCTGTTGGACCACGTCCGAGAACGGCTCGAACGCGTCGAAGTCCCCGTGGACCTCCTTGTACTCCCGGGCGGTCGTCAGGTCGACACGCACCCGACCCTGCGTCTCCTCTTCGACGTTGTTGACGATCCGGCGGTCGACGTGGTTGCCGGTGACGGAGCCGGTCGAGAACGGAACCAGCTGTTCGCCGCGGCGGTAGGCACACGCCTCCAGGTTGGTCGACCCCATATTGACCGCGACGAACACGTCGTCGATCGCTTCGATACCGTCCCCCATCGCGGGGATCGAGCTACACAACGACTCCGGGTACGACCGCATCTCCACGCTCCCGATGGCGGACTCCTCGATCACCGACGAGAGGTTCGCCAGCCCGGCGTCGTTGTCGATTGTCGGGATGGCGTAGACGACGGTGCTGTCCTGGGGGACGCCGTTCGTCTCCACCAGTTCGTCGAAGTACCGCCGCGCCAACCCCGTCCGTTCGTCGTCCTCCGGCAGCCCCGACCGGAGCATGAACTCCACGCGGTCGGGGTACTCTGCGGCCGCCTGCTCGCCGAACAACACCCGCTCGGAGCCGGTGATGGCGTCCTCGTAGGTCGCCAGGCAGGTGAGTGTCTTCACCGTCTGTGTCGCCCCCGACGCGTCGGGGTGTCGCACCACCGTCCGGGTCGACCCCAGCTTCACGCCAACCGGGACCGACTCGGAGGACTCGAACCCGTCTGTTTCGTCGTCTGCTGACATACAGTCCCCCTCTGCGTGGGCCAGTGGTGTATCCTTTCCGGGCACCACCGACTGACCCGATCACCGCAGCGCGGCGAGTCGGGCGACGAACAACAGACTCGTTCGGTGGTGAGACGGCGCCAACTGGTCGTTGCCGCCGGCGGACAGCCCCGGCAGCAGCTCCGTCAGCGTCTGGACGGCGTCCGGCCCGATCCACTGGACCCGCTGGTAGTAGTGCAACGCCTCCTCGGCGCGGTCGTGGCCGCCGACGGCGACGAGAAACTCCAACCAGTCCAAGGCGAGCCGGGCGCCCGGCGCCGCGGCGGGCAACGACGGGAGGTACGGCCGCTCGGCACCGCCCTGTGCCGCCTGGAGGTAGTAGACGTCACCCAACTGTGCGGCCATCACGCTCGCCTCCGCCTGGCCGAGGAAGTCTGCGGGCTTCGCCCACCGCTCGTCTTCGTCGGCCGGGTCGGCGGTCGGACTCGCGGCGCCGGCGAGCGTCCGCAGTTCCTCGGGGTCGTACTCCTTTGGGTCGAGCATACTGTGGTCCCGCTCTCGCGTTGTCTACTTGTTCGTCGAACCAGCCTAAAGGCGTTGTCCCGCTCGTATCGCCGCTGAGAACTGTCTGACGCCGACGGAGAACCGACGGCGACGTGTTGGGTGGCGCCGACGGAGAACCGACGGCGACTTGTCCGCGCGCGCTTACTGTTCGGTGTGTACACGGGACGCACCCAGCAGCCCTGCTGTCTGTGTGACGACCACGACACCAGCCACCGGATCGCCGTCCCGCCGCGCGCGATCCAACTGATGGAGAACGGTGACCCGATCGCCTGGCGCGACGTGGTCGGTGCCGTCACCCTGGAGTTCTGTGAGTCCGACTGGGCGGTGGTGCGTGATCTCGTGTTGGAGACCGGGATGTCCCCGTTGTCCCGGTGTAACGTCGCCCGCGCGGACTTCGATCTCCGGGAAGACTTCGAGGCGCTCCTCAACGACACCCGCGGGGAACCCGACCAGACGGAACTGGAGGAACGACTGCTCGCGGAGGCCGCCGAGACGGTCGCGGCCGCCGACGACCCGATGACCGAAGATCGAGACCTCGTCGAGGCACGAGTGGTGCAGTTGTCGTTGCAGGAGTTGGGTGTGACGGAGCCGTAGTCTGGGCTCAGTGAAACCAGACGTAGTCGTCGTCCTCGTCGAAGCGTTCGAGGAAGTCAGAAGAAGACCACTACAAGGAAAGTATGTCGACACCACAGACCACACAGGACGAACGGGGCTACGCAGAGCGGGCTGCACTGAGTACGTTGCTCGGTGAGGGGCCGAGAGTAAAGATTCTCGCAGTCCTGCTCGCAGAGGGCCGCGACACGAACGTGACGACAATTGCGGATCTCGGCGGGGTAAGCTAACCCACCCCTAAAGGGGTGGGCTTTCAGCGTGGACTCCCGTTCTGACCGAATCATCGGCAGGCGAATATTCGCCGTTCACGTTCAGCGTCCCGCTGTCTGCTCACGGGCGCGAAGCGCCCGTTCGCATGGTACGCGGGGCCGACGGCCCCGCGCTATTCAAGCGCACGCCTACGGGTGCGCCTCCGTCAGCTCCAGTTTGGCGCTGGCGGAGATACCGCAAACCGATGTTCTTGGCTGCATTGTAATCCGCGTCGTTCTGATACTCGCACTTCAGACACTCGAAGGTGTTACCGTCCCGGTTGTCGGGGTGGGTAAACCCACACTCAGAGCAGCGTCGTGACGTGTTCTTCGGGTTCACTTGGTGGACATCCAGCCCGTACGCTTCGGCTTTGTACTCGACGTACTCGTACAGGCGGTTGAACGCCCACTTGTGGCCCCACGACGCTCCAGTCCGTTCCCGGATGTCAGTCAACTCTTCAAATGCAATCACCGTACACCCGGTCGCACAAGCCTCTGCGACCAGTTCGTTGCTGATACGATGCAGCGTCTGTTTGAATCGACCCTCTTCCTTCTGGCCAACGGACTGGATGTTCCGGTGTGCCCACCGTGACCCGCACTCCTGAAGCTCACCCCGACGTTTTTCGTACTCTCTGCGCCAGTGGTCAAACTCGTCACCACTCCAGAACCGACCCGTACTGGTGACGGCGAGATTGTTCACGCCGAGGTCAACCCCGAGAACCGTTCCGTTCTCGGTGGCTGCCTGTGTCGACGTGTCAATCTCCACGTCTGCTGTGCAACAGATGTGAAGTTGCCACTCACCGTGCTTCCGGTGGAGTTCCGCGCTGGTAACGTCGTAGTTGTCGTTGAAGAGGTACTTCTGGTGTGGCGTTCCGTCTGAGTTCTCTGGGAGTACGTAGTCGGCTTCGATTCGCCCCTCTATGGTAGCGAGACTCACGTACTCGTCGTGGAAGGTGGCCGTCCGCGACTCGTACACGAGGTGCGGACTGGTGAACTGTGGTTTCGAGGCTTTCTTGTTGTGTTTCCAGCGTTCGACAACAGCTTTGCAGGCTTCGGCAGCCTTGTTGCGGGCTGATTGAACGTGGTTCGAGTGGAGGTCGGTAGCCTCCCGAACATCGTCGTACGTTTGGTCGTTGAGGGTGGTTTTGCTGGTGGTGACGTACTCGCCGTTGAACGCGTGGTCAGTAACGTGCTGTGTCGCCCAGAGGAACTGGTCGATGGTTTCCCGGAGAAGTGCAGCGTCTTGACTGTCCACGTCGAGCGTGACTGGGACAGTCCGGCGCACTTCCATGTCTCATATGTATAGTTGCTCATTCATAAATGCTGGGGAGTCAGTCAGTTGGCGTACGGTGGTTAGTGTCCCGCTCGTGTCGGCTTCCTCCCACCGCTAAAGGGGTGGGTTTCCGCCTTGCTCCGCTATGAGCCGGAGCTCCGTCTATCGGCACATAGACACACTGATCGATCTCGGAGTGGTCGAACAGACCCGAGAGGTGAGTGGAAGCCCGTTGTACCAACTCAACCGCGACAGCCAGGTTGCAGAGCGGTTGGCCCAGTTGGAGTACGAACTCGTCGAACTGGTCGCCGACGGGGACGACGAGGGCGAGGAGTCGTTACAGTTCTCCGAGTCACCGCCGTAGCCGCGCTGTTCGTCGTCCCAGACCGACGGATTGAGGTGAGTTTTGCGCGAACTGCCGGCAATGATGTTCGACAAAGTGCTCGTCGCCAACCGGGGAGAGATCGCCGTTCGCGTGATGCGAGCCTGTGCGGATCTGGGGATCGAGACGGTCGCCGTCTACAGCGAGGCGGACAGACACGGCGGCCACGTCAGACACGCCGACGAGGCGTACAACGTCGGGCCTGCCCGCGCGGCCGACTCGTATCTGGACGGTGAGGCGGTCGTCGACGCCGCGCGCCGCGCCGGCGCGGACGCGATCCACCCCGGCTACGGCTTCCTCGCGGAGAACGCAGACTTCGCCCAGCGGGTCTGTGATGCCGAGGGGATCACCTGGGTCGGGCCGAGTCCGGAGCCGATGCGCGCACTCGGCGAGAAGACGAAGGCCCGTTCGATCATGTCTGAGGCGGGTGTGCCGATCGTCCCCGGAACGACTGACCCCGTCGAGGAGGCCGAAACCGTCCGGGAGTTCGGCGACGAGAACGGCTACCCCGTCGCGATCAAGGCGGAGGGTGGCGGCGGCGGCCGCGGGATGAAGGTCGTCCGGGACGCCGAGGCGGCCGCCGACCAGTTGGAGTCGGCCAAACGCGAGGGTGAGGCGTACTTCTCGAACGACTCCGTCTACCTCGAACGGTATCTGGAGAACCCGCGACACATCGAGGTGCAGATCGTCGCCGACGAACACGGCAACGTCCGCCACCTCGGCGAGCGGGACTGTTCGCTCCAACGCCGCCACCAGAAGGTGATCGAGGAGGGGCCCTCGCCGGCGCTGTCGCCGGCACTCCGAGAACAGATCGGCGAGGCCGCCCGCGACGGGGTCCGTGAGGCGGGCTACACCAACGCCGGCACCGTCGAGTTCCTCGTGGAGGAGGACCCCGACCGCGAGCCGGGCGAGCGGCTCGGCCCGGAGACGAACTTCTACTTCCTCGAAGTAAACACCCGAATCCAGGTGGAACACACCGTCACGGAGGAGCTAACAGACATCGACATCGTCGCCGAGCAGCTGCGGATCGCCGCCGGCGAGGAAATCGGCTTCGCACAGGACGACATCGAGCTGGACGGCCACGCCATCGAGTTCCGGATCAACGCCGAAAACGCCGCCGCGGAGTTCCAACCCGCAAACGAGGGGCGTCTCGACGTGTACGATCCGCCGGGCGGGATCGGCGTCCGGGTGGACGACGCGCTCCGACAGGGTGACGAGTTGGTCACGGACTACGACTCGATGATCGCGAAGCTGATCGTCTACGGCGCGGACCGCGAGGGGTGTCTCGCGCGGTCGGCCCGCGCGCTCGCGGAGTACGACATCGAGGGTGTGGTGACGATCATTCCGTTCCACCGGCTGATGGTCACAGACGACGAGGCGTTCGTCGGCGGCACCCACACCACAAAGTATCTCGACGAGCGCGCCGACACAGACGCCATCGCGGCCGCACAAGAGGAGTACGGCACCGGTGACGCGGGCGGCGACACAGACGGAGACGAGGAGACCACCGAACGCGAGTTTACCGTCGAGGTGAACGGCAAACGGTTCGACGTGGCGCTGGAGGAACAGGGCGCCCCGCAGATCCCGACCCCGGACACCGGCGGCGGCCGCGACCGGCCAGACGTGGCGACCGAGGAGGAAGACGACGACGAGGTCGCGGTCGGCGCGGGCGAGACGGTGGAAGCGGAGATGCAGGGGACGATCCTCTCGGTCGACGTGAGCGAGGGCGAGGAGGTGTCCTCGGGCGACGTGGTGTGTGTGTTGGAGGCGATGAAGATGGAAAACGACATCACCGCCGACGTGGGCGGCGAGGTGACGGAGGTGCCCATCGCTGAGGGTGACAGCGTCGACATGGGCGACGTGTTGCTCGTGTTGGAGTAGTCACGTCGTCGGGCAGTCTCTGGCAGGTGTCCACCTACACCCCGATCGTCGCCCGCAGCATATCCCGCGTGCCGGGACCGAGCCCGACCGCCGTCACCGCGATCAACAACAGGACCGCGTACCGCGGTGACTCCTCGAACAACGGCCCGTCGAGCACGTACAACACGAAGACGGCAGCGGCGATCTTGACCAACAGGAACGGCCACGCCGCGCCGGCGACATCGACGACGAACTGGTTGACCGGGTGTTTCGGGACGAGATTCGGGCCGGCACCGAGCGCGACCATGTAGTCGAGTCCGACGACGTTTGCGGCGCCGTCGAGCGCGTGTGCAAACAGGACGACGACGCCGGCGAGTCCGGTGCCCTCGTGCATCGACGGGAGGAACTCGCGGGTGAGATACCAGGTGCCGGCGGTCGTCACCGCCGTCGCGGCCAAGATCACCCCGATCACCTGCGGGTACACCGTCCCCGGGCTCTGTGGGTCGGCCCCGAAGACGAACAGATACCCCACCGTGACCGCCAGGATCGCGTTGCCGGCGACGAGGATTGGCGTCTCGTACCCCTCGCCGTCGCCGACTGCCGGAAGCAGTCCCCGCCGGACGGTCACGACCGCGCCGGCAACGACCGCGAGCGTGAGGAAGAACAACGTGAAGTAAATGAACGGGCTGATCAGCCACGGCTTGATCAGGGTCGGAATCGTCTCCGCGGGCGTGGCGTTGTCCGCGTCCTCCACGACACGGAGCGCCCCGCCGAGGAAGAAGAACGGGGTCATCGCGAAGAAGAAGCGCACGTCCGCGGCGATGTCGAGCCGGCGGAGGAGGAGCACGACCCCCGAGAGCGCGACCACCAGCGTGATCGCGTAGCCGGCCTCGCTGACGAGCGTGTAGCCGGGGTACGCGACGGGTTCGGCGGCCGCCTGACACTCCGCGGCGCCGTAGAGATACTCGACGGTGGTGCCGGGGCGGATCGCGCAGGTGGCCGACTGGGCGTCCGCCTGGACCGGCCCCCAGAAGTAGTGCCAGAGGAACCCGTCGTACACCGTCTCCGGCGCGACCAGTGTCCCGAGCCCGAGCGCGGCGACGACCGCCGCCACCCCGCCGAGCCAGGCTGCCGCCGGCGAGGTGTCGAGGCGGTCTGCGACTGTGGACATGCGCGGTAGCGGGGCGTGCGGGCGTGAGAATCTGTCGGTGTCAGTCGCCGGGAAGCGTGACGGTCAGTTGCGCGGGCGCTACGAGAAACGGGTCGACACCGGGAGAGAGCTGTGACCGACTCAGGCGGACTGCTGGCCGCCGGCCTTCACGCGGGTGATGTAGCCGGCGATCCGGTTGCGGACGGACTTCGACTCGACGTTGGTCAGCTCGGTGACGTGGTCTTTGTTCGTCTCGAAGTCGGTGTTGAACGACTCCGGATACCGCTCCAGCAGGATGCCGGCGGTCTGTTTGACGTACTTCGGCTTGATTGCCATACGGGGAGGTAACGCCCGAACGTCACTAAAACCGTTCGGAACGGGAGTCGGGAACGAACGGTTTTTCGCCCGCGCGGCCGCCGTCTGGGGTATGGCTGCCGGCGACGTGACGACAGTTTCGGCGTGTACCGACCTCCACTACGTCGACACCGGGATGTACGACACGCCGGGGTACGGCGCGGTGTACGTGCTCGACGCCGACCGCCCGGCGGTGATCGACACCGGGATCGGCACCCACCACGAGCGCGTGGTGGACGCGCTTGAGGAACTGGGGGTAGAGCCGACGGTGATCTGCCCGACACACGTCCACCTCGACCACGCCGGCGGCGCGGGGTTGCTCGCGGAAGCGTTCCCCGACGCCACGGTTCGGGTGCACGAACGCGGCGCCCGCCACCTGATCGACCCCGAGCGGTTGGTCGCGGGGACGAAAGCCGCCGTCGGTGACCAGTGGGACCACTACATCGACCCGCGGCCGGTGCCGGAGAAACGGGTCGAACCGCTGACGGACGGTGACGAGATCGACCTCGGGAGTCGACGGCTGGTCACACACCACGCGCCCGGCCACGCACCCCACCAGGTCGTGTTCCACGAACCCGACGACGACGCGGTGTTCACCGCCGACGCCGTCGGGATCTACGTCCCCGAGATCGACGCCGTCCGGCAGACGACACCCCCCTCACAGTTCGATCTCGACGAGGCGCTCGCGGATGTCGACACCGTCGCCGATCTTGACCCGGAGACGCTGTGTTACCCACACTTCGGGCCGGTTGCAGCGAGTGAGGAACTCCTGTCGGGGTACAAACGCACACTCGTCGAGTGGGTCGCGGCCGTCCGACAGGCACGCGAGCAGGAGCCGGACAACGAGGCCGTGATCGAGCGGTTCGTCGAGGCGGTCGACGCCGACCTCATCGACGCGTGGGGGGGCGAGAAGGCACGCGCGGAGGAACGGCTGAACACCCGCGGCGTGTTGGGGGCGTTGGACGACGGGACGGCGTAGCTACGGTTGCGGCGGTGTGACACCGTATTTTTGCCAGACATCCGGTGGAACGTGGTTGAGGTATGCCTTGAAGAACGCCGGGTTACAGCAGCGACAAGGAGAAAGCCCACCCGTTTACGGGTGGGATGAATCCGACAACCTGGGAACGTATCTCCGTTTCTGCTAACGGGAGTTTTATCAACATTGAGTCCGTACGCATGGCTGGACTGAGGCGGCTCAGCCGCCCAACTAAACGGATAATATCGGATTCAGCCCAAGCTACGTTCGAAAGAACCCCTTTCGAACCGCTGGCAGTGGGTTCCGGACAGAAAGTAACTCTGAATCCCAGTATGGGATAGGAGTAACGGCGGCTTGGCCCTGCCAGGAGTCTGGTCATGCGACCAGGCTGCGAACCTGAAACTCCCACCCAAGCGGTGCTGTGCCGTGGGAATCCCACCCCTTCAGGGGTGGGAGGAGGTCAAGGTCACACACTTCGACAAGAAAATCGACCAACTCCTCAGTGTGGCGGAGTGCGTACCGCTCGTTCGGCCGTTCCTCGACACAGTCGAGCCGAGCGACTGCACTGTCGAGTGCCGCCGCCCGTTCGTCGCCGTCGTCGCCACTGCCCGCGAACCGACAGACGGCATCCCGAGGCAGGTCGTTGCTCCCGTGGCAGTGCTTCGCCATCAGAACTTGGAGAATATCACAGACATCTGTTTCCGAAGACATCTACTTCACCTATATTGCAGCCCCACACAAGTCGTTTTTCGTCGCTTCCCGGCGAGTCTGCCAAAAGTATATACAGTAAGACCGACGAACTACGTCGCGTGACAACCGAGCCTAACGACGAGCAGTTCCGAAAACAACACCCATCCGGGTGGCTCCGTGCGACGCTGCCGGAGCGTCGTGCGTTGGTGCTCGACGCGTTGTTGGAGACACCGCCGACGAGGGAGTTCACCACCGACGAACTCGCCGAGAGGGCGGGAGTGTCACCGGAGAGTGTCGAGACGCACGTCGAGACGTTGCTCGGGTGGGGGGTCGTCGAACGGGGAGAGACGACACCACACCAGTACAGTGTCGTCGAGGAGAGCCACGTTCTCCAACAGATCATCGAACTCAACTCCGTCGTGAGCCGGGTGGAAGCCGGGGAGCTTCCAAAACGGAAACCGGAGTCACTCGAACGGACAGACACGCCCGAGGAGAACGTCGGTTCGAGCGAGACCGAGGGTGGCGGTGGCGTCGGGCAGACCAGAAGCTGACTGTCCGGCTGTTCCCACGCGGCGGAAACAGCCGACAACCCGCCGGGTGTGGCACACGGTTATATAGTGGCGACCCACCGACACCGTGGTATGGACTGGCAGCGTGCGGAGTCGGAGTTCCAGCCGGACGTGACCCGCGAGAGCGTTCCGGAGACGTTTCGGGCGAGCGCTCGCGACCACGCCGACCGGCCGGCACAGCGGTACAAAGGCGGGGTGTACGACCGGTCGCTCGTCCGTGCGGGTGTGATCGACGCCGCGCCCGCGGGTGAGTACGCGGAGATCAGCTACAAGCGGATGCACGAGGTCGTCCGGCGGCTCGCCGCCGGCTTCCGTGGGTTGGGTGTCGAACCGGGAGACCGCGTCGGACTGTTCGCACACACCCGGATGGAGTGGGCACAGACGGACTTCGCCGTTCTCGGTGCCGGCGGCGTCGTCACCACCGTTTACACCTCCTCGTCGGTCGACCAGGTCGCGTACCTGCTCGACGACCCGGACGCCGACGGGGTCGTCGTCGAGAACCGGGAACTCGCACAGCGGGTGTTCGCCGTCGAAGACCAACTCGATCTGTCGTTCGTCGTGGTGATCGACGGGGAGCCACACGAACGTGACGACGTGTACACGCTCGGAGAGGTACACGAGATCGGGGCGGACAGCGCGAATGCCAGTGACGGGGCGGACACGACGACGGCCGACGACAGCTGGGTCACCGACCGGGCGCCGACAGACCCGGCGAGCCTGATCTACACCTCGGGGACGACCGGCCAGCCGAAGGGGGTGGTGATGACACACCGGAACTTCCTCGCGAACGTCGAGCAGTGTTACCGGCGGGTGGGTCCCCGCCCGGACAAGCTGGAGACGGGGACGCCGGCAATCGGGCCGGGGAAGACGAACCTCTCGTTTCTGCCGTTGGCGCATGTGCTCGAACGGCTCGGCGGCCACTTCCTGATGTTCGCCTCGGGGGTGACAGTCGCGTACGCGGAGTCGCCGGACACGCTCCGCGAGGACTTCCAGTTGGTGCGGCCGAACACGGCCGCGAGCGTCCCGCGGGTGTACGAGAAGCTGTACGCCGCGATCCGCGAGCAGGCCGAGGAGTCGCCGATCAGCCGGCGAATCTTCGAGTGGGCGACGGACGTGGGACGGCGACACTACCGCGCCGACGACCCCGGACGGCTCCTGTCGGCGAAGTACGCGCTCGCGGACCGGCTGGTGTTCGCCAGCGTCCGGGAAGCGTTGGGCGGGAACGTCGACTTCTTCATCTCCGGGGG
>ERZ1034569.203-NODE-203-length-22613-cov-15.069687_pt1 | contig 22613 bp, 22 predicted proteins | sample MGYA00520706_ERZ1034569 | MGnify/ENA primary metagenome ERZ1034569 (study PRJEB33760, sample SAMEA4777722) | hypersaline lake metagenome | biome: hypersaline environment; feature: brines | place: Spain | collected 2014-08 | depth 0 m ...
AGGAGTCTGGTCATGCGACCAGGCTGCGAACCTGAAACTCCCACCCAAGCGGTGCCGTGCCGTGGGAATCCCATCCGACGGGGTGGGAGGAGGTCAAGTTCTGTTGAAAACTCGTGGGACACTCGACTGTCGTCTCTCAGTGCGATTTTGCAACTGTGGTTCCTCTCAGTATTCTCTCCTGTACCACTCAGTGTCGAGGTGTCTCGACCGAACGGGACGTGACAGACACCCAGAGAGGCCACCTTTTTTTTTCCGGCGGCCACACAGTGAGTGTGCCGACAGGCGCACGACCAAGTCGACCCGTTCCTTTTAGCCCGACGCGCACCAGAGTGTGTACGATGAGTCAGGTGGAGCGCCAGGAACTCGAACAGTTCCGCGGCTTCTACAGACGCTACTACGAGGACGACATCGCCCAACTCGCCCAGCGGTACCCCAACGAGCGACGGTCGTTGTACGTCTCCTACGACGATCTCTACCGGTTCGACGCCGACCTCGCGGAGCGGTACCTCAACAAGCCCGAGGACATACGCGAGATCGCCGAGGAGGCGCTCCGGACGTACGATCTCCCGGCGGACGTGTCCCTCGGGCAGGCACACGTCCGCCTCGAAGGGCTCCCTGCGGGCAACACGATCGACATCCGGAACATCCGGGTCGTCGACGACCACATCGGCTCGTTGGTCGCCGTCCAGGGGATCGTCCGGAAGGCGACAGACGTGCGCCCGAAGATCGTCGAGGCGGCCTTCGAGTGCCAGCGCTGTGGGACGATGACGTACATCCCCCAGTCGGACGCCGGCTTCCAGGAGCCACACGAGTGTCAGGGGTGTGAACGCCAGGGGCCGTTCCGGATCAACCACGACCAGTCGGAGTTCGTCGACGCCCAGACGATCCGGGTCCAGGAGTCACCCGAGGGGCTCCGGGGCGGGGAGACGCCACAGGCGATCGACATCTACCTGGAAGACGACGTGTGTGGGCAGGTCACGCCCGGCGACCACGTCAGCGTTGCGGGCGTGCTCCACATCGAACAACAGACCTCCGGCAACGAGAAGACCGCGTTGTTCGATCTGTACATGGACGGGGTGACCGTCACCATCGAAGACGAGGAGTTCGAGGACATGGACATCTCCGACGAGGACGTGACGGAGATTCTCGAACTCGCCGACAGCCCGGACATCTACCAGAAGATGATCGACTCCGTCGCCCCGTCGATCTACGGCTACGAACAGGAGAAACAGGCGATGATCCTCCAACTGTTCGGCGGCGTCACCAAACACCTCCCCGACGAGTCTCGGATTCGTGGCGACTTACACATATTATTAATTGGAGACCCTGGCACAGGAAAGTCCCAGCTACTTTCGTACACCCAGAACATCGCGCCACGGTCCGTGTACACCTCCGGCAAGGGGTCGTCGGCCGCGGGGTTGTGTGTCACCGGAGACACCCTCGTCCACACGACCGACGGGATCAGGCGAATCGAAGACATCGTTACACCCGATATTCCGGAGTCGGTGGAGACGGAGACTGCGGTCGAACGAGAGCACGACCTCTACACGTACGACGAAGCGACCGGTGAGACGACGGTCGCATCTACGTCACACGTCTGGCGGATGCCACCGAAGCCGTGTCGGCGAATCGAGACGGCCAGCGGGATAGAATTAGAGACATCACAGAACACACCAGTTCTGACGTGTGGCGACGACGGACCCGAGTGGACACCGATCTCCGAGGTCGAAGCGGGGGACCACGTCGCGGCGCCGAAGTTCGATGAGATCGAGCGATCGTCGCCTCCTGTCGACGAGTACGTGGAGTATACGAACGAGAAACTCGACCTGACCGACGACTCCGTAGAGTGTCTCCGAGATGCGTTGACCGAGCAGTTCGGGACGCTCCGAGACGCGGCGGCAGCACTGGATTTCTCCGAAGACTTCGTCTACGATACCCTGTCGAACAGACACGTTCCGGTCGAGCATCTCGACCGAATCGTCGCGGAGACGAGCGCAGACTGGGACGACATCGAGGTCAAGCGAGCGATGCTCCGCCACGGGGACAGCGTAGAGATTCCGACGGAGTTCGGAGCCGATCTGATGTACCTCCTCGGCCTGACGTTCGGAGACGGAGACATCGCTCTGTCGCGACGAGGGGAGAACAGAGGAATGATCCGTATCTCGAACGGTGACGAAGTATTGCTACAGCGTGCTGTCGAGTCGATACAATCTGTCTTCGGGAAATGCGTCGAGATCGAACGGCAGGAGGAAAGAGTGCCGTGCGTACGGCTCCACAGTGCGACAGTCGCTCGACTGTTCGACAACGTCGGGATGACGACACCGAAGGAGAACCTGGCCCTCGACAGTCAGTTGACGACGGCCGAGCACGCCGACGCCTTCCTCCGCGGGCTGATGGACGCCGACGGATCGGTCTCCGAGCGGGACGGCGGTGGATCGAGCATCCACTTCTCTACGATCAGCGAGGAACTTGCGCGCCAGGTGCGTGTGATGTTACAGACGTACGGTGTACAGGCGCGGGTTCGTGAACGAGACCGTCGGGGGGAGTTTGCGATGGTGGATGGACAGACGATCGAGTCGAATCACGTCCAGTACCACGTCGAGGTGTACGGAAGTGACATCGAGTGCTACGCGGAGGCTATCGGATTCGAGTCAGAGGCGAAGCGTGCTGCACTCGAACGCGTCGCGCAAGGGGTTACTGACCGAGGTGACCGGCTCCCGATCGGAAGCCAGCTCGCGGCGGCCGACGTGCCAGTTGCCGGATCGTACCACAACGTCGTCGTGCGTGGGGACGACCCTGGCCGTGGACGTGCTGTCGCCATGCAACAGGATCTCGATCTCGGTGAGGCAGAGCAACTGGTCGAATCTGTCACTGACTCCGACCTACGGTGGCAGGAAGTCGTCGCTGCCGTCGATACCGGCGAGAAGGAGTTGTACGATCTGACTGTCCCGGAGACGAACAACTTCGTCGCCAACGGTGTCGTGACACACAACACCGCAGCAGCGGTCCGCGACGACTTCGGCGACGGCCAACAGTGGACGTTGGAGGCCGGAGCGTTGGTGCTCGCGGACAAGGGTGTCGCGGCCATCGACGAGCTAGATAAGATGGCTGAAGACGATAGATCAGCCATGCACGAAGCATTAGAACAACAGTCAATTAGCATAAGCAAAGCCGGAATCAACGCCACACTCAAGTCGCGGTGTTCGTTGCTGGGTGCAGCGAACCCCAAATACGGGCGGTTCGACCAGTACGAGCCGATCGGCGAGCAGATCGATCTCGAACCCACGTTGATCTCCCGGTTCGACCTGATCTTCACGGTGACAGACCAGCCGGACCCGGACCACGACGCGCGGCTGGCAGACCACATCCTCACGACGAACTACGCGGGGGAGCTGAACACCCAGCAGACGGAGATGACGAACAGCGAGGTGACCCGCCAACAGGTGGAGAACGTCCAAGAGGAGGTCGCGCCGGTCGTCGACGCGGAACTGCTCCGGAAGTACGTCGCCTACTCGAAGCGGACCTGCTACCCGCGGATGACGGACGCGGCCCGCGACGCGATCCAGGAGTTCTACGTCGACCTCCGGTCGAAGGGGGCAGACGAGGACGCCCCGGTGCCGGTGACCGCCCGGAAGCTGGAGGCGACCGTCCGGCTCGCGGAGGCGTCCGCCCGCGTCCGGTTGGCCGACGAGGTGACCGCCGAGGACGCCGAGCGCGTGATCGACATCGTCCGGTCGTGTCTCCAAGACATCGGTGTCGACCCCGAGACCGGGGAGTTCGACGCGGACGTGGTGGAGACGGGTACCTCGAAGTCGCAACGCGACCGGATCAAAGGGATCAAAGATCTCCTTCGGGAGGTGGACGAGGAGTACGAGGACGAACCCGGCGCCCCTCGCGAACGGGTGATGGAACGCGCCGACGAGGTCGGGATGGAGGCATCGAAGGTCGAAGACGAGTTGGAGAAGCTGAAGACCCGTGGCGACGTCTACCTCCCGGACGGGGACCACATCAAACTCGTCTGAGGGCTCTCACCCGAGGATCCACTCCGAGCGTCGTGTGTCGGCGGAGTAACACTTTCTCGCGTAGCTAGTGCAGTTTATGTTTCTCTCACTAGAAGACGAGGTGTGTTACTCGTTGCGACCCACTCTGCAGACGCGCGGACGACACTACGGAACGTCTGTCGGGCCCACGAGGAGGCCGTCCACAGGCGGTTCGGACGGGCGGCACTCCTCGCGGAGACCCAGTTTGGCGCGTTTCTCGCCTGTCGCCTCCGGCAGAAACACGGCACCGCCGTCCAGGTCGAACGGACGGAGCCGTTTCTGGCCCGCGTCGCGGCACCGACGGCCCGTGAGGCGGCTGTCGCCTACGAACGCCGCGACGAGCCGGCGACACCGTACCGGGCGTTCGCGGCGAACCGTGAGCTTCCGACGCCGGCGGAGCTACGCGACGAGCGGCTGTGAGCCACCACGCCGACTCGCTGTCGGTGGCCGTCGACGACGGCCGGCTGACGGTGTCAATCGCCGACGATACTCTGACCGGTCGGGTCGTTGACCTCCGCGAACACACGGCGTGTCCGTCGCTGACGGCGCTCGCGGACCGACTCCCCCGCGGGGCCGACTGGCGCGACCGCCCGGAGTTCGACGCCGACCGCTCGTTCGCGACGGTGACGCCAGACCCACCACCGGCCCACCGGCTCGCGGCCGTCGCGGCACGCTCTCGGGGCGTGACGACGCCAGTCGACGACGCACTGGCCGCCGCGGCCACAGCCGACGATCTGATCACCGACGCCACGGAGCCCCCCGACCTCGCGACGGCGCGTGAACGGGTCGTCACGACGGGTAACGCGGTCGAACGACTGCGCGAACGGGTTTCGACGCTCCGCGGGCGGCTCCAGGCCGCCCGAGAGACCGACGGTGACCCGACCGATGTCCAGAGCGAACTCGACACGGCGATGCGAGCACTGACCGAGGCGGAGACGGACGAACTGGCGGCGAAACAACGACTCACCCGAGCACGGAAACGTGCCCGCGCTCACCGGGATGCCCACGAGCGCCGACTCCGCCGGCACGACGCCCGCCGGAACCGTGCCCGCGAGGCGCGCGCACACCTCGCGGCGGCCGTCGCCGATCGACTCGCGACGGCGACTGAACGGGTCACCGACATCACCGACCGCGGGCGGGCAACGTTCGACCCCGACACGGTGACGGGCGACCCAGTGACGCTCCACCTCGCGGCGCTCGTCGTCGCCGAGACGGCGGAACCGGCCGTCGTCGGTGTCGCCGACCTCGGCGACCTGCCGGCGCTGGCGGAACTGCTCGCTGTGCCAGTGATCGCCTGTCGCCCGCCGGCGTGACGAGTCGCGTCGGTCGGAGCGTGTGTTGACCGTCCAGCCGGTCGCCCCCCGCCCCGTCCCGTTCTTTTTCACCGGTGACGCGGCCAGACACCGCGTGTCACAGAACCCAGACGCGACCGACACGTCCGGAACGACGGACGGTCACGATCCGACGAGGACGATGAGCGACCCGGTCGACGATCACGACCCAGTCGACAACCACGACTCGGCCGACGATCACGACCCGGTCGACACAGACGACGGCCGTCCGGCGCCGGTGACAGTCGACGCCGACGCCACACGTCTCGGTCGGGTCGTGCTCGTCACCTGTCGACTCCACAACCGGACGACAGCGCCGCGTGCGATCACACTCCGAGACGAACTCCCGGGTCCGACACTGCCGCCGCGCCGCAGCGGCGTCCCCGAGCGCGGGTGGAGCGGTGACACGTACACGACCGTGTTGCCGCCGGCCGCGACCCGTCCGGTCGGGTACGCCAGCCCGACAGACGGCTCACTCGCCGACGAGCGGCTTCCGGAGCCGCCGGCCACAGTCGTCGCTGTCGACGACCCGTCGGCCGCGGACACCGGTGACCGTGTGGCCCACGCCCGCCGTGAACTGACAGCGTGGGCACCCCCCGACGACATCCTCCCCCGACGTGTCGTCGCTGACGGCGGGACGCCCGACGACGGTGAGGCAGGCGCCGACACTGAGACCGTCGCCGGCGACTCCGTCGGCGACGGGACAGCGCCCCCACCTGACCCAACCGGCGGTGGCACAGACCCGGAGTCGTTCGCCGACGGAACGGTGCCGACGGTCGTTGCGGCGTATCTCGACGCTGCGGCCGAACGGATCGACCGCGCGGCGGCGACAGCCGACGGGGTCCAGGCGGCGACTGACGCGCTCCGTGACACCCACCACACTCCGGTCACGTTGGAACAGGCCGTCGCCCGCGACGAGGCGGCACTCCGCGCGCTGGCCGACCGGGCAGCGACACTCGCCGACCGTGCTGCCGCGGCGGACGTTCCGGTCGACAGTCTCCGGCGACTGTCGTGATCATCGCCGTCTGCGGTGGGAAAGGCGGTGTGGGGAAGTCGACGCTTGCGTACGAACTCGCCGGCACACTGGAGGCGGTTGCGGTCGACGCCGACCTCGGGATGGCGGACCTCCCACATGGTCGTGGGCCGGACCTCCACGACGTGCTCGCCGGACGTGCGGCGCCGCCCGCGGCCGTCCGAGGCGGACCCGTGCCGGTGCTCGCCTGCGGGCGATCACTCGCCGGTGCCCGCGCGGCGGACCTCGGAGGATTCGGAGCGGCCGTCCGCGACGCCGCCGGCGGCCGGGACGCTGTCGTCGACTGCCCGACGGGACTGCGCGCGGACACGGGTGTCCCGTTGGCGGTCGCCGACGTGTGTCTGCTCGCTGTCTCGCCACGGCCGTGGGCGCTCGGTGACGCCCTCCGGACCCGGGCCGTCGCCCGCGATCTTGGTGCGGATCTCGCCCGCGTGGCGCTCACCCAGAGCGAGACGGAGCCACCGACAGGGGTCGTTCGCAGGGCGCTGGCGACGCCCGTGACAGTCGTCCCCGAGTCGCCGTTACTCGCGGCGACGCTTCGCAGTGACGAGCCGCTCCCGCCCGTCACGGCGCGTGCGCCGGAATCGGACGCCGCGACCGCCGTCAACGAACTCGCGGACGCCGTCCGTGCGTGTCGGCCGTACCACGCGGACATCGACTGACCCGAGTGACGCTCAACCCGCTCGTTTCGGTCACTCCAGACCGGTGTAGGTGTTTCTGATCGTCACCGCGGTAACATCGGCGACCCGAGCGACCGCCCGTTGTGTGCAGTCGACACCCTCGGCGATCGCGGCGGCGTAGACACACGCGGCGGCGACCCCTGCCGGGTTGCGGCCGGCGACCAACCCACGCTCGTGTGCTTGTTCGACGTACTTGCGGGCGCGGCGCTCGACGGCTGTCTCGTACGCCAACTCCGAGACGAACCGTGGGACGTACTCGACGGGGTCGATCGGCCCGACCGGCAGCCCCAACTCGCGGTTCATCGCGTCGAACGCCGCCGTCAGCTCCGCGCGGTCTGCCTTGGCTGCTGCGACGATCTCGTCGCGGGTGCGTGCGACCCCCGCGACCCGGCAGGCGACGTAGACGGTGGCGGCAGCGAACCCCTCCAGTGACCGCCCCTGGATCAGCCCGGCATCCTGCGACTCGGTGAACAACGAACAGGCGTGGTCGCGGACGCGGTCACCCAACGACTCGACGGAGACGAGCCGCCTGATCTCCGTGAAGGCGTACACCTGGTTCCGTTCGCGTTTCGTCGAGATCCGCGCCCGGGTGTGTTGCCGGCGGAGCCGCGCCCACTGCCGCCGCTTGCGCCCCGTCTCGCGGGTGTGGCCAATCTCCGTCGACAGCCCACGGTCGTGTCGCGACCGCGTCAGCGGCGCCCCCGTCCGCCGGGGGTCCGTCTCGTCGTCCGCGAAGTTGCGCCACTCTGGCCCGTGGTCGATCCGGTCGGCACGGACGACCAGTCCACACTCGCTACAGACGGTCTCGTCGCCTGATGCGGTCAGTCGTGCGTCACACTCCGGGCACGCGTCACAGGTCGTGCTCATACCTGGAACTTCGTCCCGATCGCTTACTTGAACCCCGGACGAGTCGACCGGTCTCGGCGCCACGAGAGCCGAGCCACCTACCGATAACCGGTCGGTGCCCGCCAGACGGACCAAACTGTGTTGCGTGACGAACCGACGTTTAAATTGGATGGCGCGACACCGGCCGTGTGACGTTATCAGACATCGCGGCGGGGATCGAGACCGTCGCCGAACAGGAGCGTCGTAGCGTGACCGCCGTCGACGCGACGGAGCGGTCACTGACAGAACGGTTCGCAGCGGCCGACACCGAACTCCCGTGTAGTCCGGAGTCGGCCGCGACAGTCGTCGAACGGTACGTCCGTGGCGAAGACACCGAGGCGGCCGCCACCGCCGCCGGCGTCGCGCCGATCACGGCCGCGAAGGTGCTCCACCGCACCGGCGCGGCGGACATCTCCCCGCTGTCACCGGCGGGACGCACAGCCGTCCGGGAGTGGCTCGCCGGCAAACGCTCGCGAGCCGACGTGTTAGCCGTCACGGACTGTTCGCAGGCGGCGTTCGTGCTCGGGGCGTACGTCGAGAAACACGACCGCGACCCGGAACTGACCGCAGCCGTCGAGGCGGTGCTCACGCCGTCCGGCGACGCCAGCGTCCGCAAACGTGACCGACTCGCCGAGACGATGAGCGCACCCGAAGACCTCCGCTGACCCTCCCGCTCACCGCGTTCTGCCGGCCCTGTCCCCGTTCTCCCGTCTCAGTCGTCGGTGGCGGCCGGTTTCTCCTCCCGGCTGTCGTTATCTGTGTCACCGCCCGAGACGACCGACGAGACGGAGTCGTCGACCCGGCGCCGGACGCGGTCGACCGGGCCGGCGTCGTCGACTGCCACCGAGAGCGTCGTGTCGACGACAGTCGCTGTCGCCGCCACCAGCCGCCGAGCGGTTTCGTCGTCACCCAACGCCGCCGGTGGTGCCGTGACACGCCGACCGAGGGACGGGTGTGTCGCGTCGCTCGCCGGGATCTCGCCACCGGTCGCGACCACACAGTCGACGCCGGTGTCGAGATCCGCCAGCGTGTCGACCGTCCGGCGGAGCGCGTCGGCCCCCCGGTCGTCGGCCGTCGTGACGGCCACGACACGGTCGGCAGCGGTGACGGCGGCGACGTGTTGGTTCGCCGCGACCGGCGGCACGTCGACGAGCACGTGGTCGGCGTCGGCCGTCTCACTCACCTCGTTCAGCCGCCGCGCCGCGCTTGTCGTCTTCGCCCGCGCGACCCGTTCGAAGGGGGCATGTGCTGGCGTGACGGCGACTGCACCCGGCGTCGACAGCCCCAGTTCGTAGCTCGCCGCGGCCTCGGCGTCGTCGTCGGCACAGACGGCGGTCACGTCCGTGTCGATTCGCCCGTCGAGGAACCGTGCCAACCCCTGTGTGGCGTAGGCCGCATCGAGCACGCGAACCCGCCGGCCGTCCCGAGCCAACGCCGCCGCGGTCTCGACGACTGTTCGTGTGGTCCCGACACCGCCGGCTGTGCCGACGAACGCGACGTGTCGTGTCACGGGGACGGTGGTCCCGTTCTCGGTCATAAGGGTTCGGCCGCGGCTCCGCCGGGTGGCTACTCGTCGTTGCTCGCGCCGCCGATCTCGCTCGCGATCTCGTCGAGCTTCGCGTCCGACAGCTCCGGTCGGGAGCCGGCGGCGATGTGGATCGACCCGCCGCCGTCGCCCGCGAACCGCGGAATGACGTGGGCGTGGGTGTGTGGCACCTCCTGGCCCGCTACGCTCCCGTCGTTCACACCGACCGTCGCGCCGTCGGCGTCGACGGCCGCCTCCACTGCCGGCGCCAACCCGTGGACCAGGCTGAAGACCGCCTGCGTCTCCTCGCTCGTCGCGTCTGCGAGCCGTTCGCGGTGGTTCCGCGGGACGACCAGCGTGTGACCCGGCGCCATCGGGTTGGCGTCTAGAAAGGCGACGGCGTGGTCGTTCTCCCCGACGATCCGCCCGGGAATCTCTCCGGCGACGATCCCGCAGAAGGGACAGTCACTGCTCATACACGGGTGGTGTGGCGGCGACGGCTTCAATCCACGGGGGAGTCGTCGACACGACCCGCACGCCTGACGCCGGCGACTCGGACGGCACCTCCGAGATACACAAAAGTTGGTGAGAGACTACGGCTGCTCTCTGCTCACTCTGACCCGTCGTGCGGGGAGACGCTGAAACCTTCAGCCCGCATGTTCTCCTCGGCACTCTCTATCCCACGTTCCATTTCGATTCGATCCCCCTCGTACGGCACTTCGGCCGTAGAGGCGAGCTGGTACACCCCACCGGCCTCTCTCCGGAAGTAGTAGAGCCAGTGACGACCTGTCGCGTCCCAGATGTCTACACGGGCTGTCGAGTCTTCCCCACTGGATTCAATCTCACACACATCGTACGGCATAGGGTGAGTAGCTATCTTCGGACGTATAGCACTGTTGATGATGGTAGTAACAGTCGAAATCCTACTTTGGAACGTTGCTACACAGAGGCTCACGGCCCGTCGGAGGACCGCACTCACCGAACGCACGAGCGAACTTTCCGATATCGGTCACAGTCTCACCCCCACCCACCGGTTTATCATTCTCGCCGTTGGAGCCCCGACAGGGCGACACTCATGACCGATACGCGACGTATGGGGCCACAGACGAATCAATCTCCACCAGAGTGGAGCGTCGAAAACCAGAGAACGCCTGCTCCCCGTACGACGACGTGCATCGGTGGCTGTGGAGGGAACTTGACACCGGGGCGACGATTCGTTGCTGGGCTACAACACCTCGGCCACGACCGGCGCGGCCGACACACTACTCGTCGCACACTCGATGGTGTCGGTGGCGACCACACGGTCGACGCCGGCGGCGGCGAGTCGCGTCCGGGCGTTGCCCACGAGCATCGGGTGGACACAGGCGGCCATCACCCGCTCGGGGTCGCGGGCGGCGAGCGCGGCGACGGCCTCCGAGACGGTCGAGCCGGTGGCGACGATGTCGTCGACGATCACCACGTCCCGACCGGCAGGGTCCGTCTCCCCCGGCTCGATGGTGACGTTTCCGGTGTCGCGGTCGCGGTGTTTCTCGAAGAAGTCCGTCGTGCCTCGGCCGTGTGCGTCCCGGACGGCCGCGGCCAGCCCGACGGCCCCCTCGTCGGGCGCGAGGAACAACGGCGCTGTCAGCTCGGGCAACGCCTTCGCGAGTTGTGGCGCAGCGGAGACGGCCGTCGTCGGCACGTCGTAGAACTCCGCGACGGCCGGCTCGTGTGGGTCGACCAACACGACCCGGTCCGTCCCGGTCGAGACGGCCCGCGCGACCGCGCGGGCCGACACCGGTTGGCCCGCGCCGAACGACTGGTCCTGGCGGGCGTACCCCATGTACGGGACGACCGTCGTCACCTGCGTCGCGCCCGCCTCGCGGACGGCGTCCTGTAGTTGGAGCAACTCGACGAACGTGTCATTGGAGGTGATCGAGGCGACGACGGTCGCCGTCTCACCGTCGAACCCCGGCACCGTCGTGAACGTCTCCCCGTCCGGAAACTGGTCGAACGTCGGTGTCGCCAACGGCACACCCGTCTCCGCGGCGAGTGCGGCCGCCAACGACTGCGACGCTGACCCTGGCACGAGCATATCCAGGGGTATTCACACGCTCCGGTAAACCCGTTCCTACTCGGCTGGCTCGCCGCCCACGCCGCCCGTCCCGAACACGGCCGGTGTCGCTTTGCGGCCGACTCAGCCGACTGTCACCACGCGCTCGACTCCTGGGATACCCAGCGTCCGGCTCCGCCAGCCGTCGCCGACGGTGACCTGCGCGGTGCCGTCGCTCGTCACGCCGACCAACAGGTCGTCTTCGACCGCCACCGCGGCAATTCCAGAGTGATCGTGGCGCGTCCACCCGTCTCTCGGGGCCGCTCCGTCGTCGCTGCCCCACAGCCCGCGGCTAAACACAGCCGCGTCGGTCGCCGCCACGACGGCGTCCCCGGCTGCGTCCGTCGTGACCGCGCCGAACGCGCCGTCTCGCACCAGCCGCCAGCCGTTGCCGAGCCGGTAGAGCCCGCCGTCCGTCGCCGCATACGGCACCGGCCGCGTGGCCACGTCCGTCACCGTGTCGAGTCCGACTGGTTCGAGCCCGTCGTTCGTCGCACGAACCACGCCGTCGGCGGTCGCCACTAACGCCCCGTCGGCCGCATGTGGCTCCGCCACGCTCCCCAGTTCCCGCCAGTCGGCCGCGTCTGTGGGGAGTCGGGAGACGGTCCCGTCCGGGGCGACGGCGACAACCCCACTCCCGTCACCAGTGGTCTCGACACCGACTACTGCTGCCGGGCCGTGGCCCGTCGGCTCGTAGTCACCGACCAACACGTCTTCGTCGGTCGCGACCGCGAGGGCGTCCCCGTTCGTCGCCAGGTCGGTCGCGGTGCAGGCGTGGTCGATCCCGAATTCGCCGACGATGTCGTCGGAGACGGAGACGGCGACGACACCGACCTCGCTCGCGACGAGCAACTGGGTCGCCGCCGTCGTGGTGCCGTAGACGCGTTTCTCGTCGATGGATGGCATGCTCGGGCGGTCGTCGCCCGACCGGTTAATCCGTGTCGACCACTCGCGACACCACATCCGTGTCGACCACTCGCGACACCACATCCGTGTCGACCACTCGCAACACCACACTCCGCTCGCGCTCGCCGCGTCTCACTCCTCCCGCGTCCGCCGGTGGCGTCCGGTGATGTACCCCTCGAACTCCTCCCCGTCGTCGTCGTGGCGCCGGGAGACGCGGACGCTGTAGTCGTCGAGCACGTCCCGCCCCAACAACACGTCGTGTGAGAGATGCGAGCGGTCGCGGACGTTCACCTTCAGTTCGTGTGTGTACTCGCCGATCCGGAGCCCGACCGGAACGACCGGCCGACTGGTGCCGTCGCCTTTGATGTCGGCGGTGTCGTCGATCGGTCCGGCGCCGACCTCGCTGGCGAGCCCCAAGTCGATGCTCGTCCGGGTCGCGCCGGTGTCTGCCTTCGCGACGACCGTCTCTGCGCCGTGTTGCCCGGCGACCCGTACCTCCGTCGTGTACCCCAGCGTTCGTTCGTCGGGTGTCGGGCGCGTCTGCAGTGACGGCCGACACTCCGGGACGCTGTCGTCTAACTCCGCCGACAGCTCCCGGACGCGCTCCGCGTCGACGGTGCCGCCGGCCTGCCGGATCGCGTGGGCCGCAATCGCCGGCGCAGGACTCACGCCGGTCGCCTCGAAGAAGCCCTTGAACCCGGCGGTGACGTTCACCTCCAACACGTACCAGCCGTCGACTCCTTCGATCACGTCGACGCCGGCGTAGTCCAACCCTAACGCCGCCGCCGCGTCGACCGCCAACTGCATCACGTCCTCGGGCACGTCCAGGGTGGCGTCCCGCACACGCCCGCCGCGGGCGACGTTCGTCCGCCAGTCGTCGTCGGGCGCGTACCGCCGCATCGCACCGACCGCCTCCCCGCCGACGACGTAGATCCGCACGTCCTCGTGGTCGTCCGTCGGGCTCTCGACCATCCCCTGGACGATCCCCTGTGATTCGTGGACCAACTGCGGCGCGTACTCCCCGGCGCCCAACAACCCCGTCTCGTCGCCGTGGGTTCCGATCGGGCGTTTGAACACGCGTGTCCCCGGGTCGGTGGCTCCGGCGTCGGCGGCGAGCCCGTCGTCGGAGTCGGCCGGCGTGTCCAGCTCTTCGATCCGGTTGGCTCCGATCCCGAGCGTCGACGGCGGCACCGACACCCCCTCGGCGGCCAGCCGCGCCATCGCCGCGAACTTGTGGACCGCGACCGCGGTCGCCGACGCCGGATTGCACACCGGCGCGTCGACCGCGTCGAACACGCCCGCCAACCCCAACTGCGTCAGCGGCTGCTCGGCAGACGGGAGCAGGAGCCTGTTGATCACCACGTCGACGCTCGGCTCGACACCCACCGTGTCGTTGCCAGTCTCGACGCGGAGGTTCTCGCTCCTGAGCCACGCCGGCTCGTGGCCCAGCGCCGCGACTGCGTTGCAGATCGCTTTCGTCTCCTTGCTGTTGTGGAGGCTCAACACCCCGACGCGGACGGTTTCGCTCATATCGCTGTCTGGCCCGGATCGCTTGAAACTCCGTCGGAACGGCGTGATCAGAAATCACTCGGGGGCGAGTACTCGACTGCCGACTCTCCGGTAGACGCACACGTCCAAGCGGCGCCGACAAATCTTATGTCGCTATATGAAACCGGCCAATCGGGCCGATTCGACGCTCGGTCGACGGCTGAACCGCCGCGGCGGCGTGAGCAGTGTCGTCTTCGGTGTGGGCGCTCGCCGAACGGGACGTGGACGCTGAGTCGTCTCTCCAGTCTCGGAGGCGGTGTTCCCGTCACCCCGAGATTTAAACCGGATTCCGAGCCAGACACCCCGTGCCAGAGAGCCACGAGACGGTCGCCGACGGTGTGTGCGTCCCGCCGCCGTGTCCGCCGGGTGACGCGGCGGCGTGGTACGCGCCCAGCGTGGTCGCACAGTACACTGTCCGTCCGGGCGTCGTCGCGACGATCCGGGACACACGCGAGCGCGACACGGGAGACGACACGAACGGGAAGACCGCCGAAAGCGACACCACCAGCCACACCGCCGAGGGCGACACCACCAGCCACCCGTTCCGGTACGACACCCGTGAGCCCGCACTGTGTGCCGACGGGCAGGCCGCATTCGACCGGATTGTCGACCACTTCGACGACGGCCAACACCGCCGACCGCTCACCCGCGCGGGCGTCGTCGAACGCGCACAGGCGGGGTTCGAACCCAAATACGAGCGCGCGATCGACAGACTCGTCGACGCCGGTCCGGCGTTGCGTCGTCGGCTCGCATACCACGCCCTCCGGCGGTTCCGACTGCTCGGGGAGGCGACACCGCTCGCGCTCGACGAGTCGATCCGGGTTGCCGACGCCGCAGACGGCGCGGAGTTGGTCGTCCACACGGATCGGTTCGCGCCCGCCGCGACACGGCTCTCGACGCAGACGACGTTCGCGGGCCGGGTCGCCGCCGAGCGGCTGGCGACCTACGAGGTCGCGTTCGCGGGGTTCGAGGTGCCTGTGGTGGTGTACCGGGACCACCTGTTGGGTGAGGACAGCTTCACCACCCGCTACGCCGTCCGCGAGCCACCGTTGTTACCGGGCGACGAGGCGCTGATCGACGAGTGTGCCGACCGGATCTGGGAGTCGACCGTCCCGGGTGTCGTCGACGACCGGTACGAGTTCGTCGCCGACCGCGCACGACAGTTCCTCTCCCGGCGACTCACGGCGCGCAACACCCGGGCGTGGCTCGACACTGCGAGCCACCGGCTCCGGTCGGCGCTGGCGGCCTACGGCGTCGGCGTCCCGCCGGTCGACTCCCGGTACGCCCGCGACCGACTGGACGATCTCGTGTACTACGTTCTCCGGGACTTCGTCGGCGAGGGAATTCTGACCGTCCCGTTGCGCGACGAAAATCTCGAAGACATCGAGGCGAACCGAGTCGGGGAACGGGTGAAGGTCGTCCCGCGTGCGTCCGTCCTCGCGGACGGTTCGCCGACCACCGCGGCGCCAGTCGTCGAGTCGTCGACGGCCGTCTCGTCGGCCACCGAATCGTCGACGGCTGGAGCGTCGGCCACCGAGTCGTCGACGGCTGGAGTATCGACTACCGAGTCGTCGACGGCCGGTACGTCGCCGACTGTCTCATCCACGGAGACTCGGACACCAGAACGCGTGCCGACGAACCTCCAGTTCGACTCCGAGTCCCAGTTCGTCAACGTCGTCACCCAACTGGCGGCACGCGACGGGACGGAACTGGACGCCTCGACCCCCAGCGCGAAGGTGAACCTGGAGTTGGCCGGTGTCGACGGCACGGTCAGGTGTGCGGTCGCGCTCCCGGTCGTCTCCGAGGGCGGGCCACACCTCTCCGTCCGGAAACAGTCCGCAGAGCCGATGACGCCCGTCGAGTTGATCGAACGGGGTGCGATCTCGACGGAACTGGTGACACTGCTGTGGCTGTTGTACGAACACCGCGGGGTGGTGTTGTTCTCGGGGCCGACCGGCGTCGGGAAGACAACACTGTTGAACGCACACACCCCGTTCGTCCCGTTCGACCACCGGCCGATCTCCATCGACGAGGGCTCTCGCGAGGTGGAACTCCCCCACGAGACCGGGGTGTCGCTGACCACCCGGGAACACCAGCAGTCGTACAAACGGGTGTCGATGGCGGACCTGATGACGCAGGCGAACTACCTCAACCCGGACGTGGAGGTGATCGCCGAGATCAACAGCGACGCCTCCTTCCAGACGTTCGGCGAGGTGCTCAACACCGGCCACGGCGTGCTCGGGACGACCCACGCCGAGGACCCGGCGACGTTGGTCAACCGCGTCATCGAACAGGGGCTCCCGCCACATCTCCTCGGCGAGATCGACCTCGTCGTGTTCCCGCGGCGTGTCGACGGCGACCGCTACGTCGGCGAGGCGGTCGAACTCGCCGCCGACCCGACCGCCTTTGCCGACTGTTCCGGTCCGGGTGGGGTGATCGAGAAGTCCGGAACACAGATCGCGTGGAACCGCGTCGCCGGCCGCACCACTGAGGGTGGGTTCTCGTTTGCGTACGATCACCCACAGTTGGGGGGTGTCGACCGCCGTCTCGACCACCGCGTGTTCGACCGGATCGCCGCCCGGACGGACCGCGACACGCGCGCAGTCGAGTCGGAGTTCCACCGGAAACGCCGGTACGTGGCGTACCTCCGCCGTGAGGGGGTGACCGGGTTCCAAGAGACGTTCGAGTTCCTCGCAGACCTCCGTGCCGACGAAGCGGCGACGGTCGACCGGGTGCGCCAGCCGGCCACACGACGGGGGACGGCCGATGACTGACGCCGGCACCGCGCCGACCCGACTCCCAGCGGTCGACCGTCGCCTGTACGCCCTGTCCGCCCGCCACGCCGACAACGACCGCCACGCGGCCGCCCGAAAACGCTACCGTGGGCTCCGACTGGGGGTGAGTTTCGACGTGTATCTGGCCCGTGCGTACGGACTGTCGTGGGTCTTCGCTGGCGCCGTCGCGGCCCTACTCGCGCCGGTCGTGGCCGTTCTCCCGGTCCCGACACTCCCGACCTCGCTACTCCCGGCGAGCCTGTCGACGGCCGTGTCGTCCGGCGACTGGATCGCCCCCACGGTGGTCGCGGCCGCCGCCGCGGCCGCGAAACGACTCACGCTCGTCGCCGCCGGCACGTATCTCCAAGCGCGGGCGGCGACACGCCGTGCTCGGATTGCCCGCTCGCTACCCGGCGCCGTCCGGTTCCTCCACGCGCTCTCGTCGGGAAGCGACGGGCCACGAGAGATGTTGCGACGTGTCGCCGAACGCGGTGCGTACGGGGAGACCGGCCGTTCTATCGAGACGGCGCTCAACACCGCCGCACTCACCGGGAGTCTCCGGCAGGGACTCGACCGTGTGGCTCGCGACACACCGTCACGAGAGTTGCTCGCCCCGTTCCTGCTGAAATTTCGCGAACACGCCACCCAAGGCGACGACGCGCTCGCAAACTACCTTCGACTGGAGAGTCGCGTGCTCGCCCGGCAGCGAGAACGCGCCGGCCAACGCAACGCCGACCTGATGGAACTGCTCGCGGAGCTGTTCGTCGTCGTCTTGGTGTTACCGGCGTTGTTAGTGGTCGTCTTGGTCGTCGTGAGCGTGCTCGCGCCGTCGTTGTCCGAGCCCGTCACGACGCCGCTCGGCCCCGTCACCCGCCGGGCGCTCGTCACGTACGCCGCGGCCGGCTTCGTCGTCTGTGTCGGTGCCGGCGCGGCCGTCGCCGTCGAGAGCCTCCGACCGACAGACCGACAGTCGAGTGACGGTCTCCCGCCGTTGGCCGCCGTTCCGGCCACGGCGGCGTCCAACCCGGCCAGTGCCGCCGTCGTCTGGCTCCCGGTGTGTCTCGGTGCCGCCGCGTGGGCGCTCGGTGTCGGCGTCACCCAGACGAACACGGCAGTCGCTGGCTACGTCGCGTTCAGCGTCCCGGTCGGGCTCGTCGGTCGGCGGCGCGCACGACTCGACGACGCGAAGGATCGCGAGATCAAAGACTTCGTCCATGCCGTCTCCGGGCACGTCGGGTTGGGGCGACCGCTTCCGGGTGCCGTCAAACGGGTCGCACGCGAAACGGATCTCGGCCCGCTCGATCCAGATGTCGACGATCTGGCGTTCAACCTCGCACACGGCGGGCGGCGCAACACGGACCTCCGAGCGGCCGCACTCAACCGGTTCGTCGAACGGGTCGGGACGCCGCTGGCGGCACGGAGTGTCGGACTGGTCGCCGGCGCACTCGACGCCGGGAGCGACTCTCATGCGGTGTTCGAGACGCTCCAGACGGAGGTCGGCCGGCTCTACCACGAGAAACGCGCACTCCGGTCGAACATGCTCGTCTACGTCGTTGTCGGCTGGACGACCGCACTGTTGGTCGTCGGGATCGTCCTCGCGGTGACGACACAGGTGCTCGACAGCTTCACACAACTGTCGACGGTCGCCGATGTCGGCAGTGTCGCAATCGACCCCGAGGCGGTCGATCCGACACGGACACGCAGTCGGTTCTACCTCGTGACCCAGGCGACCGTGCTCGCCTCGGGCTGGTTCGCCGGCGCGGCCGACCGCGGGGCTGCCGCCGCACTGCTCCACTCCGGGCTGTTAGCCGCGCTCACGGCCGTCGCCTTCGAGGTGGTCGTGGCGTGACACGCGGTCAGTCACACGTCGTCGGCGTCGCGATCCTGTTGGCTGTGACGGTCGTCAGCCTCGGCGGACTGACAGCGACGGTCGCAGACACTGTCGACGCCGGCACCGACCACGTTGCCGAACGCCAGGCCGCAACCCAGCTCGCGGACGCCGTCCGACCCCGTCGCGTGACCGGCACTCACACCGGCCGCCTCGCGGTCGGGAGCGGCCGAATCGAGACCGTCCCGCGCACGGTTCGACTGCTGAACGACTCCGGCACGGTCCGACGGATCGCGGCTGACGCACTCGTCTACCGGACGGACGACACCCGCGTGGCGACCGTCGCAGGCGCCGTCGTCCGTGGCCGTCCGGGTGCGCCGACAGTCGTCCGACGGCCGTCCCTCCGCCGCGCGGCCGACACGCTGGTCGTCGGCGTCGCCGCGCTCGGTGATCGGGAGGACCGGGCGACGGCCAGTGTCGGCGTTGGTGGTCACGGCCCCGTCCGGAGTCAGATTCCTCTCCGGACGAACGTCTCACACCACGCCACCCGGTACCCGACGGACACGTGGCGAGTCGCCATCGAGACCGCGACACCCGATGCGGTCGCGGCGTCACTAAACACCGCTGGCGACACCGCTCAACGGGACTTCGACGACGACGGCGTTCCCAGTGTCGTCGTCCACGTTACCGACCGTCGGGTGGTGTTCGTCGTCCACGCGCTCCGACTGGAGGTGGTGTCGTGACCGACAGCCGGTCGACTCCGGGATCGACTCTGCAGTCGCCCGCCGACACGACGCCGACATCGGGCCGTGCCGTCGCCCCGACGGTCGGGAAGCTACTGGAGGTGGGACTCGCGTTGGTACTCGTCACCGGCTTGGTGGCGACGCTGTCTGGCGGTACAGTGCCGGCGTACCGCGACCGGGCCGGCGCGACGCTGGCGGACCGCCAACTCGCGGCTGCCGCGACCCACGTCCAACGCGCCGTGCCGCCGGCCGGACAGTGGGTGCGTGTTGAGCGACGCGTTCCACTCCCGAACCGAATCCGTGGAGAACAGTACCAAGTCGTCGCCGACGGCGACCGACTCCGGCTCGACCACCCGAACCCTGCGGTGGCGGCCGAGACGCGGCTCACGCTCCCGAAACGTGTCGTTTCGGTAACAGGAACGTGGCACAGCACCGACCGGCCGGTCGTCGTCGTCCGTGGGACCACCGACAGTGTGGTCGTCCGGCTCCGTGGGGGTGGGGTGTGACCGCGCCGTTCTGCGGTGGGCGCCTGACGACCGCCCGCGGACAGGCGAACCTGTTGGCCGTCGCTGTCGCGTTCCTGCTCGTCGTCAGCGCGGTCGGCGCCATGTTGGGGCTCGCGGCCGCGGCGTTCGCAGATGCTGATCGCCCGGCGACGGACCGCCACGCCGCCACGAGCGCGACGGCCCGACTCGTCGCTGCTGACGGTTCACTCGCGGTCCGCGAGAACGTGCTCAGGGCCGAGGCGGTCGACGCAGTCGACGCCACGACCGTCGTCGCGAGCGCTCCGGTCCTCCGTGACCGCGCGTTTCGTGTCGAACTCGACGACCGGGTGCTCGCGGCACGTGGCGACGCCGACGGTGTCACCCACCGCCGGATCGTCACGGTCGCAGAGACGACCACCAGAACCCGACACGTCTCCCGAGCGGTGACACTCCCTCGGCGGACCGCCCGCATTCGCTTCGACTTCGCGAACGCCAACGTCGAACGAGTCCGGGTGAACGGTCGGGTGGTGCTCGCGCGCCCCAGCGGGCTCCGCGGCACCGTGGCCGTCGATGTGAGCCGTCGGGCGACACTGCGCGTGACCTTCGAGGGGACGGGCACCGTCCGGCTGACGACGTTTCCGACACGGACCCGAAAGGCACGATTGGAGGTGACCGTCGGTGAGTGACCGCGGACAGCTGTCGTTGTCGGTCGTCGAAGCGGGTGTCGGCACCCTGTTCCTGTTGGCCGTCGCCGCGGGGTTCGCTGTCGACCTCCCGTCGCCGCCGACAGACGAGACACAACTCGACGCGTACGCCGGCGACGCCGCGACCGTGCTGGCGAGTGAGCCACCCCGTCACGCCGACCGGAGTCGGCTGACCGAGGTGACAGCCTCGCGGGCGGCGTTCGAACGGGAGCGCGCCACGCTGCGTCGGCGTGTCGCGGCCACCCTCGGCGACAACCTCCAGTTTCGGGTCGAGACGCCACACGGGGTCGTCGGCGACCCGGTGCCACGGGCGACCCCGACCGGCACGGCGACGGTGCCGACCGGAGACGGTCCGGTGGTGATCGAGGTGTGGTACGTGTGAGCCGGACAGACGAGCGGCGCGGCCAACTGGTGTTGCTCACCGCCGCGCTGGCGGCGCTCGCGCTCCTCCCGCTTGTGGTCGCGTACCTGCAGTTGGGCGCGCACCCGGATGTGGGAGCACGGGCGGAGCCGGGTCACGAGACGGACCGGGTCGTCCGCGCACTGGAGCGTGCCGCAGGCAACGCCTCCCGAGCGGTCTCCGGCACCGATCCGTGGGTCGACCGGACGGCGACGCTGGCGGCGTTCGACCGGACGCTCCGCCCGGACCGCCGCGAGATCGAGACGGCACGACTGGACCGCGGTGTCTCGGTCCGTGTGCGGCGCAACACGACCGCCGCCGAGTCGTGGCCCGGCTGTCCGAGCGGGCCGAACCGTCAGTTCGGCGACTGTGTGGTTCATGACGGAGTCGTCGTACAGGAACGTGCTGAAGAGACGTACGTCGTTGCCGTCGCCTTCGAGATCCGCGTGATCGACCCGAGCGGGGAGACGGTCGTGGTGCGGGTGGTCGACACCTGAGTTGTCTCTCACCCGCCGTCGCGACTCTCGGCTCGTCTCTCACCTACTGTCGCCACCCTCGGCTCGTCTCCCGTCTCGCAGTCGTTTGCCGGCGGCGTCGAGGGTGTTCTGGAGCGTGTGGCCGGCGATCACGGCCGGCAGGCCGACCGCGAGGAAGCCGACCCCGTAGGCCAGTGCCGCGGTGCCGGTGACGATCACACCCCCCAACCCACGGTTGGCGTGAGCGAACCCGAAGGCGACGGCCGCGACAACGACCGCCAGCCGCGGCGAGACGCCAACAGCCACCGGCATCGCGCCGACGAGACCAGCACGGAAGATCGCCTCCTCCATCGTCGACTGACCGACGTAGCCGACGGCCTACCACCCCAACCCGCGGTACTGCTCCGGGGAGAACCCAATCGGATCCCCGATCGACACACCCAACTGACGGAACAGCCACACCTGGATGACTGAGAGGAGGTACACCCCCACCCCGAGCCCCAATCCGACCACGATGGCCGCCGGGGTGAACGCGCCCGACGCGAGCCCGAGCGTGGCGGGCGACAGGCCCCAAAGGAAGATCCCGACGGCGGCGACAGCCGCGAGCACCGCCACGGGTGGGAGAGTCGCCGTCAGAAGTGTTTGAGCGACCGCCCGTGGCGGACCCAACTCGGCGATCGCCGCCTCGCCGTCGTCTGCGGTCTGGACGGCGGTCAACAGCGCGGCCGTCCCGAAAACGCTCACCACCGCATAGACAGTCGTTCCGAATGACACGACGCCACTGTTTCAGACCAACACTAAAAAACCGCACCGACCTGGTATGTGTTCCGAGAGAACGGTCCCACGAAGTTCTGTTATTGTATAAAAAATAAGTAATAAATGTCGAATACAGGTAGTTGATGTCAGTTGCTGATACAACCGCAGGCACGACGTACGGCACCGACGAGACCCGAACGACGCTGGATGAGACGTTTGAGATGGACAATGAGTTTGAGGCCGGTTGTGTGCCGACGGAGTTCTTCTGTTACAGCAGCGACAAGGAGAAAGCCCACCCGTTTACGGGTGGGATGAATCCGACAACCTGGGAACGTATCTCCGTTTCTGCTAACGGGAGTTTTATACACATTGAGTCTGTACGCATGACTAGACTGAGGCGGCTCAGC
>ERZ1034569.204-NODE-204-length-22579-cov-9.406145_pt1 | contig 22579 bp, 20 predicted proteins | sample MGYA00520706_ERZ1034569 | MGnify/ENA primary metagenome ERZ1034569 (study PRJEB33760, sample SAMEA4777722) | hypersaline lake metagenome | biome: hypersaline environment; feature: brines | place: Spain | collected 2014-08 | depth 0 m ...
GCTGTAACCGGTCCGGGTGGGACGGGTGGAGGATGGGTTCTTCGTGGCCGACGACGGCGTCGGGATTCCGCCGGCCGAGCGCGAGCGCGTGTTCGACCCGGGGTACTCCACGAACGAGACGGGCGACGGCACCGGTCTCGGCCTGACCATCGTCGAACGGATCGCCGAAGCACACGACTGGACGGTCTCGCTCGCCACCGGGTCGGCCGGCGGCGCGAGGTTCGAGTTCCGTCCGGCGTCCACCACCGACTGAGCTGCGAGCGACAGACGGATCACAATGACACTCGACGACGAGGTACGAGCGGCTCCGAGCGGCGTTATCGAAACCAGTGCGGACGGTCGCGTCCTCGACGTCGACGAGACCGCGGCAGCGACGCTCGGATCGACCGCCGAGGCACTGTGCGGGACGGACATTCGCGACGCGTTCCCACGATCGGCGGCCGGCACGCTCCGCGACGCGTTCGACGGGGGGGCGGTGACCGACCGCTCGTTCGAGGAGTACTACCCGCGGGTCGACCGCTGGCTGGCCGTCGACGTCCACGTCGGCGAAACGGTCCTCGTGTACGTCCGTGACCGCACGGACGGGATCGCGGAGGGGGAGCGGGCCGACCGGCTGGAGCGGCGACTCGGACGCGTCCGGGAGATCAACAGCGTCGTCGCGACCGTGCTACGGCGCGTCGTCGATGCGTCGGACCGGAGCTCCGTCGGCGAGACGGTCTGTGAGCGACTGGGCGGAACGGACCTCTACCGGCTCGCATGGGTCGGCGAACGCGACCTCCCGGACGAGGAGCTCAGGGAGCTGGCCGCCGCGGGGGACGCACTCGACCTCCGGACGCGGATCGGTGAGGCGCTCGGCGACGGCGAGACGCTCCCCGAACGAGCGGCGCTGGAAACCAGGGAGGCGCAACTCGTCGGTGCCATCGCCGACGAGGAGTCGATCCCGCGGGGCGTCCGGCGGGCGGCGTTCGGCCACGGCGTCCGGTCGTGTTATGCCGTCCCGCTGGCGTATCGGGGGACCACGTACGGCGTGGTGTCGGTGTACTCGGGCCGGGAGGACGGGTTCAGCGAACAGGAGCGGGCAGTGCTCGAAACGCTCGCACACGTCGGGGGGTTCGCCATCCGGGCGCTCCGACAGGAGGACCTGCTGGTCGCCGACACCGTCACCGAGGTGACCATCGATGTCGCCGACGAGGCACTCCCGCTCACCCGGGCCGCCCGGGAGGCCGACTGTCGACTCTCGCTCGACGGGGCGGTCCCCCACGGTGACGGGGCGGTCGTCTGCTATCTGAGTGTCGACGGGACCGGCGGGGGTTCCGAGGCGGCGGCCGACGGAACCGAGGGCACGGACGACGGTTCGCGGGCGAGGCTTCGAAGGACGCTGGCCGACGACGAGGCCGTCACCGACGTGCGATGGATCCGGGAGGGCGAGGACCCGCAGTTACAGGCCACGCTCGTCGGTGAGACGCCCGCCACCACGCTCGCGGCGTGGGGTGCAAGCGTCGCGGCCGGCGAGTTCACCGCGGAGTCGGCACGCCTCGTCGCCGAGGCACCGCCGGACGCGGAGGTGCGACGGATCGTCGAGGCCGTCGACCAGACGGCCGCGGAGACGGACCTCGTGGCCAGGACGGAGACGGCCCGCGCCGGCGAGAGCGCCGAGGCGTTCCGAAACGAACTCGACGAGCGCCTGACCGACAGACAGCGAACGGTGCTGCGGACCGCGTATCTGTCCGACTACTTCGACTCGCCACGCGGGAGCACGTCCGACGAGGTGGCTGAAACGCTCGATATCGCCGGGTCGACGCTGCTGTATCACCTCCGTCGGGCACAGCAGGAACTGATCGGGGCGTACCTCGAACCCGACGACGGACCGCCCCGCCGCCTGGACCCTTAGCGCTCAGTACCCGCCCCGGTCGATCCCGTCGAACGAGGACAGCATCTCCTCCGCCTCGGGCAGCAGCGAGCGGATCCGCTCTCTGAGCGCCGAGCGTTTCGCCTTCAGGTCAGCGAGCTCGCCGTCGCCCGTGTCCCCCTCCGCGGCCCGTGCTGCGACGACGGCCCGCGTCGACTCCAGACGGAAGTACTCACCCAGCAGTTCGTACGCGAGCACCTGGCACTGCTGGTCGACGACCGCGAGCAGGTCCGCACGCTCGACCGGCTTCGACAGGTAGTCGTCGAACGGCATATCTATGACCTCCAGACCGGGGTCGACTGCCGTCACCATGACGACTCGCGAATCGAGGTCGCGCTCTCGAATGCGAGTCAGGACCTCGTCACCGGACATCGCGGGCATATGTCTGTCGAGCAGTACGATGTCCGGCTCGAGCCCCTCGTCCACGGCCTCGAGGGCCGCCCCACCGCTGTAGGCGACGGTCACGTCGGCGATGCCGTCGAGTCGGAGCGCGTAGGCGTCGGCGACCTCCTTCTCGTCATCGACCATCAGGACCGTCGGTTCCGCCGCGCGCATCCCATCGCTCATTCGTGCTCCCGATAGGACCTGCGGCCACTAATACCCCGGTCGAAACCCGGGTCGTCGGCCGACGACGGCGACGGCGTGTGTCCCTCGGCTCGCGAGCCCCAGCGCAGCGACGGTTGCCGCCGTCGACGCGCTCCTCGTCCCCGACATCATCGCCGGTGTCGGCCGGCTCGTGTCCCCGTGGTCGTCGACCGATACTGCCGACGAAGCGGCTGTCGAGGGGCTCGGCCCCTGACCGGCCGAACAGGAGACAGCGTGACGTGGCACCGACGTCCGACGTTCACCCGGACGACCGGGGCTGTCCGCTGACCCCCGCTACTCGGGGACGGGACCTGACGGCCGCCGGTCCGTGGTTTCGATCCGCTGGAGACGGACAGTAGCGTGCGTTCTCCGTCTCTGCAACACTGCACTCCCGACTTTACCACTCCCACACGGGAACCTAACTACCGATGTCCCCGCTCGTCGAACGTCTGTACGTGGCGTCGTTGGTAACGGCCGACCTGACGCTCGGTACATTACTGTACCTCCTCGGCAGTCCCGTGTTCGCGGGGGTGCTGTGTGCGCTCGGTCTGGTCGTCGCTATCGGTCGGGTTGGGTCCCTGTATGCCGGGTCCAGTCGGTCCGTGACCGACCTCGTGGTCGACTGACCGAGCCGTTTCGACCCGTCTCCGGCTCAGAAACGGTGCCGGGCAACACACCTTGCCCCGTGCCTTTGCTCCGATCATGACGGATACCGGCGCCACGCGTGACACCGCCCGCCACGACACGGACGGGCCAGCAGAGGGACGGGACCCCGTTCCCGGAGCAGTCGACTGGCTACTGGGGACCGTAGCCGCCGCGGTCGGCCTCGTGCTGACCGCAGTCGGCATCGGGCTGTACGCCAGGGTCGACCGGGAACTGATAGCGGAGTTCGTCACCGCCGAGAGCACGGAGCCGAACGGACTCACGACCGCCGAGACGATCACCGCCGGGGTGCCGTTCGTCGACTGGCTCTCGGCCGGCCTCGCCGTGACCGGGGTCGGACTGGTCGTCGCTGCCCTGTGGTTCGTTCGTGCACGCCGACGAACCCGGCACCGGGTCACCAACGAGGGCGGTACGACCGCCACGTTCTGGGCCAGTGCCGTCTACGGTGCCGCCGTAACCGCAGTCGTGTCGTTCGTCCCCGGAGCGGGGGTCATCGGCGGCGGCCTTGCGGCGCGTCTCCGGGAGAGCAGGTCCGGCGCGCGGGTCGGGGCCGCTGCCGGACTGGTCGGCTGGGTGCTGACCGTTCCACTGCTGGCGTCTCTCGCGATCGGGCTGCTCGCCGGAGCCAGTGCGGTCGACATGCTCGCGGGCGGGGTCGCTCTCGCCGGCATCACCGTCGGCAGCGAGTTGGTCCGCCCCCGGTTCAAGGCCGGGGCGGGTGCCCTCGGCGGGTAGGTGGTCGACCGATTCGGCTGACCGCGGGGCACAGGCTGCGTCGGTCCGGACCGGAACCGCGACAGCCCCGCTGCCGGCCGTGCCGATACCCAGTGTCGGTCCGGTCGGGGTTCGGGAACACTAGAACGGGTCCTCTCCGGTGTCGGGGGCCACCGTTCGAACGCCATGCGAAACGACCCACGATACGCGTACCGCACGCACGACCCGCACGAGAACTACACGCTCGAGGGCCTACTGGCGTACGCCGCCGTCGTCCCGGCGCTCGTGGTGCTGCTGGCTGCTCCCGTACTGGTGCTGACGATGGTGGTCGGCTTCATCACTGCCTGCGGCGTGTCCCGACTCCGCGACGGGGTCCGGTAGGCGGGGCACACGCTATCGCGTCACTGGACGCGCCGTTCGGACAGCGGGCAACCGTGCCCATCGCCCGGCGGGTGCTCGGGGGTGCCGCCGGGATTCGAGGGCTCGGAGGGGCCTCCGCGGCAGGGAGACACGGTTCGGACTGAACTGTCAGCTGATACTCGTTGAACCCCCTCCGGTGGCGCTATGATCCAGCGGTCATGCTGCATGGAGAGCGTGTGGTCGGCATATCGGAGGCGCAACGGCCCGCGTCCGGCGATCGCCGTATAGGCCACTCACAGGTCGTTCCCGCTCGCCCGAGTGCGCCGCTCCGAGCGCCACGAGTTGGCATGGTTTCGGATCACCGTACGTGACACCGAGGGGTGGCATATCCGCCGGCCGCAGCGGTCGTCCTCGATGCGCAGGTGGTCGTCCTGGTCAGGCCAGTCCGACGTGCCTGCTCCACAGCTCCTGATACAACCCGTTCCGCTCGAGGAGGTCCTCGTGGGTTCCCCGCTCGACGATCCGGCCGTCGTCGAACACCAGGATCTTGTCCGCGCGCCTGACCGTCGACAGCCGGTGTGCGATGGCGATGGTCGTCCGGTCCGCGGTCGCGCTCTCGATGGACGCCTGGATTCGGCTCTCGGTTATGTTGTCGACGTGGCTCGTCGCCTCGTCCAGGATCAGTATCGACGGGTCCGAGACGACCGCCCTGGCGATCGCGATCCGCTGTTCCTCGCCACCGGAGACACGGCTCTCCGACTCGCCGAGCCGTGTCTCCAGCCCGGCAGCCATCCGTTCGATCGTGTCGGACAGGACCGCATCCGTCACTGCCCTCTCCAGCTCTCGCTCGTTCGCACTGGGGTTCCCGTAGAGGATGTTCTCGGCGACGGTCGCGTCGAAGATGTACGGTTGCTGCGCCACGTAGCCGGTCCGTCGTCGCAGCGTCTTGGGGTCGGTATCCGAGATATCGCGCCCGTCGACCAGTATCCGGCCGTCATCGGGGTCCAGAAACCGCAGCAGCAGCCGAACGAAGGTCGTCTTCCCGGACCCGGATGGACCGACCACGCCGACGGTCTGCCCGGCTTCGATCTCGCAACTGACCGGGCCGAGCACGAACGGCTCCGCCGTCTCGGTTCCCGCGTCGCCGTCGTCACTCCCGACCTCCGCTAACGGGTCAGCGTCCGAGAATCCGTATTCGAACACCACGTCATCGAATTCGATGGTGCCGTCGACGCGACCGAGCGCCGTCTCCGATGTCCTGCGGTCCCGTTCCTCGGCCTCGAGTATCGCGTAAACCCGGTCCGAGGACGCCTTCGCGTCCTTGTACTTGTCCACGTATCGCCGGACGCTGGTCGCCGGCTGGACGAGAAGCGTGGAGTTGGTGAAGAACACGGCCAGTTCGCCCGCGCTGAGGGGCTCGGTAAAGAACAGCGGCGGTCCGTTCACTACCCAGAGCGAGCCGATACAGACGACGACGAACCCGGTGAGACGCGAGGTGAGGCTAAATATCTGCCCGTACGAGAGCCGCGTTTTCGCCAGTTCCAGCCGGTCCGATTTGTACTGCTCCGACGACCCGTCGACCCGGTCCGTCTCCCGGTCCTCCGCGACGTACGAACGGACGGTCAGGACGCCCCTGATACTCGACGAGAGCTGACTGGTCAGCCTCGCGGACGACTCCCGGACCTCCGTGTACAGCGGCTCCACCGCGGCACTGAATCTGAAGGTGAACCACGCGATGAACGGCAACGGGGCCAGTATCAGCAGCGAGAACTGCCAGTTGAGGGTGAACAGCACGACCCCGATCGTCGCCAAGTTGACCACGTCGTTGGAAACCCCGGAGAGGACGGTCCGTGGGAGGTCACCGACCTCCTCGACGTCGGATTCGACGATGCTGAGATACTCGCCCGACGACCGCTGGATGAACCGCTTCGGATGGAGTCCCTGTACGGAGGCGTAACAGTCCACCCTGATGCTCTTCTGGAACAGCTGCTTGAACACGTTCCAGAGATACCGGGAGGCGAACCGGAAGGCCGCGACGGCGAACACCGAGCCGAACAGCAGCGCGCTCACCTCGAGGATCCTGTCCTGCGGGTTCGCCGAGAACAGGCGGTCGGCGAACGGGAACTGCGACTGGGTCACCGTCGGGTCGAGCAGTTCGATGACGAGCCCGAAGGCGACCTGTGGAACCTGTGTCAGCGCGGTCCCGACGGCGCCGAACGCGATGGCCAACGCCACGTACCGGGAGTGTTCACGTCCGTGATCGCGGTACATCGAATACACCGATGACTCGGCGACACGGCGGGAGATGGCCGAGCGCATCATCGGAGCAGTCTCACCGGGACCCCCCACCGGCGGTCTGGGCGCGCGCCGCTGCCCCGCGCGACTCCTCCCATCACGACGCCGGTCCGGTTCACGAGCGAGAGGAAGGCCCGCGGCACGGTCGCCAGTTGCCGGGCCGCGCCCGACGACCGACGAGGGGCGCAGGTGTGGGCCGGGGGCCGCCGACTCGACTGCTGGGTCGCACGCATAGCTGACCGTGTCTGCTGGCCCGGTAGCCAGCGTGGGCGCCGCACGACGGCTACACCCCGTCCCGGACCCGTTCGGTCTCCTCGGGGGTGTCCAGATAGAACTCCGGCTCGCTGTCGATTCTGACGCGGGCGAACTGGTCGCTGATGTGGGACTTGGCGGCCGCTACAGCCCGGTCGCGCCGTTCGAACCCCCGTACCGTCGGCCGCTCGAACGCGACCTGGATCGTCCCACGGTCCGTCTCCAGCTCCTGGCCGCCCGACTCCACCTCGTAGAACGCGTCGCAGACCCACGCGTACGGAGCGTGTACGCTCGGCGCGCCCTCGTACGATGGTGGCGTCTCACCCTGTTCGTAGAGTGTGCCAGTCGTTCCGGTTCCGCAAGCGAGTCCGCAGATGAACAGCACAGCTACTGTTCGGTCCCGTGCCGTATAAGCGCCACTCTCGCAGGACCAATATATCGAGGCGCGCCAGAGGGGTCCTGGATGTACTTCCCCCGGGAGCACTCCCCCGAGTATGCCGTGTCAAACCTGCTTAGGAGACGATCCTCCGCTGTCGTGGGTCCCCCTGCCCAGGACATCGCCTCACTACCGACGTGATCAGATCGACGGCACGGCCGGAGTCACCGAGCAGGGCTCCGCGCTACGATTCGTTCGCTGATTCGAGTACTTCTGCACCTCTCGGGCGGACGTACCGATACCGGCGGCCCCCCATTCGAACTCCCGGCTGACTGCAGTCGCAGCCGTCACCAGTGGTAGCATTAGCACGCCAGCGGAGGCGAACAGGAAGTTCGCGCGCCCGAAGCCCAACCAGGCGTATGTGACCGCGACCCCGACTGTGAGCGAGAGGACCGTCCAGACCGGGAACAGAACATCCCCAACGGTGAGTACGCCGCTGAGTTTCAGCCACGGCGACCAACCGGAGTTCACTGCGGCGATCCGGCCGAGCCGAAGCGCTCGGTGTCGGACCTCGTCGAACGTACCGGGAACCTCGACGTGTACTATCATCGACTGGACAGCGTGAACCTCCGACAGCCGCCGCGTGAGGAGGTAATCATCGCTCAGCACGGTCCGGAGTTCAGCGACCAACTCCGACGGCGGGACGGTCAGCTCCGATCGAGTGAAGGTCACGCCACCGCCCCGGGCGATATCAGCGGCGCCGCCGACCTGCAGATAGATCAAGCAGGTGAACAGCGCCCCATACCATGGTTCGAGTAGCCGCCACCACCCGCGCCCGGTGGAGAACGGAACCGCCGTCGCCGGTCCGTGGGCTTCACCGGCTGTGACCAGTCGGTCGAGCCAGTCCGCGTCCCGGTCGAAGTCGTGTTCGGCGTGCGGTCACTCCGATGACAACCAGCGTGTTGAACGTGGCCTGTACGTGTGTGAGAAGTGCGATACGGTGGCGAACGCGGACGTGAACGGCGCGGAGAACATTCGGCAAAAGGTACTCCCGAGCCTCGCCACGGATGGCGGTGATAGGGATAACGGCTGGTTAGCACAGCCAGCGGTTCACCTGTTCGACCGTAGTGAGGGCGTCTTCGCCCCACGAGAACAGGTTGCTAACCGCGAACCGTAATACCCCAAACGCGGTCATGAATCCTCGCCGTTCAGGGCGGGGAGGACGTCAACGGTAGGGGATGACCCGCACGCTCTCGACGCCGGCCGCGGACGCTCACTCGGTGCCCTTCCCGCACCCGTGGTCGGGGCGTTCCACAGCGACCACGCCCTCGTTTCAGAGAGCATCCGCCGTGTGCGAGATCCCGTGGCCCAGCCGCCGGTCGGGCTGTTCCGCCGCCGACCCGAGCAGAACCGCCTCATCATCGAGGCGGTCCGCCGACCCGGCGATCAGGCCTCGCTCGTTGTGGACCCCGGCTCGGTCTCGCCGGTGACCTCTCCCTGTGTGGCGTCTCCACCGGACTGGTCGGCGTCCGAGGCGTCGCTGAGGTCCACCCCACGCCAGTTCCCGAGTTCGAACCAGCCGGCGGCCACGGTGGCCGCGACGATGCCGGACACCGCGAACGCGAACCAGATCCCGACTGGAGTGCGGGTCCCGAAGAACCAGATGTCGACCGGGATGACGCCCTGCGAGGCGACGTAGGCGATCGGTAAGCGGATGAACCCGAACAGCAGGACCGCGATGGCGGCGGCTGTCAGCGTCTTGCCGGCGCCACGGAAGCCACCGCTGTACGCTCGCAACACGCCGACGAAGCCGAACGTGGGCGCGATCCACCGGAGGAAGGTCGCTCCCTCCGCGACGACGGCCGGCGAGTCATCGAACAGGCGGATGATCTCGGGGGCGAACACGAAGGTCAGGACGCCAAGCGCCGACAGGATGAGAAAGGACGTCTTGGCGGCGAACCGGTTGGTGGCGACGACGCGGTCCTTCCGGCCGGCGCCGATGTTCTGCCCCGTCATCGTCTCGACGCCGCGGTCGATCGCGATAGCGGGCATGAAGATCATCGAGAAGACGCGGATGCCGACGCCGAACGCGGCGACGACTGAGGTCGAGAACAACGTGACGATGACCAGTACGGCGTTGACGGAGATGGCTCGACCGGTGTTCTCGACGGAGGCGGGCACCCCGAGCCGGAGCAACTTCCGGACGTAGCCGAGATCGGGGATCATCTCTCGGGGGTTGATCCGGATCCCATGAGAGCCCCGCAGCATGAGCCAGAGTCCGACGACCATCGCCGATCCCCGCGACAGGACGGTAGCGATCGCCGCCCCCTGGACGCCCAACTCGGGGAGCGGCCCGACGCCGAAGATGAGCAGCGGGTCGATGGCGATGTTGAACACCACCGTCCCGAGCATGACGAACATCGGCGTGATGGTGTCGCCGGCCCCTCGCATGAGCGCAATGAAGACGGTGAAACCGAACAGGAACGGGAGACCGAGACTGATGACCTGCATGTACTCGATGGCCGACCCCAGAACGGCAGGTTCAGCGCCGAACACCTGCAGCAGGTCGGCCACGGCCACGAACCCGAGCAGTCCGAACCCTATACCGGCCAACAGCGTCAGGCTGACCGTCTGGGAGGCGGCGTACTCGGCGGCCGCCGCGTCGTCGGCGCCGGTGTGCTGTGCCACGAGGACGCTGCCGGCGATCGTCAGTCCTAATCCGAGCGAGATGAACAGATAGACCAGCGGGAACCCGAGGCTGATCGCCGCCAGCGCGTCCGTACTGTACCGCCCGAGCCAGAACGTATCGGCCAGGTTGTAACTGACCTGCAGCAGATTGGTGATGACGATCGGCAGCGAGAGGAAGAACAGCGACTTCGGAATCGACCCGTCAGTCAGGTCCAGTTCCGACTGTCCCTTGAACAGGCCACCGAGACGGCTCCTGAGACTCAAACGTCTCCCTCGCGACACATCGCCCGAACGCGACACGACGACACGCTGCTACCGCTGTCGAAGAACGATCGACGTCCCACTCTCACTTATTATGGTAAATGGCCGGACGTACTTGACCCCTTCTCTACCCACACGCAACCATCCGAGAAACGGCCGAGTGGCCGCCTCGTGAGGTCTTGGCACCGGACGGCCGCACCGTATCGGGATTACCGGCTCCGTACGGGTGTCACCGACGGTGAGACGGAGGCATCTACCGGCGGACCGGTACACGAGCCGGGCGGGAGGCGAGACGCGTATGCAGCACGGTGAGGGCGGACCCGGGGGCCGAGTCGACCGGGCGTCCCGCCTCGTCTACCGTGTGCGTATCACCGTTGCTGACGGCCGGCGAGTGGACGAACACCGTCTCGAACGTCTCGTCGGGACCGTCGGGATCGCGTGGATAGTGGGGGACCCCTGGCGGGGTGAACACGAGGTGCCCGGGTGAGACGGCCCACCGGGCGTCCGTGCGTGTAGCGACCGATTCCAGCTTCCCGAGGGAGCTGCCTGTGCTCTCTCCTGCTCTGCCGGCGGACTCCGACCTCGCGTTCACGAAGCCCCGCTATGATCCGCGATCACATCGCGCTGCATGCCCGGTGTATTAACGGTCCCCCGCGCGGGGGTCCGGTATGTGTGTTCGCGTCATTCCGGGCGACACCGTGGCCGATCTGCTGGCCCTCGATGATCTCCTCGGGGTCGTGGCGTCGGCGTTCCGCAGCCAGGGGCGTGGCGCGGTCGAGCGGCCCGACCGCCCACATTACCCCCTCGGTGCGGGGCTCGAGGAGGACCCCCATGCGGGGGGAACCGGGCTGGCGATGCCCGCCTACATCCATGGCAACCGGTTCACCGTCACGAAACTCGTGACCGTCCACGAGGACAACCCCGAGCGGGGGCTACCGACCGTTCAGGCACAACTCCTCCTGCAGGAGGCCGCGACCGGCACGCCGGCTGCCCTGATGGCCGGCGAGGCGGTCACCAATGCTAGGACCGGCTGCATCGGGGGCCTCGCCGCCCAGCACCTCGCCCACGGGCCGGTCACGCTGGGGCTCATCGGCGCCGGGACGCAGGCCCGCTGGCAGGCCCGCGCCATCGCGGCGGCGACCGACATCGACACCGTTCGGGTGTACTCGCCCAGTAACTCCCGGGCAGCCTGCGCAAGTGACCTCCGTGATGCGGGGCTGGACGCCCGGGCGGTCGACTCGGCTCGTGTGGCGGTCGCGGACGCCGACGTCGTCGTCACCGCGACGACGGCCCGCGAGCCGGTGTTCCCGGCCGACGCGCTCGCGGCGGGCGCCGTCGTGGTCGCCGTCGGGGCCTACACGCCGGAGATGCAGGAGCTCCCCCCGGAGGTCTTCGAGCGGGCGACGCGGGCGTTCGCGGACGTACCGACGGAGGTTGCCGGGACGGGTGACGCACTGGCCGCAGGACTCGATGTCGACTGCTTCCAGCCGCTGTCGGCGGTTCTGGAGGGGGATACCGGTCGCAAAGGGCCGGAGGACGTCATCGTCGTCTGCTCGGTCGGGACGGCCGTACTCGATGCGGCGACAGCCGAACACCTCTTCGAACGCGCCGAAGCACGAGCCGTCGGAACCGTTGTGGACCTGTAGGGGCGAGTCCGGGAGGAGACGGCGCGTGGACCCGACTGTGGGAGCAACGGTTCCTCCCGGGCGTACAGAACGAGTCGACCGCCCCGGCCTCGGGTCCGCTCACCCTCCCTTTCGGAACTATGGAGAACGCCCCCGTTCCGTCTATGTGACCCCGGCCGGAGGGAAACGCCAATGATCGGCGACGCTCGGGTCCTCCAGCCGGCATTCGTCCCTCGGGAGGTCGAGCATCGCGACGGCGAAGTCGACGCCCTGACGAACGCACTCGACCCGATTACACGGGGCGAGACGGCCTCCCTGTTCGGTCCATCCGGAACGGGGAAGACCTGTATCGCACAGTACACCGTCGAACGGCTCCGCGAGCAGGTCCTCGACACCGAGTACCAGTACGCCAACTACTGGCGCGACTACACCCGTCACCGGGCGCTCTACCGCGTGCTCGAAGCTATCGAGGGGACGCTGGATATCCATCGCCAACCGACGCCGGCCGACGAACTCTCCGAACGCCTCCGCTCGTACGACGGAACCCCGCACGTCGTCGTGCTCGACGAGGTCGACCAGCTCCGGGATACGAGCGTCCTCTACGACCTCTACAGCACGCACGACTGCACGATGGTCCTCATCGCCAATCGCCAGGCAGCAGTGTTCGACGACCTCGATGACCGGCTCAGTTCGCGCCTCCACAGCGCCCGCCGTGTTCGGTTCGATCGGTACAGTCGCGACGAACTCGTGGCCATCCTCGAGGCCCGGGTCAAGTGGGGCCTGACGAGTGCTGTCGACCGGACGTATCTCGAACACATCGCGGACGCTGCCGCCGGAGACGCCCGTATCGCTACTGGCATCCTCCGCAATGCTGCGCGCGATGCGGAGCGGGCGGGGCGGGAGGAGTTCACCACCGGCTCAGTCGAGGGAGCTATCGCCGAAGCCCGACAGCAGGTCCGCCGGACGAGCCTGGAGACGCTCACCCGACGCCAGCGCGTCCCCTACGACGTCATCGACGAGTACGGCGAGATCGACCCCGGGGAGCTGTACGGGCAGTATCAGGAGCGTGTCAGCGACCCCAAGACCAAGCGGACGGTCCGCAACCACCTCCAGAAGATGGTCCGCTGCGACCTTGCCGTCGCCGACGGCGAGAAACGCGCCCGGACGTACCGCATTCGGAACTGATTCGCAAAGTCCCACAACGCCGGGCGATAGCCGCTCAGCCGACCGGGATGTCCAGCTGCCGGTCGTTTCGGGAGTAACGAAAGCCGCGCTCACGAGACTAACCGTCCGGTTCGCCTTCGATAGTGTATGGCAACAGCGAATCGGGATACGGTCCCCTCACTGCCGGCGCTCGAGCCGGGCATCACCCGAATCGGACCCGGTGAGCGTGCGACCGGAGCACTTGCCTCGCTCGCTCTCGACCACGCCATGGTCGACGGCAGCCCGGTCCGGTGGGTCGATAGTAACGGACACACACGAACGGGTTGCCTCGCGTTCGAGGTGGGGAAACCACGCCCTTCGATGAGGCGTTCTATCGGGAGCGGCTGTTCCGTGCGGCTGAGACCGTCCTCTCGCCACTGGGCTGGCGACGGTCCGCGGTCCGGTCGTACTGTGACGACAGCGAGGCCGTGACAGTTCAGGCATCCACCTGAGAGGACCGGCCCGTGTCGGGGCCGCTACAGCTGATACTACCTTCACCCCAGTATCCGTCCGAGAACGGCCCTTCGGGTAGCTCCCCCGCCCATCCACCAGCGGAGCCACCAGCGTTGATAGCTATGCCAGCTCCCGTGGTCCGTCCGGGCGGGTCCCGCGTGTCGTCCCGACCCGGGTCTTCATGAGGCCGAGCAACGCAGCCCGGCTGTCCGCCGGGGCCGCCGCGACGACCGCGGGCCGGCCGGCGGTGTCCATCGCGTCGGTGGCTGCTCAGTCGGACCCCCGGACCCACTCCTCGAGGGTGAACGCGTCGTACTCGGCACTGTGGACCAGGGCCCAGTCCGCCGCGTCCCATTCGGGGAAGGCCGTGTCGCCATCGTACTCGCCCGGCACTCGGCTGAGGACCATCCGGTCGACGGCGGGCTGGAACAGGTCGTAGATGTCCGCCCCACCGATGACGTAGGCGCGGTCCGCCCCGAGCGACTCGGCGATGTCGAGGGCGTCGTCGACACCGCCAGCGTGGTATGCCGAGTCGCCCCCGAACTCGGACTCGGAGCGACTCAGGACGATCTGTGCGCTCCCGGGGAGATCATCGCGCATCGAGTCGAACGTCCGCCGACCGAGGATCACGGGATGGCTGGCGATCCGCTCGCGGTACTGTCGCTTGTCGGCCGGGATGCTGGGCCACGGGAGTTCCCCGTCCCGGCCGATGACGCCGTTCTCCGCGACCGCGGCGACCGCGACCAGTTCCGTCGTCATGGCTCCGGCCCTCCGTCGTGTCGGTCCCCGCGCCCGTCGACCCACGCCCTGAACGTTCCCAGGACCTCCGAGTCGTCGGACCCGCCGATCCCGGTATCGACCCGGTACTCCCACCCGCGGACGCCGCAGATGCGGTCGTCACCCATGAGCTGCCCGACGCCGAGGTGTCCGCCACGATGGGGGCAGCGACCGGACGAGACCGGCACCTCGTCATCGCGGACGCCGACGAGGTCGATGTCTGCCGTGTGAGCGTGCACGGGTTCGCGGCCGAGGCGGTCGGCCCGGGTCGCGACCTGCTGTGGGTCGCCCGCGTCGGGGGCTGTCGTCGTCACCGCTGCACCCCCGGGAGCGCGCCCCACGGGCTGCCTCGGTCACTCGTCCGTCCGCACTCCGGATATCGCGCCGCTTGACGGAGGTAGACCACGTCCTTCCGGATAGCGTGTCTCGTGGATATAACGGTGACGCCGTCCGGCGCCGCTCGTGCGGCTGGTACCCGAACGGTCGCAGTAGAACGACCGAGTCGGGACCGGCGCCGTACATCGGCCCTCGGTGCGGTCCTCACCGTCCTGCTGCCCGACTCGCCGCCGCGACTGCTCGGCGATGTACTGCGACCCGTCGTTCCGAAATCCCTTCTCCGGCCGGTGGCCCCCGTGGACACGGACGTCAGTCCCTCCACCGAGAACGTCTCGGGTGTGCTCGTGAACGCCCGCTCGGTAGTCGTCGCGGCGCTGCCCGGTCCACTCGAAGCAGTACAGGGCCTGACAGTTCACCCGCTACTCGGAAACGATTCGGGACAGCGACGGGCGCGTAGTCGCGCAGCGTTGCCATTCGGTGGGTTCCGGACGACATTACGTACCGACGGGTGGGGTTCCCCGTGACACGGGGGAGTACGGATACGAGATGCCCGCACCGTACCGCCCGAACCCGTTAGGAACCCACCGGGAACCCATCGGAGGCGGCGTGCTGGGTGTCGGATGGCTATCCGGCGACCGTCCCGAGACCGGTGATCTCGAACCGTGCCCCGCCGCCGGTCGCTTCAGTCACGCGGATGTCCCAGCCGTGTGCCTCGACGACCCGCTCGACGATGCTCAGTCCGAAACCAGTGCCACCTGTTCTGCTCGAGTAGCCAGCATCGAACACGTCGGTACGCTCGTCCTCCGGGATGCCCGGCCCGTCGTCCTCGACGTAGAAGCCGCCGTCCAGCCCGCCAACCGTGATAGCAACCTCACCACCGCCGTGTTCCACCGCGTTTCGGATCAGGTTCTCACAGAGCTGTGCGAGCCGACTGCGGTTCGCCTCGACCGTTCGATCGAGGCTGATCTCGACGGCCGCCTCGTCCGTCTCGACGTTTTGCCAGCAGTCCCCCAGTAACCCGGCGAGATCGACCGACTCCGTCTCAGTGACTGGCTCCCCGTGGCGTGCCAGTGCCAGGAGGTCATCGATCAGTGTATCCATCCGGTCGAGTGCCCCCGCGACGTCCTCGACATAGTCGCTCTCACACTCCTCCCGGATCAGCTCCAGGCGACCGTCGGCTACCCGCAGCGGGTTCCGCAGGTCGTGGCTGACCACCCTGGCGAACTCCTCTAGCCTCCGATTCTGCCGCTCCAGCCTCCGTTCGCGGCGCTTGGAGTCCGTGATATCACGGGCCGTCCCGACGATGTGTGTCACCTCGTCACCGGTGATGACTGGGGTGAGAATCGTCCGATAGATGGTGCCGTTCTCCGGACGGGACACCTCGACCGTATACGTGATCGAGTCGCGTGTGTCGACACATTCCCTGTACCGGTCGCGAACCTCCTGACCATCGGCATCCCCGAACAGGTCAGTCGGCGTCTGGCCCGTGACCGGGTCGTCTGACGGGAGTCCAATGTTCCGCCTGTAGTAGTCGTTCGCATGGCGTAGTTCGAACGCGTCGTCCGTCACGTCGAAGACGAACTGACACTCCTCCGCGTGATCGAACAGCGTTTCGGCCAGTTCGCGCTCCTGCTCGTGCTCTCTGCGTTCGGTGACATCCCGCGTCGCCCCGACTAGCTGGACGACCCGGTCGTCCTCGATGACCGGTGCGAGCCGAGTGTGCCAGGACCGCACCTCGCCATCGACGGTCAGCGTCTCGTCGTACTCGATCAGTTCCCGCCGGTCGAGACACTCCTGATACCGGGCTTCGACATCGGCACCCTCCCGCTCGCCGAGGATCTCGCGCGGTGTCCGCCCACGCAGGTCCGCGGTCGAAAGCCCCGTCATCTCCTCGTAGGCGCGGTTGACCTGCTGGACGCGGCAGGTCCGCTCGTCTCCGATATCGATGAGGAAGAGCGCGTCCTGTGTGTGGTCGAAGATCGTTTCAGCGCGCCTGTGTCTGAGGACCTGCTCTCTGCGGTCGGTCACGTCCTGCACGATGCCATCGAGGCGGTGGTCGCCGTGCTCCTCGACCAGGCTGAGCGTCGTGCGCACCCACCGGCTCTCGCCGGTCACCGTCTCGACTCGGAGTAGCTCATCCTCGACAGTTCCCTCCCTCCGGAGCTGATCGAGCAGTCGCTGTCGGTCCTCCTCGTCGGCGTACAGCGATCGTGCACCGACATCACGAATCCGGTCCCGGGATTCGGCGTCGTATATCTCCACCAACGTCCCGTTCATGCTGAGTATGTCTCCGTCGGTGGTCGTCCGAAAGACGCCGACCGGGAGGTGCTCGACGAGGCGCTCGTAACGTTCCAGTTCACGCTGGCGCTGCTTGCGGTCGGTGATGTCGCGTGCGACGGTGACGAACCGCTCCTCCCCTTCGAGGCCGAGTCGCCGAACGTGGACCTCGACCGGGAACGTGGACCCGTCCTGGCGCCGGTACTGTCCCTCGAGGCGACGGCGCTCCCCGAGCTCCATCCCATCCCAGAGGTCGTACGCCTCGTCGGGCGCTATCGCCCGGTCCAGCTCCCAGACCTTCATCTCGGCGAGCTCCGAGGCGTCGTAGCCCGTCCGTTCACACAGACGAGGGTTCGGCAGGACGATATTGCCGTCCGTGTCGTGGATGTTGATCATGTCAGGGGAGTTCTCGAACAGTGCCTCCAACCTGGCGCGTGACTGGTGGAGTTCCCTCTGACGCTCCTTTCGAGCGGAGATATCCCGCACGGTGCAGACGAGTTCGCCCGTCTCGGTCCGGACGAGGGAGTGGTCCACATCGACGGTCGTCCCGTCGGACCGGAGGCTGGTCGTCTCCCCGCGCCAGGACCCCGTTCGCTCGACCTCCGGAAGGATCTCGTCCCGGACCGTCGGAACGTCCTCGTCGCGATAGACCAGCTGCCAGTGGTCGCCGATGAGCGCCTCCGAATCGTACCCGTGGAGGTCGGCGAACGCCTCGTTGACGTAGAGGTAGTGGCCGTCCGAATCGAGGACGCTGATGCCGTCCTGGGCCGTCTCGATGGCTTCGAGATGCCGCTGCCGCTCGTGCTCGGCCCGTCTCCGGCTGACGGCGTTCTGGATACGGTTGGCGAGGACAGTGTACTGGTCGGTACCGGTCTCCTTCTGGAGGTAATCGGTCACGCCCGCGCTGATCGCCCTGCTGGCGACCGCTTCGGACCCCTTTCCGGCGAACAGGATGAACGGGAGGTTCGGACGTTCGTCGCGAACGGTTTCGAGGAACTCGATCCCGTCACGTCCGGGCATGTTGTAATCGGAGACCACGCAGTCGTACTCGTCGGTGGCGAGCCCCTCGAGTCCCTGCTTCGCGTTCCGCATCGTTTCGACCTCGAACCGCTCGTCCTCCCCCTGGAGAAAGGTCGCAGCCATCTCCGCGAAATCCGGCTCGTCATCGACGTGGAGCACGCGGATCGATTCGTCCCTCGTCTGTATGGTCCCCCCTGTCGTTCCCATCTCTGGACCCCACATGCGTTCCGATGACATATAATAACGAGCACGACACGTCCTCCGAGTCGGTCCACCCCACTCGTCGTGACCGACTCGCGCTCCGTATGCAGCAGCCACTGACGGACGCGACTGCTCGCTGTCAGTTCGGCCGTGCCGGATGTGGCGGCCCCGTTCTCCACGCCCCGCGTGCGCCCACGGCTTCGGCCCACGGTTCGATGGGTCCCCGCCGGTATCCGGACGGCCCCGATACGGGGCTGGACGCCGTCAGCGACGGGAACGGGGCGCCGGGCGGATCGACGCGACTACGACGGCTCGACCGGACGACCAACTGGGCCGTTATCGTCCTCGCAGCGGTCCTGACGTGGGCGTTCTCCGGCGAGGGGAACCCACACTACCTGCTGCTGATCGGTAATCTCGTGCTGGCGACGTTCCTGACCATCGAGGCCCGCCGATACCGGGCCTACGACATCTGGCGGTCCCGGGTTCGGACGCTGCAGGAGGCGGTCTGGGCGGCCGGGCTCGATGGCTCCGAGCCGCCGGACCCGGAGTGGCGGCGCCGGCTGGCCGACGACTACCGGACACCGGCGGTGAAGATCACGATGGAAGAGGCGGTTGCCCACCGGCTCCGCCGTATCTATCTCCCGCTACTCGTGATACTGAACGCGGCGTGGGTCGTCCGCGTGACCGCGTTCGGCGGTGCACGGTGGCCCCGGAGTGCGTCTATCGGGATGCTGTCCGGAGTGACGGTGACGGCCGCGGTCGGCGTCGCACTCCTCGCTGCGATCGCACTTGCGTTCCGTCCCCGGACCTGGCACGTCCATGCGGAACTACGAACGGAGGAACTCCGGAACGACGGCTCGACCGAGTAACGGATACGGGCCTTGTGCCGTACGTTCCTCGGACGTTCGGAGAGCGGACTCGGTGGGCGGAGGTCGGGCCCCTACTCGTCGCTGACCTCGTCGCCGAGGGACCCCTCGTACTTCTCCCGGTCACCCCCCGGCAGATACCGTTCCTCCCACTCGACTACCTCCGGGAAGCCCGAGAACTCGTGGAGACTCCCGACCGGGGTGGCGTCGAAATCGGCGTCGACCGCCCGCATCGCGGTGGCCGGGTCCTCGGCGAACGTCTCCATCGCCGCGTGGACGTTCGAGATCGTCGCGAGCGTCGAGAGGACCGGGAAGAGCACGACGTCGAACCCCCAGCGCTCGAGATCGTCGGGGTCCAGATACGGGGACGTCCCCAGGTCGCCGACGAAGTTGTAGAGCGCCGGGCCCTCGACCTCGCGGCCGACGCGACGGACCTCCCCGGCGTCGGTCGGTCCCTCGACGAACCCGACGTCCGCCCCGACGTCGAGATACGCGTTGACCCGGTCGATGGCCTCGCCGAGCGAGCCGCCGCCGGTCCCGCGGGCGTCGCTCCGCGCGATGATGACGAACGACTCGTCGCGTTCATCACGGACGTCCGCCGCCGCCCGGATCTTCCCGACCGCCTCCTCCTCCGGGATGACCTGCCGGCCCTTCGTGTGCCCGCACCGCTTCGGGAACGTCTGGTCCTCCAAGTGGATGGCGCCCGCGCCGGCCCGGACGTACTCACGGACGGTCCGAACCACGTTCGTGGCGTTGCCGTACCCGTTGTCCGAATCGGCGATCAGCGGGACGCTGATGCGCTCCTGGATGTTGGCGGCGTTCTCGATCATCTCGGGCATCGTGATGAACCCCGCGTCCGGGTAGCCGACCTTCGAGAGCGAGGTGCCGTAGCCGGTCATGTAGATCGCGTCGAAGCCGACGTGGTCGGCGACCGCGGCGGTGAGCGGGTCGTGCACTCCCGGACAGACGAGCAGGTCGTCGTCCCGGAGCCGTGCACGGAGCTGCGAACCGGAGGTGGTCATGGTAGGAGCAACGTCGCCGACGCTAAACAGATACCGGTCAGTCCGGCGCTGTCGAGGGTCTCGAACGGTGAAACCCGACCCGTGCCGGATACGGAGGACGTGTGCAGCGGATCCCGGAGCTAAACCACCCGTTCCGTGCGGGACCCGCCCGGCGCGGCGAACTGTCCTCAGGCGGACGGGTCGGTTCGGATCGGCAGAACGGGACGACCGGACCGGGGTCCACGACGGATTCAGCGTGCCTCCACACTCCGTGCTGACTGTGCGCCTGGCATTCCGGGGCGACTCGGCGAACGACCTGATGGTCCCACTACTACCGATTCAGTGGACGATACCCCACCGGAGACGGGTCTCGCTTGTGTCAGGGCCGGGGAGCGCTGTTGTCGACCGGTGAGACCGACTGGCCGCGTCAACGGCGGACCCCTACTCCGGTCCGCTGCTGGTGTCCGGGCGCCCCACGCCCGTCAGTTCGAACCGCGCGCCACCCTCGGCGGATCCCGTGACCGCGATCTCCCACCCGTGGGCCTCCGCGACCGCCCTGGCGATACTCAGCCCGAACCCAGTTCCGTCCTCCCGTGTCGAGTGACCCCAGCCGAACACCGCGTCGCGCTCGTCGGCTGGAATCCCCGGGCCATCGTCCTCGATGAAGAACCCATCCGGCAGGTCACCGATGCGGACCTCGACGCCGTCCCCGCCGTGTTCGACGGCGTTCCGGAGCAGGTTCTCCAGAAGCTGTCGCAACCGGGACCGATCCGCCACGAACTGCCGGTCGCTGTCGACGGTCAGGGTCGCCTCTCCGGAGGCCACCTGCGCCCAACACGCCGTCGCCACCCGGTCGAGCGCGACCGGCTCCCTCCCGTCGAGTTCCGTCCCCATCCGCGCCAGCGTGAGCAGGTCATCGATCAGCTGCGACATGCGCGTGACCGCCTGCTCGCACGCCGCCAGGTGCTCGGCGTCACCTGTCCGTCTCGCCAGCTCCAGCCGCCCCTCGAGCACGTTCAGCGGGTTCCGCAGGTCGTGGCTCACCACTGAGGCGAACTGCTCCAACCGCTCGTTCTGTGCGGCGAGTCGCTGCGTCGTCGACTGCCGACTCAACTCGTAACTCGCCCACTGGGCGAGCAGATCGACGAACGTGACCTCCCACTCGGAGAACTGCCCCTCGCGTGGTTCCGTGCCGTAGAAGCAGAACGTCCCGTACACCTCCCCGTCGACCATGACCGGGGCGCCGAGATAACAGCTGATACCCCACTCCGTGTAGCCGACCCGGTCGGTCTCGTCCGGGATGTCCCTGGCGACGTTCCCCGCGACCAGGGTCTCCCTGTCCGTGGCGACGAGTTCGCAGTTCGTCGCCTCGACCGGCACGATATCGCCCGCCGTGATGTCACCGGTCTCGGCATCCACCGCCTCGAAGACGTAGTCGTCACCGTCGATATGCGAGAGGGTGCCGAACGCCGTTCCGAGCTCCGCCCGCCCGAGTGCGAGGAGTGCCTCGACCTGCTCGGTGAACGACCGTTCCCGGTCGGCGATGATCGCATGCATCTCGCGGAGTACCTGTTCCCGGCGTTCCAGCGCGTCCTCCTTGCGGCGGCGGTCGGTCACGTCGCGAACGTAGATCGAGAGGCCGTCCTCCGAGGGAAACGCGCGAACGGAGAACCAGCTATCCAGCGGCTCGTAGTACTCCTCGAGGGTGACCGGCTCCTGTGTGTCAACCGCCTCGTGGTACTTCTCGTAGAAGGTCGTCCCGACGGCCTCGGGGATCTCGTCCCACAGGTGGAGGCCCTCGACCGTCGTCGTCTCGGCATCCCGGCCCATCGTATGGGCGAGGATGTCCCGGCCGGTCTCGTTCGCGTACGTCACCGTCCAGTCCGTGTCGAGTGTAAAGAACCCGTCGGTCATCCGGTCGAGGACGTCCCGGTGGTCACGATCCACAGCCCCGCGTTCGGAGACGTCCTCGACCGTCACGACGTGATAGCCCGTCCCGTCGATAGTTCGCCGCGTCGTGCCCGTCACAACGGGTACGCGGTAGCTGTTGTATGCGTGGACGGTCCTGACCTCGCGTGTCTCGCCCTCATCGAACGACGCCCAGTACGCGTCGAACCTGTCAGGGGCGATCTCCGCGGCGACCTCCCAGACCGGCACCCCAACCAACTCGGAGGGGGAGACCGAGAACAACGCGGTGTAAGCGCTGTTGACGTAGACGTACCGACCGTCTCCGTCGTACACCCCGATTCCGATCCCGACCGACTCGACCACGCTCTGGAGGAGTCCGGACGGCGGGTCTGCGGGTGCGCGTGTGTTCATTATCGCCAACTACGGAGCCAACGGAAGTAGGTGTTTAGGTGTTCTGGACGCCGCTCCGGAGCCCCCATCCCGACCGGCTCGCGCCCCGTATTCGGCACCCTGCCGGAGGACTGTCATCGGCTGAAGCTCCCGACAGAGCGGTGGTCCCGGCGGAGACGCGGAGTCACCCGTCGCAATCCGCTTCCGGATCCGAATCTGCCCCCGCGTCGGCGGGCGTCCCGCTCCCGACCTCGGCGAGCACGTCGTCGGTTTCGACGACGTCGCCGTACTTCGCGTCGATATCGAAGAGGTTGGCGCGGTGGGGCCCTTCGGCCCGGTCGCCGACGGCGTCGGCGGGGACGACGGTTCGGTAGCCGTGCTGGAGGCTGTCCACAGCCGTCGCGCGGACGCACCCGCTC
>ERZ1034569.207-NODE-207-length-22420-cov-13.292063_pt1 | contig 22420 bp, 27 predicted proteins | sample MGYA00520706_ERZ1034569 | MGnify/ENA primary metagenome ERZ1034569 (study PRJEB33760, sample SAMEA4777722) | hypersaline lake metagenome | biome: hypersaline environment; feature: brines | place: Spain | collected 2014-08 | depth 0 m ...
ACTCGCTCCCTGCGGTCGCTCCTTGAGGAAGGGGACTTAGCCTGTATTAGTTAAGCGCGCAGAATGTGACGGCGGAGGCGAGCGCAGTTCGCTTGTTGTCGTCGACGAACGGGTGGTTGGCGACCAGCAGTCTCAACAGTTCGACGGCCGTCTCGTGGACCGTCAGCACGTCCCGGGTGGTGAGATGCTCCCGTACCTCGCCGCTGTGTCCCATCGTGCAGAGCGAGCACCCGCCGAGAGAAAAGCCGAGCGGACCGGGCCTCACAGAGTGAGTCGCCCTCATCCGGGCGCCGGTTGGTGTCCGGCGTGAGTCCCGTCGGTTAGTTCGTCTGTGCCACGGTGAGCACCGGAACCGGCGCGGAGCGGACGGTTTGCTCGGCGACACTGCCGAGCAGGATGCGCTCGGTGCCACGCTTGCCCGTCGTGCCCATCCCGACGGCGTGTATCTCGTTGGACTCGACACAGTCGCGGATCTCCTCGACCGGTGTTCCACGTTCGACGTGTCGGACCGTCTCCGTAACCCCGTGGCTCTCGGCGTTCGAGACAACCGCGTCGACGGCCTCGGTCGCGGGTCGTTTGGTCTCCGACTCGGATAGCGTCGGCCCGATATCCAGCCCGAGTGTCGACTCGTCGACGACAGACAGAACGTGGACAGTCGCGTCGAGTGACGCCGCAAGCGAGAGCGTGTGCTCCGCCGCGCGGGCCGCAGCGTCACTGCCGTCGGTCGGGATGAGAATGCTCTCGTAGGGGAACGCGAGTGACTCGTCGGGCTGCATTCGGACCGTGAGCACGGGCACCGGGGAGAGCCGGACCACCTTCTCGGAGACACTGCCGGCGAGATACCGCGAGAGCCCGTCGCGACCGTGAGTCGGCATCACGACGAGGTCTTGGTCGTAGCGTCCGGCGTACTCGGCGATCGTCGGGGCCGGATTGCCCTGGACGACGTCGGTGTCACAGGAGACGCCGAGTGTCTCCAGTGTCTGTGCGGCCTCCGCGACGATATCCTCGCCTTTCCGAACGAGCGTATCGACGGTGTGGCCCTCGACAACGGTGACACTGTTGCGCGCCGTGTCGGCGACGTAGAGCACCTGGACAGTCGCGTCAGCCCAGTGTGCGAGTTCGCCGGCGTGGTGGAGCGCCTCTGCCGCGCCGTCGCTGCCGTCGAACGGGAGGAGAACAGTCTCGTACATCGTTCGTCGGGAATAGGTCTGCCGCTCGCCTAACAGTTGTGCCTGTATCGTATTTCCGACACCAGTTCGGGTTGTCAGACCGACACCCACAAGCGCGGGACCGACACACACCCCCGACAACGTGGAGTACCGCCGGACCCTGTGATATCGCCGGTCAGTCGACCTCGCCCTCGCTGGTCGGGGACTCCCCGTCGACCAGTTCACCGGTATCCCGGTCGATGGTCACCCGAACCTTTTGAATACGGGTGTCCTCGACCTGCTCGGCCCGCAGTCGCACGCTCTCGTAGTCGAACTCCTCGCCCTGTTCGACGAGACGGCCCGCTCGGTTGAAGATGAACCCCGCAATCGTCTCGAACTCCTCGCCCTCGGGGAGGTTGATGTCAAGCACCTGGTTGACCTCGTCGATGTTCACCCCGCCGCTCACTACGACCTCCCCGTCGTCGATAGTCTCGATAGGGTGTTCCTCATCGCCCACCAGAATCTCCCCGACGATCTCCTCAACGATATCCTCTATTGTGACAATCCCCTCGGTGGCGCCAAACTCGTCGACGACGATGACCATGTGCAACCGCTTCTCGCGCATCTCGAACAGCAACTCGTCGATGTTCTTCGACTCGGGGACGCGCAGCGTCGGGCTGATAACCTCCGACACCCGCATCTCGACTGTCTCGTCGTAGTCGGACTCCTCGTCCAGGTCACGAATGTCGAAGACGCCGGTCACGTCGTCCAGGGAGCCATCGTACACCGGGAGACGGGCGTGCCCCGACTGCATGCACTCCTCGATTGCCTGTTCGACCGTCACGTTCTTCGAGATAGCACCGACATCCAGACGCGGGGTCATCACCTCCTTTGCGACGGTGTCCTGGAATCGCAGCGTTCGCTGGATCATCTGGCGCTCCTCCTCGTCGAGGATACCCTCGCGCTCGCCGGTCTTTATCATGTTCCGTATCTCCTCGCGGGTGACGTAGGAGGACTCGAGCGACTCACCACCAGGGGTGAGCTTGTTGACCATCTTCGTCAGGTAGTAAAACAGCGTGATGAGCGGCCACAGCAGTTTTCCGACGAGATTCAGCGGGGTTGCGACGGTCCGTGCCCACGAGTCGGTGTGTTCGACGGCGTAGGATTTCGGCGCACTCTCGCCGAACAACAGCACCATCGAGGTGATACCGAGCGACGAGACGAGAACCGCGGTGCTCGCGTCGAAGTAGAACCCGACGATGGTCGTCGAGATGGATGACATCGTGATGTTGACGAGGTTGTTACCGACCAGAATCGTCACGAGCAGACGGTGTGGGTCCGATTTCAGTGACTTGATCGTCTTTGCACCGCGCTTGCCCTGCTCGACCATCGCGTCGATCTGGTAGGGTGTCAGGGAGAACATCGCAATCTCCGACGAGGAAAAGAACCCCGACCCCATCAGGAGCATCAGAATCAGTACAGCACCGACGATGGTGAACCCCGTCTGTCCCAGTTCGACACCGATAATCGGTACAGACAGCACGAGTTCGGCACCAGATGGCACTCCGGGTACGGACAGTACGTTCATTGCCATACTTTGTTAAAGTAAGGAATTAATCCTTGTGGAAGAGGGTGCAACCGGCGGCCCGAGGTGGGCTCGACCCCCACGGCCGGGAGGCCGGACACCCGTCGGGTGTGTGGGTCCGAGCGTCGCACCCTCGGCTCTCGGCCCCTCGCTGCTGTGATGGCGTGTGATGTCGACAGTTCAGGCGAGCGGGTCCCGCGCGCGGAACGGTGAACAGTCAAGAACGAAGCGGCACCCGGACGAGAGCTTTTTTTACTCGGGTCACCCTGTCTCCGGTGGTGGCGATGACGAGACGTTACCCCCACCGAGCCCCGTGTGACGACAGTAACAGACCGAGCCACCACACAGCTCCGAGCGAGACCAGGCCGGGCAGCCGATTGCGGTAGTCTGATACTCGCCGCAACCGAACTCCCGGGTGTGATACCGCCGCTCGCACAGCGATTTCTCGCGGGGGAGACGCCGGCAGAGGCGGTTGCACACGCGTCACGGCTGAACAGCGACGGCGTCGGAGCTACCCTGAAGCTGCTCGGGGAGCAGTACAACAACAGGTGCGAAGTCGCTGCCGACACGCGGGCGTACTGCCGACCCGTCGGTGACATCGCCCGAGCGGACCTCCGGGCGCACCTGTCGGTCAGGCCGACCCGGCTCGGACTGGAGGTCTCCGGGAAGTGGTTCCGCGACCACCTGGCCTAGATCGTTTCACACGCGGCTGAACGAGAGGTGTGTGCCAGTCCCGCGAGCGCGTCGATGAGGCCACGCGCGAGCATCTTTGCTACATGCTCCGGGCGTTCGAGGATAGTGTCGCGCTGGGGGGTCACGACCCAGACTTGGTGACACTCGCCGCTGACCTGCACGCCACCCACGGGACCCCTTACGAGGTACAGATGCTGATGGGGGTCCGGACCGGGGCACAGCGGGACCTGGCCGCCCACCACGATGTTTAGCAGTACGCCCCCTACAGCGACCGGTGGCTCTCGTGTCTCTACCGGCGACTCAGGACGAGCGCACGGAGCGCACGTGGTCCGCGCGGTTGCTTCCGGCCGAGTCCGACCGGACACTCACCCGATACCGTCGCAGGGGGCTTTTACCCACCGGTAGCGTACGTCGGATAATGAGCCATCCATTCGAGAGTCTACCGGCGCCACCGCTCGGCGAGGAACTCCTCGACCAGGCGTTCTCGCGGGCGGCACGCACCGGTCGGGCGAAGTCCGGGCTGGACGCGCAGACATCGATGCTTCAGACCGGGGCGAACATAATCTCGGACAACCTAGAGAACGTCGTCACCGGGTGGCCGGACCTCGACACACTCCACCCGTTCTACCGCGACCTCGGGGATGCCATCGTCGGACTCGACGGCCTGCGACAGCATCTCAACGAGATCGGCTGGGCGAGTCGGAAGGCAACGGAGATCCGCGGCGAGTATCATTCGCGGCTCCGCCAGACCGATGTCGACACCGCGCGCAAGCACCGCAAACAGGCGTTCGCCCGACTCGCCGATATCGTCGAGGAGGTCGAGGCGGACCTCGTGGCGCTGATGGACGCACGCGAGGCGCTCCGCGACCTGCCGGATATCCGTCCCGACCGGCCGACAATCGTCGTCGCGGGCTACCCAAACGTCGGCAAGTCCTCGTTCGTCAACAGCATCTCGCGGGCGAGCAACGAGGAGGCGTCGTACCCGTTCACCACGACACAGGTCCACGTTGGCCACGTCGAACACCGTCACGTCAAACACCAGTTTGTCGACACACCGGGGCTACTCGACCGGCCGCCCGCGGAGCGGAACAACGTCGAGGAGCAGGCGGTCAGCGCGCTCACCCACGCGGCCGACGCCGTTCTGCTCGTGCTCGACCCGACGGGGACCTGTGGCTACCCGCTTGCGGTTCAGGAACAGCTCCGCACGGATATCGAAGCACGGTTCGACGCCTCAGTGCTCGTGGTATACAACATGCTCGACCGTCTCGAGAAGGACCCGGCGACTCTCGACGCCGAGCACACGATGAGCGTCGCGACCGGCGAGGGTGTCGACGCGGTGCGCTCGGCCGCCATCGAGGCTGTCGGCTACGAGCCCGAACTGCCGGTCGAGGAGTGAGTCTGCCGGGGCTTTCCGGCTGGCTGTCGTAGAACGAACCATGCGGTTCACCATCGTCGGATACAGCCGTGCCGGACGACGGACCGCGAGCACACTCTGTGGCGGGGATCATGAGGTGGCTGTCGTCGACGTCAACTTCTCGGCCTGTGTCGTCGGCGAGACCCGCAACTGCCGGACCGTGCTCCGGGTCGCCGAGGACGTGAGTGAACCGCTGCATCGGCGCTACACCGACATCGTCGACGAGGCGGTCGACCCCGAGTGACCCCCGGCGGTCAGGGTCGCACCCGGGGGGAGCGCGATGAGACACACTCCTGACGACAGCGGATGCTCACCCGGAGTCGGGCGGTGACCGTCGCTCCATCCTCGCGCGGTGTGAGTTCATCCCGAACGTGCGGGTCTGGCGGCGACCCCCGCCGTCGGACCGACCACCCTCGTGTCCCAGGGGGACGGTCCTCCCCGTGGCTGCTGGCAGGCCCGCGGGACGCCCGTGGACGCTGCGCGGCACGTGGAGCGAGTCAGCACACAGCAAGGCACATCCGGGCCGGGTAGCAACAGACAGGTACGACGCGACCTGGACTCGTACGGCGACCCGAACGATATCGGGCCGGAACGGCGACCCGAACGATATCGGGCCGGACGACCCCGCGCCGCGCGCATCGGAGGGGCCATCGCACACGACAGTCGACGGCTACCAGGTCTGGCAGTTCGACCCCGAGGCGGAGGCGAGGGTCCCCGACGGCTCCGGGGACAACCCAATCAACTACTGATACCGTCGGCTGTAAGCACATGGCACATTTCGGTACCCCGGGTGGCGAATCGTTCCACGAAGTTACAGTCGATAGTATGAAAATACTCAGCCGTCACGGATGTGGGTGCAGCAAAGGGAGATACCGCAGAACGTGTGTTCAACCGCTATACGGCGACCATCCGCATACTGTGCACTCTGTCGCGCTCTGGTCGTGGATACCGCCACAGTCGGGGCACTGTTTCTTGTTGTAGCTCTTCTCCCAGCCAGCGCCGGTCTCGTGACCGCGCTGGGCAAGGAACTCGTCGAACAGAGTCTCGTCGTCTGATGCGGACGCCATACATGGTATGATATGACACACCAGTATATAGCTCTATTGGTGCGGACGGGTCCGACAGTACGTGCACAGGAGTCGTGTCCCCCGGAGTGCCCGGCCCGGCAGTGGCGGCAGGGCCGAGTTGAGGCCGAACTGAGACGGACGGTGGATAGACCAGGGCGGTGTGTCGTGTGGCGGTCGGCCCGGCAGTTCACGGCCTGTCGGCCAGTCGGCAGTCTTAACTCGCAGACGGACCAGCGTGCAGACATGAACGTAGCCGTACTGGGAGTCGGAGCCGCGGGGCGAGAGATGGCGCGGCTCTGTGCGCGCGGTGGTAGCGAGGTCAGCATTCACGCAGGGGACCCCTCAGCGGCGATGGACGCGATCGACACCATCGAGCGACATCTGGAGCGGGCGGATGTCCGCGGGGTGGCGCTGGACGCGACGACGGGGCTGGCCGCCGCTGTCTCGGACGCGGACTTGGTCGTCGAGACGACCATCGACGATGCGGAACAGCTCGGTCGGCGGTTCGCCGAACTGGAGCCGCTCGTCGACCGGGAGACGCTCGTCGCGACCTCGAGAGGCTCCCTGTCGGTCACGACAGCTGCGAGCGCGCTCGACTCCCCCGGCCGGGCGCTGGGACTGCGCGTCCACCCCGATGGCACCGACGTGGTCGAGTTGGTGGCAACAGAGGCGACGACGGAGTCCACGCGTGACCGTGCGGCATCGTTTGTCGAGGGGCTCGGGGCGACACCGCTGTTCGTCGGGGACACGCCCGGTCCGGTCTCGGGACGGCTGGCGGTTGCACTCGAGGTGGAGGCGATGCGGCTGCTGGAGGCTAGTGCCGCCGGCGTCGAGACGGTCGACGAACTGCTCGTGACCGGCTACGACCACGCCGTTGGCCCGCTCGAACGGGCCGACCGTGTTGGTCTCGACCGGCGTCTCGACCTGCTCGAGTATCTGGCGAGCGAGGTGGGTGACCGGTACGACCCGCCGGATGTCCTCGTCGAACGGGTTGCCGTCGGCAAGACGGGCCGACACGCCGGCGAGGGGTTCTACACCTGGCAGGGTGATGAACCGACCCGACCGGCCGTCGACGGCCCCAGGTTCGAGCAGTCAAGATGACCGACGACCCCGGGCGTTACCACCCCGGAGTGAACTCTCGACGGGGGTGGCCCGGCGGTCAGGAGAGACTCCCGAGGTCGACCGTCAGGCCGTCGTGTGCGAACCGCACGTCGCCGTCGTAGTGGGTGCCGAGCGAGTCGAGCATCGCCTCGTGGCGACCCTCCGTGTGCGGGTAGAGATGTGTCAGGTAGACACAACCGACATCGGGGTCGGCGTCGGCGAGCGCGCGACCGAGACTGGTCGGGGTGGGGTGGTTCGACACGTCAACATCGTCGGGAAAGGAGCAGTCGTGTGCGAGCGCGGCAGCGCCGTCGGCAAACACACACAGCTCTGCGTTGGCCTCGCTGTCCGCGCCGAACACGAACGGTGCCCCGTCCGGCGGGCTGAACCGGTAGGCGAGACACCGCATCGAGTGCACCGTCTCGCGGGCCTCGATACCGACACCCGCGAGTTCGGTTGTCTCCCCGTCTCCTATCTCCCGGAGTGTCAGGTCGAGACGGTCCTGCATGTAGCCGTGGACGTCGAGCAACCTGTTCACGAGCTCGCGGGTGCCCGGCGGGCCGGCGACGGTCAGGTTGGTCTCTCCAGCCAGCCAGCGCGCCTTCATCAGCGGCATCAGATCCGAGACGTGGTCAAGATGGTGGTGTGTGAGCACGACGGTGTCGACAGCCTCGTAGCCGGGGTCAGTCCGGGCGAGCGCGTGGAGCACGCCGCTGCCACAGTCGACGAGCAACCGCCGGTCAGCCTCCAGCAATAGCCCCGTCTGAAACCGCCGGCCGGTCGGCATCGCGCTCCCCGTTCCGAGAAACGTGACCTGCATGTCACCGATAATGGTCGGCCGGGTTTTGGACGTTCCGTCCACTGTGTGCTCGACCCGACAACCATCGGTCCAGGATGACCGACACGGCGACCGGAACCGGTCTCCCGAGCGATCCCGACACAGACCGTCTCATATGCTCGTGAGTAGTTTCAGCACCGTTCCGAACTCCGGGAAAAAAGGGTCTGTAACGACCCGGCAACGAGTCACGCACGACCGTATCAGGCAGAGAGACACCGCCTGTCGGGTTTTACAGGTCGGTGGCAAACAACTGACTGGAATGACACAGCCACAGACTGCGGAGGTGTCGAGCGGTCTCTCACCCTCGGGCATCCTCGGAGCTGTCACGGACGCACAGACCTACAAGAACCTGCTGTACCTCTTTATCTCCCTCCCGCTCGGTCTTGTCTACTACACGCTCCTCATGTTCGGGTTCATAACAGGACTCGGGCTGGCGGTGGTAGGTATCGGACTCGCACTCTTGATGGCGACACTCGTCGGTACGCGCTACGCCGCCGGGTTCGAGCGCCGGGTCGCGAACAGACTGCTCGGGGTCGACATCACCGCCCCGGACGACCTCGAGCGCGAGGCGGACGGTATCGTCGGCCTCTCAAAGGCGTACCTCGGTGCGTCCTCGACTTGGCGAGGACTGGCCTTTGTGTTCCTGAAGTTCTGGATCGGTCTGTTCTCGTTCCTGCTGCTCTTTTTCCTCCTCTCTCCCGCGATCGAACTCCTGCTGATGCCGGTGTTCCCGGACGGTGTGCTGAATCTCACGGTGAACGAGTGGGTCGTTGCTGAGAGCTTCGAGTCGACGCTACAGCAGGTGGCCGCGGCTCCCGCCGGAGCCGTGCTGATGGTCCTCGCGCTGAACGTGCTGAACGCGTTCGCGAGGGTGAACGGGTCCGTCGCGTCCTCGCTGCTGGGTCCGACCACCGAGGAACGAGCCTAGAGAGAAACCTGGTCCGAGGTGCCCTCACCCGGACAGCGCGGGTCGCGGTCACTGTACTCCTTTCGGCCGATCGCGTCCTCGCTGAGCGCGCTGTAGATGGTGTGTTCGGCGTCCTCGGGTGTCTCGAGGTCGTGACTCGGCAGTCGCCCCAGCACCTCACCGAGTGTCACCGCGCCGTTCGGGAGCGTCAACTTCGTCTCACCGTGGTTGTCGATCAGTTTCGCCGTGGTCGTCGGATAGGTGTGCTCCGCACAGCAGTCTGAGATTGTTCGCGTGAGTCTCATACCTGCTCTCCGCGCTCGTCAGTAATAAACGTTCACCAAAAATAATGCAGAAGACGACAGACGGTTCCCGGAGTCGCGCCCGAACAGGTTCCTGCGACGGACAGCCACACCCTGGGGATTGGCCGAGAGCTGCGCAGTGAGCTGGCAGTAGTAGCTCCGGGGGTTGAGCAGGTCACTGAGTCGGTTGCGGGTCAGCAGGAGCGTGACAGCGAGTCCGATAACGGCGAGGACAGGGAGGACGGCGACCACACCTCCCGCCACGAACCGGGCACCAAAGCCGATATATACCCGCTGTGTACCATGTTCTGTGCCGGCAGACTGTCCGAAGCTATCAGGAAAAATTTGAAAAATGTAGTAGCTACACAGGATTTATTTTTCCATATCCCCTTTGTTGGCTCACCCGTGATAGGGTTACTCGCAATATTGACGGACGGTAGCGGCCAAGTGGAGGAGGATCGGCACTACGAGTGCCGCACATGCGGAAAGAATCTGACAGTGGAGGATACGTCGTGCCCGCTCTGCGGTGGTGACGTCGCCACGTACACGCTCTGAGCTCCCGGTGACGCACCACTCTACAGATAATCAATCTGACTGATCGTACACCTGTGAACAGTTCTGAACGTCGGATAACAACCCCAGATTGTTAGATATCTCAATAGTTGATCTGTTGCCGGTTGTCGACTGGAGACACGTCGCCACGAGTAGGACCTGCTCCGCCGGTTCAGGCGAACAACTCCGGGTCCAAGATCTCGTTTGGTGTGCCGAGTCGTACCCGAGACCAAGGCCGGTCGGTACGTGTTCCCTGTTGCGGAGATGGCGGTACAGGGAGTCACAGTCGGCTGGTCAGAGCAGGCCCAACGCTCTGTCAAGCAATACCGCGGTCAGTGCGCCGAGCGCAAGCATCAGCATCACAGTCGGCGCGGCCAGCAGCGCGAGAAAGGCAGGCACCGTCGCTGCGTAGGCCAACAGACCACGGGTGCTGTAGGTTTCGCGAGCGGTCTGTGCGTGAGTCGGCGACGTGTGGGGTGTCGGTGACATCGTATCTATATCCACGGGCTACACCCACTAAAAGCTAATCTGAACAACATTTCTGTAGCGAGCGTTACTGAAATCCGTTTCAGTTCCGTCACGAGGACAGTGGTCAGAGATTTCCGTCCATCCTTGCTGCGATGAAGATGCTGTATGTCTGTGAAACCGCTGCGACTGAGAGTCCGAGGGAAGTTACGGCGTCGAGCTCTGCGGCGAGCCCGGCAAACAACAGCAGTAGGGCTGTGACCCCGACATAGCCAACCGCCCTATACGCCCTGCCGTGTGCGTCCATCTGTCTCGCCGAGAGATAGCATCCGAGCCCCGGAGCCACGAGCCAGTACCCAAGCGAGAGGCCCGAACTCACCTGCGAGTACGACTCGACCGTGAAACTCAGCGCTCCGAGACCGGTGAACAGTGCTCCCGCTGCGATGACCTTTCGCCAGATGTCGAGAACCCCGTTCTCTCCCATTCTCCTCCAGGAGAGCAGCGTGAATCCGGTCAGGAACAAGAGCATAAAGTAGTGCATATGCCGGATCCAGTAGCTGTCGATCTCGGGGTGGACCATGGTTAGGAACGTCATAACCCAGGCCGCCGGGATCAGACCGATGGGAGCGTACTCTCGAATCATAGGTCTGGACGTAGCGGATACGGTCGATGTCGGTGCGAGCCTCCCACCTCCGGTCCGCTCCGACGGGTCTCTGTACCATCGGGTTGGTCTCTCTGCGCGTCGGTGCCGGGGACTCCATCGGGTGTCAGAACCGACCGAACGATCTTTGTATCTTTTCGCTCTCTGTCGCCGGGACCGGGCGACCCCAGGCTGTTGTAAACGTGGTGGACTGCAGACTGTCCCGACCCTCCGTTGCCGGTCTCACGTTCGGTGTTTTGCTCGTGAGCCTCTCCGTCCCTGTGTTCGAAGCCGGAACGGCCGTTTCTCTCCCCGCTCGGGAGCCTGGCAGGGCCGGCGTCTTGTTTCTGGACCGCGATCGGCCCAGTCCTGGGACTCCGAGAGAACTGCACAGTGTCTCCACTGTCTGTGTCGACGACTCCCTCGCGGAGGCAGTAGACTCCCCCACAGATTCCGGGACTCGGTCTGGTTGACCCCTGTGCCGCTTTCTCCATGTGTGGCCCGATAGTTCTGTGTGGAATCTCAAAACTGTTGCTCTCCACCCGCAAGACGACGCCGGAATCCGGCGAAGTCTCGAGCGCGAGAGACAGGGAACTCCTCGAACCTCGAATCGTGAACCGGTGTCGAGATGGCTCCGACCGATGGCGGCGAGCGGTCTGACCCGACGGGAGGTGAGGCGAACCTGCAGACGACCCAGCGCGCGCCTGTGCGGAGTCCCGGCACACGTTTGTCTGGAGTCGGTATCGTCCCCCGTCGTAGCGGTCCCTGAGAACGGAGTCGTCATTCGTCCGGTCAGAGCAGGCCCAGCGCCCTGTCCAAGAGCAGCGCCGTCAGTGCGCCGAGGGCCAACGACAGCATCAGCATCGGGGCAGCGAGCAACGCGACAAAGGCAGGCACGGCCGCCGCGTAGGCCAACAGACCACGGGCGCTGTAGGTTTCGCGAGCGGTTCGTGCGTGAGTCGGCGACGCGTGAGGTGTCGGTGACATCGTATCTACACCCACGGGCTACACCCACTAAAAGCTAATCTGAACAACATTTCTGTAGCGAGCGTTACTGAAATCCGCTTCACCTTCGCCGCGGGGGAGACCCGCGACACACCCGGTCGGCAGCCGGCGGGAGATGTTCGTGGTCGTGTCGCTCGTGCTGTCACCCGGTGCTCCACGAATCGAACCACAGGAGATGTCGAAGCCGCTCGAGTCGTGCGTCGAGCGAGTGTGGACGGAACGCGATACACTGGCTGGTGATACTGTCGGCTGTAAGCCCATGGCACATTTCGATCGAACTGTCGCTACCAACTCGAACTCGCACCGGGAGAGATAAAGAGAGTACCTGCCGCACTGCTCTCTCACACCGGCATCCACGGCGGTAGTCCCCCCCTTGCTATCCCGGGACGCCGACACCGCAGGACAAATCAAAACAATTATGTAATGCATCACGATACTCGGTGATGTGTCCCCCGACAGACCGACACCGGCAGGACGACAGGCGGTTGCCCTCTGTGCGCTGGCAGTTGCGCTCCTCCTCACGGGGTGTATCGGTGCCCTCAACGACACCCCTGACCTCCCCGACGGTGACGAGGCGGTGGAGCGACTCTCGTCGGTTGATGTCTACAACGAGACCGTGACCGTCGAGTCGACCGCCGACAACGAGACAACGGAGTTCAGAATCGAGCGGACGGCTCGGCCCGCGACGGGCGAACAGTACCAGGTGGTGTATCGAGACGGGAACCAAACGGTTACAGTCTCGAACGGGACAACGACGTGGGTCTATCGGCCAGCGGTGAACGAGGTGACCCGGTTCCAGACAAACGGTGTGCGCATCACAAATCAGACCGCACAGGTTCGCGAACTGGTCGACAGTCTCGACACCGGCGACGGGAGCGGTCCCTCTATCTTCCCGATCGGCCCGTCGCTCAGCCCCGATTCGACCGCCCAGGGCCTGTACAACGCCACGGCGTTCGGGCCCGACTCGCTGCGGACAGAGTATCGCGGGGTCGAGACCGTCAGCGGTCGTGAGACGTACGTCATCCGGATAGCGTCGACCGAGAGCGCAGACCAGGAGCTACAGCAGACACTGTACTTCGATACCGAGACGTTCGTCGTTATGCGACAGGAGTACAACGCGACGATTGCCGGCGAGCGTATCGAGGACCAGCGCCGGGTCCAGAACATCACGTTCGACCCTGCCGTCGACGAGAGTCTGTTCGAGTTCGACCCGCCGGACAACACGACGATCAGAACAAGCATCGAGCAGTACGGGAGCTACGCCGAACTCGAGCGTGCAGCCGACGGGCACGTCCCGGAGCCGTCGGTGCCGACAGGGTTCGAGTTCGATATCGGGAGCCTCACCGACGACACCGTCTCACTGCAGTACACCAGGCCTCCGGACGGACTGTCGGTGAGCAGGTCCACCGCGGTCGAGATCGACAACGGCCTTGAACGAGTCGACTATCGGGGGCGAACCTACTCTGTCCGCGAGCGGACCGAGACCACAACAGTCCAGTGGCGCTGCAATACCAGCGTCTACACTGTCGGGGGCGACCTGAGTCGCGACACACTACTCGAGGTTGCTGACTCCATCGAGTGTCCGACAAACTGAGCGTCCACAGTCAAATTATAAAACGGGCAGACTCAGAGAGCATCGCTGATATCGGCTCGACAGTCGATCAGTAGGGAGACGTGCTCAGACCGCGTCATCGTCGACATCCAGTATCTGCCCGAGTACCGCCGTCGCCCCGTCTTTCCAGACATCCCGGTTCGCCGAGCCACAGTACTCGGAGAGGACACATCGCTTGCAGCCGTCCGTGCAGTCACACTCGGCGATCTGGTCGTAGGTTCGCTCCAGAAGTGTCTCCAGATTCCCGAACGCCGCCCGCGAGAGGCCCGCACCGCCGTCGTGTGCGTCGTGGACGAAGATGGCAGGCCCGTCGGCCCGTCTGTGGACGTTGGTCGAGAGACCGCCGATGTCCTGCCGGTCACAGAGCACTGCTGTCGGTAACAACCCGATGAGCGCGTGTTCGATGGCGTGGAGCGCGGCCAGATACCCTGAGGTGAACCCGTCGTCGTCCTCGTCGCCGTCGGACTTCTCCACGTGCTCGGGAAGCGCGAGTCCCCGGCGGGCCGGCATCGCCATCAGGAACCCGGTCGTCTCTGTCTCTGGTTCGGGCACCGGTGTCTCGAACTCCCGTTTTTGTCCATCCGAGTCGTAGGACTCGTGGTAGTTGTACCCGCGGACATCTCTCGACACCACCATCGGCCCGACCGCTGCCGGGATCTCGGTTCCATCGAAGCGCAGTGTCTTTTGTTCGAGTGCGGATAAGTCACCACCCACTTCGACCGATTTCTCGTACAGGAGCCTCGTGTACTCCTGGGTCTCCTGGTCGTGATACCGTTCTAACTGCGCGACACCCTGGTCGTAATCGACAGCCTCGACCTGGTATGTTGTTCCGTTCGCCCGGTAGATGGCGTTCGGGTGGGCATCTCGCAGGGCCGCCCGGAGATCGAGTTCACCGATTTTGCGACCGGATGTCGTCTTCAGCACGATCTGCTGGCCGGTGTTCCGCAGGCCCGTGTCGTACTGGATGTTGTCCGCATCGGGTGCTCGCCACACGACCGTCTCGTCGAGGTCACGGGTGAGTCGACCCGCCCGTTCGAGTCGGGTGACCGCGTCCGGGAACACGTCTCCGAACCACCGCTCGTCCGCCAGGCCGAGCGGCCACTCGTCGGCGGCACACACCAGATGATCGTCCACAATCGCCTCGTTTTCCGGGTTCACAATCGCCTTCTCGAACTCACCGTCGAACAACCGGTCGGGGTCCTCGAGTATCCGCTGGTCGAGTGGGTCGTTCCCGCCGACCAGTACCACCAGACACTCGTCGTCGCCACGACCAGCACGACCCGCCCACTGGAACGTCTCCATGAGCGAACCCGGGTAGCCGTCCAGAATGACGACGTCCAGTGAGCCGATGTCGACACCGATACCCAGGGCCGATGTCGACCACACACCCCGAACCGCACCGGTCTTCAGACCGGTTTCGATGTGCGCCCGCGGAGCACCGTTCAGTGACCCGTGATACGCTCGAACGCGATCGGCGAGCGATGGCTCCTCGACATCCGGTAGCGGCGGGAAATCCGCCGTCTCTATCTCCCCGACCGCCTCGGCGACCGTCCGTCCGGACCACTGTGCGTACTTTTCGCAGTTCTGCCGCGTGTTGGAGAAACACGCAACCTGGTAGCCGCGAAGAACGAGCGCACAGAACAGATGCTTCGACTGTACGTGACAGGATCTCCGCTCACCACCCGTTGCTCCCTGACTGTCTCCGGTTGAGAAACCGGTGCCGCCGGCGTCTGGCTGCCGCTTCTCTCTGTTTGTTTTACTCCGCTCTCGGTCACTCTCCTCCCGTGTTCGGTCGTTCTCCCCGTCGCGCAGTCGGTCTTTTTCGGCTTTTGTGAGCGGTGGATTCCACAGCAGCCAGTGACGCTCTCCGCGACTGCTGCCGTCCTCGTCGATGAGTTCGAACGACGACGACTCCTGTCCGGTGACTGTCGCCGCGTGTTCGATGGCGTTTGCGATGGTGGCGGATGTGCACACATACTGTGGGTCCTGACCGAACTGCTCGGCGAGACGGTTGAGACGCCGGAACACCAGCGAGATTTTGGACCCGAAGATGCCGCGATAGGAGTGCACCTCGTCGACGACCACCTGGCTCAACTGCGAGAACAGCCACCGCCAGTTCCGCGACGAGGTCGCCCACGGAAGCAGTGACGTGTGCGCCATGTCGGGTGTCATCAGGACGATGTCTGGCCGTAGCTCCCGTTTGAACGCGCGTTTCTCGGAGCGTCCAAGACCGGAGTGGTATCGACGGACAGTCGCACGACCCCCGGACTCGAGGCTGCCCGCGAGTTCCTGCAACGTCTCCTCTTGGTCCTGCAAGAGCGCGTTCTGTGGGGCCAGATACAGCGTCATCCCGTTGTCTGCGACGGCACGCTCCAGCGCAGGGATGGCATAGCACAGCGTCTTTCCCGACGCGGTCGGCGTCGCGACGACCACGTTCTTCCCCGCGTGAACGTGCTCGATCGCCTCGGCCTGGTGCTCGTAGAGATGGTCGATCCCCTCTGCGGTGAGGGCCCGCTCGACAGCCTGGTGGATTCCGGCGGACTCGAACCCCGGGCTCTGTGCGGAAACGACACGGTAGGCCTCGTCCTGTTGCTCGTAGAACCCCTGACTGCGGAGCCACTCGACAGTAGCAGACATATCACCGAGGACACCGTCGGCCCCGTCGTCTGCTCTAGCGGCCACAGCGCCATGGTCGGTATCGTCCGACACTCCGGGTTGGTTGCCCGATGGGCTGGACTCATCGGAGGGCACGAGTATTGTATAGATACCGCCAAACATAAAAACGAGGTATCAGCCCAGTTCGAGTTTGGGGATGCCGCTGCCGGTGGTCGTAGCAGAGCGGGTCGCGATATCCGGCCACAGAATCTCGTTCGATGCGACATCAGATAACCGTCCAAGGCGTGTCGTTCCACCGCTCGTCGATACGCCGGCGCGCCACTCCGGCGGTGTGTGAGAGGCGTGACCGACCAGTCGCGGGAGGAGTTGACGAACGTTGCTGGACTCCGCGGTCTTGTGCCCGGTATGGACCACCCAGCTGCAGAGTACCGGCGTAGACGCGATGGTGAACCGCGACTGAACATCAGAACGTCGAACAAACTCACGAGGCGCCCCCTCTCGGAGAGGTAGCGAACACCTGATAAGACTGTAACGGCACACCCGCGCGTACGACCACGATACCGAAACCCCCCTCCGCAGTGGCTGCGCGCTCGTCAAGTGGGTCCAGGAAATTGTGTGCACCCACTCTCATCGCTTGGAACCAGGATGTCGACAGCGAGGAGCACTCCCCATCTCCCGGGGAGCGGTCAGTCATCCGCCGGGGGCTGTGCGCCCGTGACACCTGTGGTGGACACGCCAGACTGGTTCTTGGACTTGAGACGTGCGCTGGCCCCGTCAGCGCCGAAGTTCACCTGCATAGCGGTGACGACGGCGTGGAACCGCTTGCGGTGGTTGCCGTCCGACGCGATGTCGAGTGTCGATTCGACCAGTCCGGCGTCCTCGAGTTCGTCGAGTCGGCGGTACACCGTTGCCTTCGAGGCGTCGGTAGCCTCGATCAGTTCACGACCGGTACGGGACTGCTCGACGACAGCCTCGAAGACCCGGTAGGTGTACTCGTCACCGAGCAGTTCGAGCAGGTCGTCCGCGTCGACTGTCTGCTGGGAGGCCTGTTCGGTGGTTGCTGCGGTGCTGTTGGGAGTTTCCGGCGGGTTCGTGGGGAGACGGGTCGACTGTTGCATATCTGTATCCTTGTCCTGTGCCCTCCTGGCTCCCTGTGCTAGGTATCTGCATCAGCCCGACTCTAGCTATACAGACCGGACATCGCGCGCCCTGACAGTGCCGTCTGCCACGGTCGCCGCTGCTGTGTGTCACCCCGGCACGGTGACCGTCTCGCGCTTGCACAGGGGGCTAACGGCACGAGACCTGCTGTGCGGGTTGTCACAGTCGATCACGCGATGGACGTGTCCTCGTCCGGGGCCGGTCTGAGGTGTTCACGCCCCCACCTGTCCATCGCCTCGATAACCGGCTGAAGTGCAGTTCCCCGCTCGGTCAGGGAGTACCGGACACGAAACGGCTTCTCGCTCACGATCTCTCGGTGAACCAGCTTCTTTTGCTCGAGATCGTCGAGTACGTTCGAGAGGACCTTGCTCGAAATGCCGTCGACGGCCTCCTGTAGCTCACTGAACCCCATCGGTCCACCGTCCAGGAGTCGTTCCACGATCACCGGGTGCCACTTGCGACCGATCAGCGTTGCTGTCGAGGTAACCGAACACCACTCCTCGCCGCTACACCAGACTGGAAGTTTGGTCTCGTCGGTCATACACTCACCTCAGCGGACGAGCAGTAATAAAGTTACCAGGTACTACCTTGCTACCTCCGGTGAGCGGACGGACCCGGAGACACCGGTATCGGTGGATTGCACGGGTCGAACGTCGGCGACGCACTGTACTGTAGTTACTTTTTTCTCAGGAGGTTTCTGTTAGTTCACCTCAGGCTTTTAACCTACTATCCCGTACCAAGTTACTGGAGGTAGCCCAGATGACCGATGTAGAGATCGACGCCGACAGTACAGCACTCCTGATCACAGACCCCCAGATCGACTTCCTGAAGCCGGATAGCGTGGTGTGGGATAAGGTCGGTGAGACGGTTGAGGAGAACGCGGTTGTCGAAAAGCTCGTAACTCTCCGCGAGGCGGCCCGGGAGGGGGACGTGCCGGTGATCTACTCGCCCCACGAGTACACCGACGACGAGTTCGAGAGTTGGGAGAAGCTGAACACGATCGACCAGATCATGTTCGACACACGGATGTTCGACGCCGACGGCGAGGGAAGCGACTTTGTTCCCGAACTCGCGCCGGACGACAACACGTTCGTGCTCTCGCCGCACAAACAGCTCTCGGGGTTCTGGAGCAACGACGTCCAGGCACAACTCCGACAGCGCGGCATCGACACGCTCGTACTCGCGGGGATGAGTGCGAACCTCTGTGTCGAGTCCCACCTCCGTGATGCTGTCGAGAACGGGTTCGAGGTGGTCGCGGTGACGGACGCAACCGCCGCCGCCGGTCACGACGCGCTGGAGGCCGCACACACGAACTTCGGGTTCATCGCCCACGAAACTGCTACGACCGAGGAGGTGGCTGACCGACTGGCCACCGCAGGTATCGAGGCCGAGGGCGTCTCGACCGACGGCGGACACAACGAGAGTGGGCCGGACGAGTCGGACGAGGGCTTTTTCTCTCGACTGTTCTGAGAGCCAACGCACGCTCCGGCCGGAGCGGTAGGCGAGAGCGCCGGCGGGGTGTGTTCGATAACGAGTTCACGGACCCAGGTGACCGGTCGCTTGCTGGGTTCTTTCCCTACACCGGGTAGTTCGCCGTTGGTGAACCCGCGATACAAAGAGGAGAGTTGCACTACGACGGCGCGGTGTGCCAAGGCACAATACGGTCGGATACGAACGTCTGCCATGTCGCTGCACGACACAGTCACGGGGCTGGCGCTGGTCGACAACCACGCCCACGCAATCGAACCGCTCTCGCCCGCGGGGTTCGAGAAGACGTTTCCGGGCATCTTCACCGAGGGGGTGCTCGACACTCGTGATGCCCGGCACACGCTCAACTATCGGGCCGTGCTCGGGGTCCTGGCGGACCGGTTCGGCGCCGACCCGGATGCGGAGGCCGAGTTGCTCGCACGTCGCGCCGAGGTCGACCACGCCGAGTACACCCGCGAGTGTATCGCCACGACGAACACCGAGGCCATCCTCGTCGACGAGGGGTTCCCCGGGATGCCGGCCGGGAAGTTCGCCCGCAACACCGACGCGGACGTCTACCCGATGCTCCGCCTCGAACCGCTCATCGAGGCGCTGCTCTCCGACCACGACGAGTTTGCCGCGTTCGAGGCGGCGTTCCGGAACCGTCTCGAAACGGCGCTCGACGGAGAGTATGTCGCACTAAAGACAATTGCCGCCTACCGCCGTGGACTGGCTATCGGGCCCCGCGACCGGGCGGAGGCACGCGCCGCGTTCGCCGATCTTAGCACGGACTGGAACGGCCGGATCGAACACCCGCAACTGCTCGATTACTGCCTGCACCTTGCACTCTCAATCGCCGGTGAGTACGGGTCACCGGTCCAGTTTCACACGGGTTTCGGCGACCCTGACGCCCACCCCCGACTGGTGGACCCAACCCACCTCGTCGAGTGTATCGAGACACACCCCGAGACGGAGTTCGTCGTGCTCCACGGCGGCTACCCGTACGTCGGACAGGCCGCCTACGTCACCGCGACGTACCCGAACGTTTATCTGGATCTCTCGCTCGCGATACCGTTTGCACAGCACGGCGCCTCGCGGGTGGTCTCGACCGCGCTGGAGGTGGTTCCGACGACGAAACTCCTCTACGGCAGCGACGCCTTCCACACCCCCGAACTGTTCGTCCTCGCCGCACAGCGGTTCAGGGACGCCCTCGCGGAGACCCTGTCGGGGATCGTCGAGTCGGGGATCATCTCCGAGACGTACGCAGAGACCGCCGCCAGACAGATTCTTCGATCGAACGCGATGGAGCTGTACGGTCTGAACTGAGGAACGGAGACCTGCCTTCATAGCACAGCTGAGACACCCGACAGAACAGACCCACAGCAACGGCTGCAGGTCGGTCTCCTCGCCGCTGTCCGACCCCGGGCGGTCGCATCGAGGGTGGCACTCACCTCGCCGTCTCAGGCGAGCCCGGACTGTCGAACCGACAGCTCCAGCACGAACTCGGCGCCCCCGATACCCGACTCCCGCTCGACGAACTCCCAGGACTCGTGTGGTGAGGCCCCGGCAGAGCCGTACTCGACGAGCGTCGGCAGACCCGTCGCCGGGTGGAGTGTAGCCGCGTCGGTCACCCAGCCGCGACGGTCACGCCGGGGTCGTACCCCACGATGAACTCCGTCGGGACGAGTGCCGGGGCGACTAGTGGGTGTTTACGCGCCAACCGGCGAGACTCGGCGATCCCAACGGGTGGAGAGGGTTGCCATCACAGTGACACAGCCGCGTTGCTCGTTCGGCATGGCGACCGACTGTCGACCCTCTCACCGGCGAAGGGGTGTGAAACGCGACAGTCGGTTCAACACGAGCGTCACCCCACCCGGAACACGGAACACACGACCACTCCGCTCAGAACGCCCGCAGGAGGTACTCGGCGTCCCACTCGCCGTCCTCGTCGACGGACGCCTCCCACTCGCTTCGTTTGACCTCGAGATACGACTGGTGGAGCGTCTCGCCCAGCGCCTCCCGGAGGACACCCGACGTCTCGAACTCGTCGAGTGCCTCGGCGAGCGTCGTCGGCAGGCGCTCGATGCCGTGGTCCGTGCGTTCCCCGTCCGACAGCGCTGCGGGGTCTCGCTGGAGCGGTTCGCCCGGGTCGAGGTCCCGCTCCACGCCGTCCATCCCCGCGGCCAGCACCCCGAGCAGGACGAGATACGGGTTCGCGGTGTTGTCACAGGGTTTGTACTCGAGTCGGGTCGTCTCCTCGGGAGTCTCCGCGTGTGCCGACGGGATGCGAACACACCCCTCGCGGTTGTCCCGACCCCACGCGGTGAACGCGGAGGCCCACATTCCCGGCCTGAGCCGGTCGTAGGACTGGACGGTTGGCGCGGTCAGCGCCACCAAGGCCGGTGCGTGGTCGACGACCCCTGCGACGAACTGTCGACCGAACGTGCTGAGACCGTACCGCGAGTCGCCGTCGGGGTCTGCCATCACGTTCTCACCGCCCCGCCACAGGGACAGGTGGACGTGACAGCCGCTCCCAGGCATCCCCTCGAAGGGCTGGGGGGCAAACGTCGCGTCGACGCCGTGCTGATTGGCGATTGCCCGCACTGTTGACTTGTACAGCACGTGGTTGTCGGCGGCCGCTACACCGTCGTCGTGTTCGATGACGAGTTCCTGCTGACCAGGCCCGTACTCGGGATAGTAGTTCGACAACCCGAGCCTCTGTGCGTCGAGCGCCTCAACCGTATCGAGGACAATCTCGTGGGCGCTGTCCATCCCCTCGACTGCGAAACAGGTACTGTCGTCGTACGGCTCGATACCGTCCTCGCCCTCGCGAACGAGATAGTACTCGCCCTCGAAAGCGGCCGAGGGTGTCACGTCGAGGCTCTCAAGAAAAGCCCGGAGGCGGGACCGCGGATCCGCCTCCCAGGGCGTTCCGTCGAGTTCGTACATGTCACACAGCATCGTCGCCGTTCGGTCGGCGTACGGTGTGGTGGTGAACGTCTCCGGGTCGGGTTGCAGGCGAACCTCACCGACGGGTCCGAAACTCCCGCCGTCGACCAGGGCGTCCAGGGCGTTGAACGACTGCATCCCTTTCGTGATGTTTGCCCCCTCCTCGAACACCGTGTCCAGGTCGTCTGCCTCAACCACCCGCCCTCTTGGAACACCGCTGTTGTTGACGAACAACAGGCGGAGCAGTTTGATGTTCTCTGCGTCGATAGTCCGCTCGATTGTGCTTCTGTCCATTGTCTTTCCTCCGTTCGACGAGCTATCGTCCACCGCACATCCGTGTCGGCGTCCCACCGAGAGACCGGTGCACCTTGGCGCGAAACTCCCGTAGCGTTGGGCAGGATGTCCCGTCTGCCAGGACCGCCGCACCACCGGGTGTCTCTCCCGGTGGAGCGGTTCGAGACGGCTCCGACTGACCTGTCGTGTGCACACGGTCACCGTCCGCTGTCCGGGCGCACGCCGACGGATGCGTTTACGCTCACCTGTCTGGCCGGGGTGGGGTTACCGAGGTATACGGAACAGTTCAGTTTAAATCTTGGGAGCGGGTCCTGTTCAGGGTGGCCGAACCCGAACACAGACGACCGTCAGGACTCGTGTCTCGGCAGGGTCGGGGGCGGTGTGGCGGAACTCCGGGCAGACTGGTCGGTCACGCGAGCGTCGAGAGACAGGCCGCCACAAACGGTTCGACACACTCGGATATCTGCCCGCGGACAGTCGCTACTGTCTCGCCGTACGCTCAACTGTCGGTGCCGTCGACGTGGGGAGCATAATCCACGTGGGAGACGCACGCGTGAAGTACCTCGGGGTCAAGTGGTTCGAGAATCGAAGATTCTCGTCAGCTGCT
>ERZ1034569.208-NODE-208-length-22417-cov-7.191486_pt1 | contig 22417 bp, 18 predicted proteins | sample MGYA00520706_ERZ1034569 | MGnify/ENA primary metagenome ERZ1034569 (study PRJEB33760, sample SAMEA4777722) | hypersaline lake metagenome | biome: hypersaline environment; feature: brines | place: Spain | collected 2014-08 | depth 0 m ...
GACGACGGCCTCGGGGCTGCGCACGTCGCTGGGCAACGCGGTGGCCGACCTCGCCGCCGAGCGCGGCGTCGACCGCCACGACGTCGTCGACGCCATCGACGGGTTCGACGCCGGGACGCGGGCCCACGAGAGTCCCGCCCGGCGCGTCCTCGCCGGCAGGGCCGACGCCGGACTCGGCCTGCGGGCGACGGCCGCCGACCTCGACGCCGGCTTCGTGCCGGTCGGCGAGGAGACGGTCCACGTCCTCGCGAACCCGGACCGCGTCGAGAAGCCGGGCGTGAACGCCCTCGAACGGGCCATCGCGGAGGCCGACGCGGCCATCGCGGAGCTGCCGGGCTACGGGCGACCCTGACTCAACGCTCGTCTGCCTCCCGCTCCGACCCGTCCACCCGGAGCCGCTCGGGATGCTCCAGCAGTCCGTTGCCGCGCCGCAGGATGCCCCGCAGCGTCCGCACCTCGCGGCCCGTCGGGTGGGCGCGCCCGAGCACGCGCCGGAGTAGTCGCCGGGCCTTCGGCCGCTTCTCCGCTGGGTGGTTGGCGTTGCGGAGGTAGCGCGCGAACTCCTCGTGGAGCCCCTCGATCTCGGCCTCGGCGGCCCGCTCGATGGGGCCGTCGGGGAGTTGGGTCGTCTCGACGGTCAGGTCGCGGAGTTCGTAGAGGACCACCGTCGCGGCCTGCCCCAGGTTCAGCACGGGGTAGTCCTCGCTGGCCGGGATGGCACAGACCTCGTCCAGCCGGCCGAGTTCCTCGTTCGTCAGGCCGACGCGCTCGCGGCCGAAGACGACGCAGGTGTCGGCCTCGACCTCGCCGAGCGAGGCCGCGAGGTCGGCCGGCGTCCGGAACGGGTAGCGGACGTGCCGGCGGGCGTCCTCGCCGGTGACGGCGGTACAGCCGACCGTGTGGTAACGCCCGACGAGGTGGTCGAACGTGACCTCGCGGGCGTTCGGGAGCACGTCCTCGCGGGCGTGGCCGGCCATCCCGTACGCCTCGCCCTCGGGGTCGAGCTCCGGCGGGTCCACGAGGAGGAGCTCCGAGAGGCCGAAGTTCTTCATCGCCCGTGCGATGGTCCCGACGTTGCCCGGGGTCTCGGCGTCGACGACGGCGACGCTGATGTCGGGGGACACGCCCGGGGATAGCGGACGGGGGTGCAAAAGGGTCGCGTCGCCGGCGCGTCCGGGCCCCTCGCGCGGCCCGCTCAGCTCCCCCGTATCCCGTCGAGGGCCGGCGAGCGCGACGGAAGGGCGTCGATGGTGTCGTCCGGTTCCCGATACGGGACCTCGTCCGCCGACTCGACCCACACCGTCCTCATCCCGAAGCAGTGCGCCATCAGCAGGGCCTCGTCGTCGCGGTTGTCACCCTCACCGTCGCAGGTACAGCACGCCCCCGCACAGCGAAGCGAGGGCCCCGAAGGCCGCCAGGACGGCGAACAGCGCGGTGTCGGTGGCGTACGTGAGGACGCCCCCCGCGACGGCGCCGCCCAGCGCGCCGACGCCGAACACGCCGAGGTAGGTGTAGCCGTAGGAGAGCCCCCGCGTCCCGGCGGGGCTGTACTCGGCGACGGTCGCCTGGTAGAACGGCTGGACGACGAACAGGGAGAAGCCGACGAGCGCGCCCATGACCACGAGCGGGACGACCCCCAGCGTCGCGACGGGGAGGAAGAGGACGGCCAGCACCGCGAGCGTGCCGTAGCCGCCGGCCAACCCCAGTTCCACCGGCACCAGATCGGTCAGGCGGCCGCCGGCGTACTGGCCGGCGACGCCGATCATCAGGAGGCCGACGTAGAAGTACCGCTCCGGTTCGAGCTCGCGCCCGGCGAACTCGACCGGGGCCAGCGACGGGAACTGCCCGAGGACCTCCGGCAGGAAGGTGAGCAGGCCGCGGTAGTAGAGCCCCGACAGCATGACCGCGGCGAAGACGAGGACGAAGGAGCCGGTGAAGAGGAGCCGCGAGTCCGTCAGGAACTCCCCGAGCGAGGAGACCGACCCGGAGGCCCGGGCGTCGGCCGCATCGTCGTCGCCGTCGTCCGGCCCCCCGTCGGTCGCCGTCTCCGGGTCGGCGGCGGTCTCGTCCACGTCGATGCGGGCGGTCGCCACGGCCGCGACGAGCGCCGGGACCGCGAGCAGCCCGACCACGACCCGCCAGTCGCCGAGCGCGAACAGCAGGACGGCGGTCACCAGCGGGCCCACCGCGATGCCGAGGTTGCCCGCGACGCCGTGGTAGGCGAACGCCGACCCGCGGGCCTCGACGCCCTTGGAGATGAGCGCTAGCCCGGACGGGTGGTAGACGGAGGCAGCGACGCCCCAGGCGAACAGCGCGAACGCGACGGCCAACAGCGACGGCGAGACCGCCAGCAGCAGGAAGGCGGCACCCATCCCCACCAGACAGCCGAGGATGAGCCGACGGGAGCCGTAGGCGTCCGCCAGCACGCCGCCCGGGAGCGCGCCCAGGCCGAACGGGGCGTAGCCGACGGTGAGGACGACGCCCATCACGAAGCCCGTGACGGCGATGGTCGCAGTCGGGAGCCCGAGCGTCGTGAACTCCGCCTGCCAGACCGGGAGCAGGAGCGGGAGCGAGAGCTCGTACGTGTGCACCATCGCGTGGGCGACCATCACCAGTCCGGTGATGGCCCGGTCGTTCCGGTTCACGTCAGCTACCTCCGGCGCCCCGGGTTTCAACACGTCGCTTCGCGGGACGCCGGCGCGCACCGTAGCGCGGTTGCGGCGGTAGAACGGGCCGAGAGGACGGGCGGCCCCGGCCGCAAACGCCAAGCGACCGCCGCGAGAACCGTCGTCCATGACCGATACGGAGGTACTGTTCCTGCGGAGCGACGAGCTGTCGGGACTGGCGACGTTCCCGGACTACATCGACGCCGTCCGGGAGGGGTACCGCGAGGTCGGCGACGGGGCCCCCGCCGAGCCCCGGACGAAGCTCGTCAACGAGTCCCCGCCGGGGATGCTGACGGGCTACATGGCCGTCCTCCCCGAGACCGGCGCGATGGGTGGGTACACCTACGCCGCCGGGTTCGGCGACCGCGACGCGCACTTCCTCCTACCCCTGTTCGACGCCGAGAGCGGGCGCCCGGTGGCGCTGCTCGACGGGGCGTCGCTCAACCCGTTCAAGACCGGCGCGGCGGGCGGCGTGGCGGCCGACGAGCTGGCGCGACCGGACGCCACGGACCTCGCGCTGTTCGGGTCCGGGGCGCAGGCCCGCGGGCAGCTCCGTGCGGCCGCGGCCGTCCGCGACATAGAGACGGTGGAGGTCTACTCCCCGACCAAGGAGCACCGCGAGAGCTTCGCCGCGGAGATGAACGGGGCGCTCGACGCCTCGGTCGCGGCCGTCGCCTCCCCGGACGCCGCCGTCGAGGGGGCCGACATCGTCGTCACGGCGACGAACGCCGGCGAGCCCGTCTTCGACGGTGAGATGCTGGACCCCGGCACCCACGTCACGGTGATGGGCCAGTACGACGCGGGCAAGCGCGAGGTCGACGCGACGACGGTCGAACGTGCGACCTACGTCCCGGACCTCCGGGCGCGGGCACATCAGGACGCCGGCGCCTTCCTGGCCGCCGTGGAGGCGGGCGCCGTCGACGAGGCCCACATCCACGCCGAACTCGGCGAGGTCGTCGCCGGCGTGGCCGACGGGCGGACCGACCGCGAGGAGATCACGGTGTTCGACTCCGGCGGGACCGGTATCGAGACGGTCGCCGCCGCACAGATGCTCTACGAGCGGGCCGAAGCGCAGGGGCTGGGCGAGACCATCGGTTTCGCACCGGCGAGCGAGGCGCTCACCGGCGAGTAGACCGAGAACGGCCGGGGCCGGTGTGGCACGCGGACGACCCCGGCAGCGGGGTGCTCAGTCGGTCTCGGTGGCCCCGCCGGAATCCCCTCCGTGTCCGGGGGTGGACCGGTGGGGGGACGTGTCCTGAACGACGGCGGACGGCCACCGTGGCTCGTCGACGAACCGGGCCGCGGTTCGCGCGACGAGGGAGGAGAGCGCGACGAGCGACAACGGGAGGAGCGTCGCTGCGGCCACCGCATCGATGAGGGCCGGCGCGACGAGCGCCAGCAGCCCCAGCCAGCCGGCGACGAACAGGACGGTGCCGCCCAGTAGCAGGCGGCGCGTGCGGAGGGGTTCCATCGGGACCATCGGGGAGCGTTCCCCGCATCCGTCGGTAGGGCCCGGGGACGGAAAGGTGTAATCTGAAATACATTTCTGTCGGCGAGGTTACTGAAACTCGCTTCACCAGTCCCCCCGGGTCAGAGGTACGGCGCCAGTCCGAGTGCCTGCACGAGCGGCACTCCGGCCGCGAGCGCCCCGGCGAGGTAGCCCCCGATGGCGCCGCCGTTGAGCAGCGGCAGGCCGGCGTGGGCCCGGCCCTGCATGACGAAGTACATCAGGGCGAGCAGTCCGAGGTTGGTGCCGAGCATCGCCGTCAGCGCGGGCAGCGTGAGCGCGAGTCCCGGGACGAGCGAGGAGACCCCGACCGGGGCGAAGAAGCCCGCCGAGGCCACGAGGACGGCGGGCATCACGGCGTCCCCGAGGCCGATGAAGAAGGCGTCGCGGGGGCCGTCGTCCCCCTCGTCGGCGTCACCGGCATCCGACGCACCACTCCCGTCGGTCAGGGCCTCCTCCGCCTCGACGTCGTCGACGTCGGCGGCGCCCGAATCCGCGTCACTCCCGCCGGCCGCCGGCGCGGCGTCGAGGAAGGAGTACGAGAACGACAGCGGGACGACGAGTACCACGGGCACCTTCAGGTCCATCACGCCCTCCGCGAGCGCGAGCATGTGTTCGGTCCCGTAGACGCTGATGGCGTCGTAGACGGCCAGCACGACCAGCAGCACGAGTGCCGGGAGGACACCGAAGTTGACGCCGAACAGGCCCGCCGCGCCGGCGCCCATCACCACCCCGGCGGCGTCGATGACGTACCACTCCGGGTGGACCCAGAGCGCGACCGTGACGAGCGCCGCCAGCACGACCGCCGGCGTGAACGCCGCCACCCCGGCGACGGGGAGGGTCGGCACCAGCACGGCGAAGACGTAGAAGGAGAGGTAGCCCGAGGAGCCGACCAGCACCGCCCGGATGACCCGGTCGCCGCCGTACCGGAACGCCCCCAGCATCACCACCGTCGCGACGAGGATGGCGCCGATGTACAGCAGGCTGTTGGTCGGGTCCGAGGGGTCCTCCACGTCCTGGAACCCGGCGGTCTTGAACGGCTCCACCAGCGCGAGCGCGCCGACCTGCACGAGGACGAAGATGCCCACGATGGCGGCCACCGCGGCGTACCGCCGGTCCACGTTCATACCGGCCGTGGGGGAGGGCAGCGCTTGGGCGTTGCGCTCTCGACGACGCCGGGAGACGGCCCCCGAGAGTTATGATCCCCCGCCCGCAACCTGGGAGCATGAGTACCGACGCCGACGCGGGCGACGCGACCGAAGCCGACACGACTGGACCGACCATCACCCTCTACCGGCTGGAGGGCTGCCCGTTCTGCGAGTTCGTCGTCGACCGACTGGACGAGCTCGATCTCGACTACGACAGCGTCTGGGTCGAGGGACTCCACTCCCGGCGCAACGAGGTCAACCGCGTCTCCGGACAGCGCCAGGTCCCGGTCATCGTCGACGACGCGACCGGCGTCACGATGAGCCAGTCCTCGCGCATCCTGGAGTACCTCGACGCGACCTACGCCGACGAGCCCGTCACCGTCGGTCCGGACCCCGTGACGGAGGCGGACTGACCGGGGCCCGGCTCAGTCGTCGGACTGCGCCTCCGCGATCTCCTCGTCGGTGATGTCGTGCGGATCCCGCCCCGGGTCCGCGACGTTGGGGGCGCCCAGCGCGAGGACCGTCCCCGTCTCGCTCACACAGCGGTGGCCGTGGCCGATCATCGGCCCCGCTGCCCAGAAGGCCCCCGGACCGACCTCGCGGAACTCCGTCTCCCCCGACGGCCCGAGCTTCAGCGAGAACTCCCCCTCCAGCACGTAGAACAGCTCCTCCTGCTGGCCGTGGGCGTGATAGCCGATCTCCTCACCCTCCTCGAAGTGCCAGACCTTGCAGAGCATCTCCTCTAACCCTAGCGCGGAGTCGATGGACTGCATATCCAGGTCCGGGGGAATCTCCTCGACCTCCGAGAGGTCGGTCACCGCGACATCGTCCGTCTCGACGACGTTGTACTCCATGACGGTCGGCCGGACGGGCGGTCTCGACAAAACCGTTTGGGGCCGCTGCATCCGCGGTCGCTCGCGGTGGTAGGTACGGCGGGGGGCCCAGGGTCCGGACGGGAGGCTGTGCCGAGAGCTCCCCCCTCTGGAGGGGACTGCTGACCGCGTCACCGGGTCCGACGATGACCCCGTCGACTGCGTCGCTACGGGTATCGGTCGGTCGGACGCGGCACGCGACGGATGTCACTCCGTGTCGGCGTGGCGCGCGAAAGAATGGAACCGCAAGTGGTTCGAGAACCCGTGAGGGTTCCGCTCGTCAGTCGCGACGTCGGAGCGCGATGAGCGCGGCGCCGATGAGCGCGATCAGCGAGACGACCAGGCCGAAGCCGGGCTGTCCGCTGGTCTCGGTCGGGGTCGGCGTCGGGTCATCGGGCTCGGGCGTCGCCGTCGGCGTCGGGGTCGCCGTCGGCGTCGGGGTCGGCTCGCTCGGGACGCTTATCTGCGCGCCGTCGAGCACGATTTCGTTGTTAGCGTTGAAGTACGGCGCGTCCTCCGCGCCCTCGCTGCTAACGAAGTCGTAGACCTCGTTGCCGTTGGTGTCGCGATGCGGCATCGCGAAGAACTGGCCGCCTTCCTCGATCGGGTCGTCCAGCGTGATCTCGATGCTGGAGGTCCGACCGGGATCGAAGTACTCGGACGTCCCTCGGACGGACCCGAGCGGGTCGTCAGCGACCGTGTCGTCGTGGATGGTCACGAAGCCGCCGTCCGGCAGCTGCGCGTTCTGGACCTCCACGACCTCACCTTCGGTCTGCTGGTCGTTGAACGTGACCGAGGGTGCGCGCTCGACCGTGATGGTCGCTCCAACGAGCACGATGTTACCCTCGGCGTCCGTGTAGGGGCCGTCGTCGGCGCCCTCGGACGTGACGAAGTCGTAGGTCTCGTCGCCGTCCGTGTCGAGGTGCGGCATGGCGAAGAACGTGTCGCCGGACTCGCTACGAGCGATGGGCTCGTCGAGTTCGACGGTCACGTTCTCCGACGTGCCGGGTGCGAGGAACTCGGACGTTCCTCGGACGGACCCGAGCGGGTCACTGCCGACCGTGTTATCGTGAATCGTCACGAAGCCACCGTCGGAGAGGGAGGCACTCGCGACGTTCACGCTGGTCGCCTGACCGCTGAAGCTCTGGTTGTTGAACGTCACGGTCGCGACCTGACCTCGCACGCGGCCGGGCGTCTCGGCGTCGTCCTCGAAGCCCTGACCGGTGATGGTCGCCGTGAAGTTCTGGCCGTCCGGATACTGCGAGAAGTCCGCAGTGATGTTGAACGTGCCGTTCTGAGTCACTGTGTCGCGGGCCGAGATGAACAGGGACGGCTCGGCGTTAGCCAGCGTGATGTCCAGCTCGGTCCCGGGCGCGACGGTCGTCGTCCCGCTGACGGTCTGCCCCTCAGCGGCGTCGACGACGATCGCGTCGTTGTCGTTTATCTCGAGCTCCCCGGTCGTGTCGAACGTGGCCGATCGCTCGACGACCGTCGAGAGCGTGCTGGTCTCGTCGAGTTCATCAACGTCGGAACCGAACTGGTCGTTCGCGCGCAGTTCGATACTGGCGTTGAACGTGTCACCAGCATCGAGCGAGCGGGTCACGCTCGGGTTGTTAGCGTCGGTCACGTTCAGATTATCCGTGTCGAGGATAATGTAGGCCGTCTGGTTGTCAGCGTCGGAGACGACCCGGAGACCGCCCGCATCCGCGGTCTGGTTGAAGTTGATCCGCTTGATCGGGCGGTTCGCCGTTCGGGAGTCCGGCGTCTCGTCGATGATGAAGTCGATCGAGCTCTCGTTGAGCGCGGACGCGTTGACGAACTTCCCGTGGTACTGGAGCCGTTCGCGGCTGCCAGCGCACCGAACAGGCCGGTACCATCGTACTCGTAGATGAGGACGTCCCGCTGTGCGACGTTGTCGGTCGGGTGTACTCCCCGTTCTCCTGTCGCTCGAGGATCTCCTCGAGATCGGTGAGGTCGTTGAACGAGCCGTCGGGCGCTGTCGCCACCGTGATGCTCCGTGCATCGGCCGGCTGGACGCTCAGCGTGCCGAGGTCGGTCTGCTCATCGGTGTCGAACAGGCGGACGGACAGCTCGTAGTTGATCGGGTCGAGCGCCTTGCCCTCGGTGGTGCCGACGACGAGCGACTGACGGTTCACGATGTCGTCATCGTTCTCCGTGTCGAACGCGCTCGCCTCGTTCGGAGTGAGCGTGTTCAGCGTGATGGTGACCGTCCCGTCGTCGTCGGCGTCCTCGAAGGTGACCGTCGAGTTGAAGTTCGACTCGTTCGAGCCGATGACGAGCCGACCGCGGTCGACGTTCTCGAGGTTCATCTCGATACTGGCGACGTCACCGCGCGCCTGGCTGACGATGTTGTTCTCGAAGGTGATCTCGCCACGACCGGGCTCCACGACCCTCACGCTGGCGTCGTCGGACGCAGTGGTGTCCGTCACGTTGAACGTGAAGCTGTAGTTGCCGGTCTCGATGCCGTCGAAGTTGACGGGCGCGACGGCGTCCTGCCCGGCGGTGATGCGGATCCCGTCGTTCGAGGTCTCGCCGTCATCGTCGGTGTCGACGTCGGTCGGATTGACCGCGCTCGGGAAGACCTGGAGCAGGTCCTCGTCGTTCAGCTGCTCCGAACGGACGAAGTGGTCGAAGCTACCGGCACGGTTCGACTCGACGCTGAGGTTGACTCGGGACGTGCCGACTTCGGCGTCGTTGTCCACGGTGTCGTCCTCGAACTCGACGTCGACCGTCTGGATGACGTGTTCGAAGCCGGACTGGTTCCCGCTGGACTGACCGACAAAGAAGAAGTCACCCGCCTGACTGAGGTCCGCGGTGTCGAGGGTGACCTCGCCGGTGGAGTCAGCGGACTCCTCGCGGACGAGCTGGTCGCCGCTGTCCGTCACGCGACGGACGTTGACCGTCTCGCCGGGGTTGAAGTTCGTCCCGACGACGATCTGACCCTGGAACGCGATGTCCTCGAAGTTGGTGTTGTTGTTGCCGTTGGTGGGGACCACCAGGTCGGCGTCCGCGGACGCGTCGTTCTGGATGAAGACCGTGTCGAAGGTCTGGTCGATGTTGTCACCGTTGGTGTCCTCGAAGACGAACCGAACCGGGAGGTTCGTGTCGGAGCTGACGTCCGGGTAGTCGATGCCCGTGTCAACGCCCACCTCGAGCGGGAGCGAGTCATCGCTGCCGTCGTCGGCCAGCTCGAACTGGAGCGTGTCCTGCACGCCGTCGCCGTCGGGGCCGTCGACCAGCGAGATACTCTGAGCGACTCCATCAGGGTCGTTCGTCACGGCACTGTTGGCGCTCAGATTGTTCTCGTACCGGTCGGGGAACACCAGCGACACCGTGTCGGAGTTCCCGTCCTCGGAGTATGTCGATACTTCGAACGTTATCTGTTGATTACTCTCCGTCGTCTCTTCGTCTACTGTGCCCGGACTGACGTTGCCGACAGACGGGCCGGATGCGGCGGCCGCAGCCCCACTCAGTGCGACGGTGGCTCAGAAGACGGAGACGACCATCAGCACCGAGAGGAACACGGCACGCAGCTTCTCTCTTGTGCTTGTCATGGTTAGCTTATGGATCGCAATCGGCAACAACAGGTTCCGCCAGCGCCCGGGGCACGCCTGCGTCGCACGCTACGTGCACAGACCCGAGCGGGGTACTCCGTGCTGTCACCATGGTTAGGGGTACGATGTCGACAACCAGCGGGTATAATAAATGCTTTCTGGTCGGGCAGGGGGTGAGACACCGTTTCACATGGCCCAGAACCGCCGGATTCGGCAGAATCGTCCGGAATCCGCGTGGCGCCGGGGGACGACTATCACCTGCGTCCGACGGATGGCAGCCGCCCGATCGACGGGCGCGCGAGTTCCGATCACGGCGCCCCGACGGCTGGTCACGGCGCCCCGACGGCCGGCACGTCCCCGGCGAGGTCGGCGACGAACCGGGCCACGTGGCCGCCGGCCGAGCGCTCGTAGCCGGCCTCGCGGGCCAGCCGGTCCAGCTCCCGGGCGGTGCGACTGCCGTACTGGGCGGCTCGCTTCCCGCGGAAGGCGACGCGGTCGGGCAGCCACGCCCGGGCGGCCCGCCGGAGCGCGACCTTCCGCTCGCCACGGCCGTTCACCAGCAGTCGCCCGGGGAGTCCCAGCGCGACCCGGACGACCCGGTCGTGCAACAGCGGTGCGGCCGGCTCGACGCCGGCGGCTCGCAGCGCGAGCACGTCCCGCTCCAGCTGGTCCGGGAGCCCGCCGACCAGCTCCCGGGCCGCCCCGCGGACGCTGTCGGCCTCGACACGGGGGTCGTCGGGCGCCCGTGCCACCTTGTCGTAGCCGCCGAACAGCTCGTCGGCCCCCTGGCCCACGGCCAGCCGAGTACAGCCGTCCCCGCGTGCGCGACCCGCGACGGCGCCCGGCGGGAGCGCGCGGGCGACGTCCGTCGGGTTCGCCCGGGCGGTCGCTGGGACGCGGGCGGCGGGGTGCTCGAGAACGGCCGGCCCGGCGGGCGTCACGACCTGCAGGTCGTCGACCCGCGCGAGCAGCCGGGGCGTCTCGCGGGCCGCCCGCACGTCGGGGCGGTCGGGGAAGCCGGCGACGTACAGCGGGGCATCCGGGCAGCGTGCCGCCACGAGCGCCGAAGCCACGCCGCCGGAGAACGCCCCGGCGAGCCCCGCGCCCGGAACGGCACCGGCGGTTCGCTCGATGGCCTCCCGGAGCGCCGCCACCGCCGTCGCGCCGTCGGCGTACGGCTCCGGGTTCGGAAGCGTCCAGACCCGCTCGTCGCCGTCGGCCGAGCGGACGTGGCCCGCCGGCAGTCCCACGGGCTCGTCCAGCTCCGTCGGGTCGGAGCCGGCGTTCGTGGGGTCACCGCGCTCGGTGAACACCGGATACCGGCCGAGGGCGTCCCGGACCACGCGCCCGTCGGGCAGCGTCCCGGCGAACCCGCCGGTGCCGGGGAGTGGGTCACGGTCGCGGAGCGCCCCCTCGACGGTGTCGGGGTCGGTCCCCTGCAACGCGTGCGGGGTCATCAGAACGGGGCCAGGACGGCCTGCTTGGCCCGGCGGAGGACGCCGCCGCCGAACTGGCGGACGCTCACGCGCCAGGGCGTCCGCTTCCCGACCACGGTGGTCCGGCCCTCGCGGACGGCCTCAAGGATGCTCGATACGTCCTCGTGGGTCGTGTCCACCTCGGTGACCGCCTGCCCGACCATCTCGCTGATGTGGGCGTCGCTGCCGGCAGTCATCGGGAGCCCCGTCTCGCGGGCGAACCGCTCGGCCCGGCGGTTCGAGCGACCGGTCAGGAGCCGGGAGTTGTACACCTCGACAGCGTCCGCGCTCGCGAGCTGGTCGCGGGTGATGTGGGCGGCCACGCCGTGGCGGGACTTCTGGAACGGATGCGGGACGACGGCGATACCCCCCTGGTCGTGGATGCGCGCCAGCGTCTCGTCGTAGGAGAGTCCCGGCGGGACGGCCTCCTCGATGCCGAGGCCGAGGACGTGGCCCGCCTCCGAGGTGATCTCGATGCCGGGGATGCCGACGAGGCCGTACTCCGGGGCGATGTCCGCGGCCCGGAGCGAGGCGTCGATCTCGTCGTGGTCGGTCACGGCGAGCGCGTCGAGCCCCACGGCCTCGGCCTGCGCCAGCAGGAGCTCGACGGGGTCGTGTCCGTCGTAGGAGAGCGACGAGTGCGAGTGGAACTCGACGGACAGCACGGCTCGCTGTTCGGACGACCGAGGCAAAAACGCGCCGGTGTCGGCGGGGGTGACGACACCGCTCGGCCGTTCACCCGGACGAACCGCCGCCGTCCGCCGTCCGCCGACGTTCCGGTCGGGGTCGCCACCACCGGTCCGGTCGCGGTGCCGTTCGTGACGTCCAGTGCTGACCCGTACCACGCCGGCCTGTCGACCCGGACGCCACCCAGCTCGTAGCGGGTCCGTTGTCCGACCCGAACCGGCTCGTCGGCGATCATCGCGGTGTAGCGTCGTATCCGCGGACTCGTCCGCGGCGGTCGACGGACAGCGCCAGGCTCGCGTTCCGCGGCTCGTCCCTCGGGCCGACCACACTGAGCGCCGACGGGCGGACGAGCGCCTCGTCGATGAGCCGGTAGCCGGCGGTCGGCCCTGCGACGGCTGTGGTTGCCGTCCCGCCCCGGCGCGGGGTTCCGGTGGTAGCCCCATCGTGGGCGCGGGCGCACTCACGGTCAACGGGTGGAGGTGGGCGCACGTGCCGGAGCCACGGCCGTCCCGTTCGGTCCGACCGACCCGTTTCCGCCCTCGCCCGCGAGCGCCGGGCGGACCCCGAAGGCGGAGAGGAGCGCCAGCAGCGAGCCCCGGGTCGGGGGCGGCCCGTGGTAGCCACGCTGCGCGAGATACCGGTCCGGCGCGATGCGGGCGTACCCGGTGGTCGAGCCGTTGCGCGGGTGAACGCCGAGCGGAACCGCTCGCCGTCCGTCCGGAGTTCGAAGCGCCCCGGCGGCAACTGCACCTGCGCGGCGGCCGGCTCTGAGGGGATGGAAAGCGCTTTCCACCGGCCCGACCGAGCGCGGGTATGCCCCTCGCACCCTCGGACCGCGAACTCGTCGTCGACGAGTTGGGTCGGGACCCGACGGCCGCCGAGGAAGCGCTCTTCGAGAACCTCTGGAGCGAGCACTGTGCGTACCGCTCCTCGCGCCCCCTGCTCTCGGCCTTCGCCTCCGAGGGCCCGGGGGTTGTCGTCGGCCCCGGGGACGACGCTGCCGTCGTCGCGCTCCCCGTCCCCGGCACCGAGACCGACGACCAGACCCGCTACTCGGACACCTACATCACGATGGGCGTCGAGTCGCACAACCATCCCTCCTACGTCGACCCGTTCGACGGCGCGGCGACCGGCGTCGGCGGCATCGTCCGGGACACGATGTCGATGGGCGCCTACCCCATCGCGCTCGCGGATTCGCTCTACTTCGGCGACTTCGACCGCGAGCACTCGCGCTACCTGTTCGAGGGCGTCGTCGAGGGCATCTCCCACTACGGCAACTGCATCGGCGTCCCCACCGTCTCGGGTAGCGTCGCCTTCCACGACTCGTACGAGGGGAACCCGCTCGTCAACGTCGCCTGCGTCGGCCTGCTGGGCGAGGACCGGCTCGTCACCGCCGCGGTACAGGAGCCCGGCAACAAGCTCGTCCTCGTCGGGAACGGCACCGGACGGGACGGGCTGGGCGGGGCCTCGTTCGCCTCCGAGGACCTCGCCGAGGACGCCGAGACCGAGGACCGGCCCGCCGTCCAGGTCGGCGACCCGTACACCGAGAAGCTGCTCATCGAGGCCAACGAGGAGCTCGTCGGGGACGACCTCGTTCGCGCGGCGCGTGACCTCGGCGCCGCCGGGCTGGGCGGCGCCTCCTCCGAGATGATCGCCAAGGGCGACCTCGGCGCGGAGATCGAACTCGACCGGGTCCACCAGCGCGAGCCGAAGATGAACGCCCTGGAGATCCTCCTCGCCGAGTCCCAGGAGCGGATGTGCTACGAGGTCCGGCCCGAGGACGTCGACGCGGTCCGGGAGATCGCCGGGAAGTACGACCTCGGCTGCTCGGTCATCGGCGAGGTGACCGAGGACCGCTACGTCTGCACGTTCGAGGGGTCCGAGTCGCGAGGCCGCGAGACGGTGGTCGACGCGCCCGCCGGGTTCCTCGCCGATGGCGCGCCGATGAACGACCTCGACCACGTCGAGCCCGAGCAGCCGGCGACCGACCTGCCCGACCCCGCGCCCGACCTGCGCGCGGCGTTCGAGACGGTCGTCGGCTCGCCGAACACCGCCTCGAAACGCTGGGTCTACCGGCAGTACGACCACGAGGTCGGCACCCGGACCGCCCTGCGACCCGGCGACGACGCCGCGCTCGTGGCCGTCCGCGAATCGGCACCGGTCGACGCCGCGCCCGGAACGGGGCTGGCGTTCTCGGCCGGCGCCGACCCCAACTGGACCGACGTCGCCCCGTACGACGGCGCGCGGGCCGTCGCCCTGGAGAACGCCACCAACATCGCCGCCAAGGGCGCCCACCCGCTCGCGGCCGTCGACTGCCTCAACGGCGGCAACCCCGAGAAGCCCGACGTCTACGGCGGCTTCCGGGGCATCGTCGACGGCCTCGCCGACGAGTGTGCCGACCTCGACGTCCCCGTCGTCGGCGGCAACGTCTCGCTCTACAACGACTCCGAGGCCGGGCCGGTCGCGCCGACGCCCACGCTGGCGATGGTCGGCACGAAGGCCGGCTACGACGCTCCCCCGGCCGCCTTCGCGGGCGAGGGGGCCGTCCTCGTCGTCGGCGACCGCGCCCTCGAGGGCGAGGCCGTCCCTCTGGGCGGCTCGGAGTACCTCGCCCGGCATGGGGGCACCGACGCGTTCCCCGAACCGCCCCGAAACAACACCGCGTTCCTCCGGGCGCTGGCCGACGTCGCCGACCACGACGCCACCCGCGCGGTCCACGACGTGAGCCACGGCGGCCTCGCGGTCGCGCTGGCCGAGATGGTCACCGGGGACGCCGGCGCCGACGTCTCCCTCGGCGGCGACGCCCACCGACTCCTGTTCAACGAACGCGTCGGCCGTGCCGTCATCGAGACGACCGCGCCCGAGGCGGTGGCCGCGGCCGTCGACGGCGTCGCGCCCGTCCACGAGGTCGGGACGAGCACGCCGGACGGAACGCTCGACCTCACCGCCGGCGACGAGTCGCTGTCCGTGGACGTCGCGGATATCCGAGAACTACGGTCGGTTATCGAGCGACAGATGGAATAGTTCCGCTTCCAGTCACTCTTTCGGTTTGTACCGTCGATTCCCGTCTTCTGCGACGGGGGGCGCCCCCGGGATGGTCGAACCCGCTCCTGTCATCGCCGCCGTGGGGGAGTAGTATCGGTGCGAGCGCGTCGGCGCGGGCGGACCCGTCACGGCCACCTCGGGGTGGAGCGGACGAGGATTGAAACCGCAAGCGCACGGAGTACCGGACCGAACCCGGCCACGATGAAGACCCCCTCCGGAACGAGCGTCGGCGTGGACGACCCGTACGAGCACGTCGAGCGGTGCGACCACCTGACCGACGACGGGCGGTGTCGGTACGCCGCCGAGCACGCACGGCACGACCGCGAGTTCGCCCGGGAGCGCCGGGCCGACGACCTGCGCTGTCCGGCGGCGGACCCCGAGGGCGAGTGGGAGTGGGCCGAGTGCCCGCATTTCCGGGCGTGTCAGCGCTCACGCGAGTGCGTCCGCTGCGGGCTGGAGGAGGTCAGACTGGCTCACGCCGAGGCACGGGACACGCGACCGCTGCTTGAGGAGCACCATCTCTCGTATCGCGATACCCCCGAGGCCGATATGGAACACGAGATAACGGTCTCTCTCTGTCGCTGGTGTCACGCGAAGGTCCACGAGTCGTGGGCACGGGTCGACGACGACGCCACACCGGGCCCCGAGGCCATCGCGGCTCGCGAGGAGCGCCGCGCCCGCGAGCAGGCCGAGACCGGCTTCGAGACCGCCGCCGAGCGGTTCGAGCCCGGTGATAGCGACGACGGGGACTGAACGGGGCCCCGCCCCATTTTTGACCCCCGGGGACGCAGGCCGTGGTATGCACGATGCCCGCCATCTCGGGCATGTCCATCTGCGGGTCCGGGACCTGGAGCGGGCGGTCGGGTTCTACCGGACGGTGCTTGGGTTGCGGGTCGAGGAGCGCCACGCCGGCTACGCCTTCCTCACGTTCGGCGGACACCACCACGACCTCGCCCTGCAGGGTTCCGGGGAGGGGGTGACCGCCCCCGGCGACGGGGTCGGCCTCTACCACTCGGCGTGGGAGATGCCCGACGCGAGGGGGCTGCGGGAGACGTACGAGCGGCTCCGCGAGCTGGACGTGGCCGTCGACCCGGTCGACCACGGCATCTCGAAGGCGCTCTACTTCGACGACCCCGACGACAACGGCGTCGAGGTGTATCTCGACGTGCGCGACGCGCGGGACGTCGAGGAGTGGCGTGGCCGGAACGAGTGGTTCGACCCGACCGCGCTCTGAGCGGGGTCGGGCGTCCGGAGGCGTCGGCTCGGGTCCGTCGTTTCACGAGGCTTATACCGGTTCACGAGAGAAGGAACGGTAATGACTCGTATCGTCGTGGTGGACAACCACGGACAGTTCACCCATCTCGAGCAGCGGGCGCTGCGTGACATCGGCGTCGACGCGGCCATCGTCGACAACGGGACCCCACCCGAGGAGGTGGAGGCCGACGGCGTCGTCCTCTCCGGCGGCCCCGACATGGACCGCGTCGGGCGCGCCCCCGACTACCTCGAGGCCGACGTGCCGGTGTTCGGCATCTGCCTGGGGATGCAGCTCATCGCCGCCGAGCTGGGCGGGGAGGTCGGCAGCGGCGACTACGGCGGCTACGCCGACGTGACCGTCGAGATCGAGGACGACGACGACCCGCTGGTCGGCTCGCTGGCCCCGGAGACCCGGGTGTGGGCCAGCCACGCCGACGAGGTCAAGCACGTCCCCGAGGGGTTCACCCGGACCGCGACCAGCGACGTCTGCGGCGTCGAGGCGATGAGCGACGCGGACCGGGACTGCTACGGGGTCCAGTGGCACCCGGAGGTGGCCCACACCGAACGCGGCGAGGAGGTGTTCGAGAACTTCGTCGACGTCTGCGAGGACCGCTGAACGGGCGTCCGCCGCCCGTCCGACTCCGGGTGGATGATTTATCCCGCCGCGGCTGAATCCCCCTGGCACCGAACCGACACGGACGAACGGATGACCACGACCGACAGATGAGCAACACACAGGGCGACCTCGCCTCGCTGTCACGGTTCATCTTCCGGGCCCCGAGCTGGTACTCCAGCATCGCGTTCGCCCTCCTCATCGCGGCGTTCGCGGGGATCGCCGCCTTCGACTCGCGGTTCGTCCTGGAGGACGCCTGGGAGGGGGTGTTCTACATCGGCGTCCCGACGGTGGTGGCGTCGCTGCTGACGCCGCCGGTCGACCGGCTGTTCGGCGGGCAGCTCACCCCGAACCGGGCGTCGCTGCTGGCGCTCACCTGCGAACTCGTCGTCGTCGTCGTCCTCACGACGGCCGGCGCGCTGGCGGTCCTGACGCCGCTCTCGCAGACGTTCGTCTTCGACGCCCTCATCGCGGCGCTGGCGAGTATCTTCGCGCTCCGGCTGCTGGTCGTCATGGCCGTCTCCCACGACTCGCTGGTGACGGCCATCGTTCCGGCCAGCATCCAGACCGTCGCCGCCGCCGTCCTCCTGTTCGTCTACAGCGGCACCCTGCGACTGTTCGAGGTCGGCGGCACGCTGACCGACGTCTACCTCAGCCGTGCGAACCAGGCACCGGCCGAAATCACCGTCGTCGGGCCCGAGACGTTCGTCCTGCTGGCCGTCACCTGTGTGCTCTACGTGGGGTCGGTCTACCTGTTCCTCGTCGTCATCGACCGGCCGTGGCGCAGCTCGCTGGGCGTCTCCGTCCTCGACTTCCTCCGGGGTTTCGTCGGCCATATCGCCGAGGGGACCGACGAGCTGGAGGAGTTCTTCGAGCAGCTCGGCGAGGAGGCCGTCGTCCCCGTCACGGTGCTGGCCTTCCGCGAGCCCGGCGGCATCGAGAAGGCCCGCTTCGTCCTGCCGATGATCCACCCCGGGCCGATGGGCGAGATCGGCGGCGGTAACCTCCCCGAACGGGTCGCCAAGGACGCCGACGGGCTGGCCTTCCCGCCCCACGCCACCGCCGGCCACGACTTCAATCTCGTCACCGCCCGTGAGGTCGAGACCATCATCGACGCGGCCGACCGCGCGCTCGACCGCCTGGAGTACACGAGCGACGCCACCCGGTCGTACCGCGCCAGCCACGGCGAGGCCACGCTCATCGGCCAGGCCTTCGGCGAGGACGCGTTCATGGCCGCCACCTACGCCCCCGCGTTCGCCGACGACGTGGAGTACGCGGTCGGGCTCTCGACACGGGCCGAGGCCCGCTCGGGCGGGCTGGAGGACGTGCTGCTCGCCGACGCCCACAACTGCAACAACGGGCTGGACGGCGGTGACCTCGGTCACGTCACCCCCGGCTCGAAGCGCTCGTTCGACATGATCCAGGCGGCCGGCGACCTCGGGACGGCCCTCGCGGACGCCGAGCGTCACCCCCTCCGACTCGGCGTCGCCTGGGACCGCACGGACTGGACCGCCACCGACGGCATCGGCCCGCTCGGCATCCGTGTCGCCGTCACGGAGGTCGACGGCCAGCGGACCGCGTACGTCCTCGTCGACGGGAACAACATGGAGCCCGGTCTCCGGGACCGGCTGGTGAGCCACCTCACCTCGGCCCTCCCGGTCGACGACGCGGAGGCCCTCACCACCGACACCCACATCGTCAACACCGTGGAGGCGGTCAACCAGGTCGGGACCGCCATCGACGCCGAGTCGCTCTGCGACGCCGTCGAGGCCGTCACCCGCGAGGCGCTCGACGACGTCGAACCGGTGGAGGCGGGGATGGCGACCGAGCGCGCCGAGGTGACCGTCTTCGGCAACGACCGCACGGAGACGCTGGCCAGCCACGCCAACGCCATGATGTCGATGGGTGGCGCGCTCGCGGCGGTGTTCATCCTGGCCGTGACCGCCATCAGCGGCCTCATCTTCTTCCTGGCCTGAGCGGAGCGGGTCGCCGGGCGGGAGACGCCTACAACCGCTGCTGTATCTCCTCGCGCAGCACGTCGCTCACGACCTCGCCGTCGGCCTTCCCGCGGAGGGCGCCCATGCACTCGCCCATGAGCGCGGAGAAGGCGCCCATCCCCTCGGCGTCGACCTGGTCGGCGTTACGCTCGACGACCTCGGCGACGGCCTCGCGGACCTCGGCCTCATCGACGCCGGAGAGGCCGGCCTCATCGACGGCGGCCTCGGCCGAGAGGTCGGGCTGCTCGGCCAGCACGGTCAGCACCTCGCCGATACCCTCCTTGGCGAGGTCGTCGGCCTCGACGAGGTCGAGCGTGTCGAGCAGGTGCTCGTCGGTCAGGTTCTCGACGGGGGCGTCGCGCCGGCGAATCTCGGTCACGGTCGACTCCAGCGTCGTGGCGGCCGTCGTCGGGTCGATGCCGCGCCCGACCGCCGTCTCGAAGGCGGGCATCCGCCGACCGTACGCCACCTGCTCGGCGAGCCCGGCATCGAGGCCGTACTCGGACTGGTAGCGTTCGACCTTCTCGGTCAGCAGCTCGGGCGTCTCGACGCCGGCCGGGTCCGGCTCGACGGGCGGGACGTCCGTCTCGGGGTACATCCGCGCGGCACCCGGCAGCGGCCGCAGGTAGCGGGAGGTGCCGTCCTCGTTCGCGTCGCGGGTCTCCTCGGGGACCCCCTCGAGCGCCGTCCCGGCGCGCTCGGCAACGGCCTCGATGGCCGCCTCGGCCACCTCGCGGTCGGCCGCGACGATGGCGACCGCGTCCGACCCGCCGGCGTCGACGGCGTCGCGTAGGGCGTCGACCTCCGCGGCGGTGACGCCGTAGGCCGGCAGTTCGTCGGTGTGGAAGATGCCGCCGGCACCGTGGCGCTTGGCGTGGTCGCTCAGCTCGGTCCCGAGCCGGCGGTCGGGCTGTATCTCGGCGCCCACGACCCCGTCGAACCCGTACAGCGGCACGGCCATCACCGTCGAGGCCCCCGCGATGACCCCGGAGTCGGTGTCCGCGAAGGTCCCGGTCACGTCCTGCGGGTCGCCCACTGCGGCGTCGCGCTCGCGGAGCTCGTCGCGCAGTTCGAGCAGCCGGACCTGCCGGTGGACCTCCAGCCGGACGATGTCGTCGATGTCGTCGAGCGACTGGACCCCTTTCAGCTCGATGCGGGCCCCCTCCGCGACCGAGACGTTCACGTCCTGCCGGATGGTCCCAAGGCCGCGCTTGACCTTCCCCGTCGAGCGCAGCAGCATTCCGATGCGCTCGGCGGCTTCGCGGGCCTGCGCGGGCGACCGGATGTCGGGTGCGGTGCCGATCTCGACCAGCGGGATGCCCAGCCGGTCCAGTCCGTAACGGACGCCGGCCTCCGTCTCGGAGACCCGCTGTGCGGACTCCTCCTCGAGCAGCATGTCCGTGACCCCGACGGGGCCCTCGCTGGTCTCGATGGCGCCGTCGGTGGCCACCAGCGAGGAGCGCTGGAACCCGGAGGTGTTGGAGCCGTCGACGACGATCTTCCGCATCACCTGCACGCTATCGACGACCTCCATGTCCAGCAGGGCGGCGATCTCCAGCGTCGTCTCCAGCGCCTCCTCGTCGAGCCGGTGGGGGGGTTCGTCGTCCTCCTCGACGAGACAGGTGGTGTCGTACGCGAGATACTCGAACTCGCGGTCGACCCGTGACTCCTCCAGCGCGGCCTCGTCGATCTCCCCCAGCTCCGAGCGCGTCGGGTGGAGATAGCGGGCGAACCGGCGGTCGGAGGTGTCGGGCTCCCGGCGGGCCGTCGGGCAGTCGCAGAAGAGCTTCGTCGCGGTGTCGAGTTGCTGGTGGATCTCCAGCCCCGCGACGAGCCCGAGGTCGGCGTAGTCGTAGTCGCGGTCGTGGTCCATGCCGCTCGGTGCGTCGGGCGGGACCAAAAACGGCCCGATGGCAGGGGAGCGTCGGCGGCCCCGACACCGTTGCCAGCGGTTCGCACGTGCCACTCGCGGGATGTCCCCGGCCGGAGCCAGGGACATGGGGGCCGCCGGCGGGCTCGATTGCGGGTCGGGCCTGGTTCTGACCGATCGTTTGGACGGATTTGTCTCAATCTTATTTGTCGGATACTGTCCGTTGTTCGACGATGACCGACGGCTCTCGAAACGGGCGGCGAACAGGTGGGGCACTTCTCTCCGTGGCACTGGCGTCGGTTATTCTCGCCGGCGTGTTGGCATCGAGTACAGCGTTGACACCGACGGCCGCCGCTAGCGAGGGTGGGAACGTCGAGGCCGTCGAAAACTGCCAGGAACTGGCGAGCGCCGGCACCCACTACCGGGTCGCTACCGATCTCGCCGAGGACGACGGCCCCTGTCTGCGGATCACGGCCAGCAACGTCACGGTAGAGGGCGACGGTCACGACGTCTCCGGTGGCAACGGCTCCGGGGCGATCGCCGTCGTCGCGAACGGTTCGGCCGTCAGTGGCGTCCGAGTTCGTAACGTCACGGTGGCGGACAGCAGGGCCGGAGTCCGTATCGGGGCCACCGACAGCCCGGCGGTCGGCGTCACCGCGGAGTCGATCACGGCAGTGAACAACTCCCGAGCCGGCGTCATCTCGTTCGCCAGCGATCTGACCCTGAACGATAGCGTGCTGGAGGGGAACGCCGTCGGCGTGGAGGTGATCGAGGGGAACGTGACGATGGACGGCGTCGTCGTCAACGACAGCGACGGGACCGGGCTGAAGACCGCGATCGACGTGTCGGAGGTGCTCATCACGGACAGCCGGTTCCTCGATAACGGCGGACGCGGCCTGCTGCTGCGGAGTGTGGATCCCGGCGGGCTGGCGCTGGCGAACGTCACGGCGAGTCGGAACGGCATCGATGGCATCGAGGTCGAGCAGAGCGCCCCTGGCGCGACCCTCAGTGGGGTCGTCGCGGCGAACAACAGCCGGCACGGGGTAGTGGTGAGATCGGGGGGGACGAGCGTGACGGACTCCGAGCTATCCGATAACGCCGACGCCGGCGCACGACTCGCCGGGTCGAACACGACGGCGACCGGGCTCACCGCGACGGGGAACGCCGACGGCATCGACCTCTCGGGGGCGACCGGCGTCGCGGTGCGCGACACGGACGCGAACGGGAACGAACGCGGTATCGTCCTCTCGAACACCGCCGGCAGCACGGTCGAGGAGACCACCTTCTCGGACAACACCGGCGTCGGCCTCCTGGTCAACGAGTCGACGGACAACACGCTGACCGACCTCACCGCACGGAACGACGGGCGGACCGTCCGGCTGGTCGGCGACGGCCGCGTGAACGTCTCCCGACTGACGCTCTCGAACGGAACGGTGTCGTTCACCGCGAGCGAGGTCGAGTTCGACGAGGTCGGCTCCCCGGGACCGGCGCGGCCGGGCAGCCGGGCGTTCGGGCCGTATCTGAACGTCTCGACCACCGGGGACGACGGGGACTCGCTCCTGCCGGGCGAGGAGGGCGGCGAGTTCCTGGACCTGACGGTGCACTACAGGCCGAGCGACCTGGAGGAGCCGCCGCTGGACGATTCGACCGTGCGGATCGGCCGGTACGACGACGGCTGGTCGACAGTCGGGAACGGCTCCCGCGACAC
>ERZ1034569.209-NODE-209-length-22411-cov-11.747406_pt1 | contig 22411 bp, 26 predicted proteins | sample MGYA00520706_ERZ1034569 | MGnify/ENA primary metagenome ERZ1034569 (study PRJEB33760, sample SAMEA4777722) | hypersaline lake metagenome | biome: hypersaline environment; feature: brines | place: Spain | collected 2014-08 | depth 0 m ...
GTTGGATTTCGATGATTTCCCCGAGGAGTGATTCGTCGCCGACTCTGACGATGTCGTTCATTGATCCGTTGAGGTCGGCGTGGACGACTGGGCCTGCTATCTTCGTAATGGTCCCGGTGGTTGTCATGGGGTGATACCTAATGTTTTCTTGGCGATGGCTTCGATTTCGTCTATGTTCGGCGTTGTATCTGTGTCTGGAATCATGGTGAAATGCATGTCGTATTCTTGTGCTTTGTCGTGGTATCGAAGCGTTGTGAGGAGTGCTTCGTTGATAAACACCATGTTTGTGGTGTTGTCGAGTTGTGTGAGTGCGTTTTCGATGGCTTGGAGGTCGGCGTTCATGTGGAGTATTTGTCGTTGTTTGATGCCGGTGAGGCCGAATCCGACGACGTCGTCTTCTGTTCCGATGACTGCTTTCATAGTGTCATTGCTCCTTTGATTTGTGCTGGTGGGGTCTCGTGGTATGATAGTTTGAGGAGGATGCTGAGGTTTTGAACGTTCCGGTTTTTGCGGAGGAGGTAGGATAGGATGATTGCGTCGCTCAGTGGTTGCTTGGTTTTGAGACGCGTGGCGTAGTCTTGGAGGTGTTGGCGGAAGCCGTGTTCGAGTTCTTCTTTTGTGTCAGCGTTGATGTCGTAGCCATGGTTTGCGAGGAGGTCTTCGTATGCGTTGACCGTTGTTGCTTCTTTGAGTTCAGCGGAGGGGATGCGGCCTGTCTCGGCGTAGGTGTCTGCTTCGTTGAGTGCGAGGGAGAGGTTGATTTGGTCTGTTATGGTTTTCACGTAGTCTTTGGCTGTGTCGGTGGGTGCGGCTGCGTCGAGTTTGTTCAGGTAGGCTTTGTTTAGTTCGTTCTCGAAGGCTTTGTAGTCGTTGTTCGCTATTTGTTCTTGGTAGTCGTCAAGGATGGATCCGTACGTGGTACCGCGGAGTTCGTCGCGGAGTTCTTGCAATGCCGGGTTTTGTTTTTGTCGGAAGGCGAGGGAGAACTGGTTGGGCCCGGGCAGTCTACGGGTTTGTTCGGCGAGGTCGACGCGTTTTCGCCTGACTATGTTTTTGATGATGCGGATGATGAATCGGTCTTGGTATGCGTCGAAGAACTTGTCGTATGTGTGTGGGGCGGATCGACGTATTGTGTTGATGTCGTCGATGTGGTGGGTGCGTAATGCGTTGTCTAGGGCGCTGTATGAGATGTCTGGTTGGAGGTATTGGGTGAGGTCGATGGAGAAGTTTTGGTCGATACTGTAGATGATGTCTTCGAAGCTGCGATCAGCGTAGTTTTTCAGGTTGGATGGTGAGACGAACTGGTTTTGGCGGGCTCGTAGTCTGCCGTTGATGTAGGCGTATGTCAGGTATGATTTGATGGTGTATGCGACGGGGATGAGTGCGAGGAGGCCGACGAGGATGACTCCGCCTATTATGTAGTAGTGGATCATCGTCGTATCACGGTTTCCCAGTATGTGTTTATGACGTCGTCTACGAGTTCGCTGAGTGTTGCTTGGTATTTTTTGGTGTCGTTCGCTGCTACGGCTTTGTACGTTTGGTCTGTTTCCGTTGTTATTTGGTAGTCTTGGAGTGATTCATTGTCATCTACGGCTGTTTTGACGCGTTGTTTGAGGTGTTTGAGGATGGCTTCGTCGCTGCATTCGTCGAGTAGTTGTGACCACACTTTTTTCTTGAGGCTTTGTTTGAGACGGTGTTTTTCTTCTCGTAGGGCTTCTTTGATCTTGTTTCGTTTGCGGTGGTATCTGTGTTCGGCGAGTTTGTCTGCGCTGTCTTGTTGGTTGTTGAGCAGGGTTGTGCCGTCGTTGTGGGCTTGGTGTTCACGCCGTGCTATTTCTTGTTCGGCGTGGTTTCGTGCGTCGTCTATTAGTTCTCGCCGGCGGCGTTGTTGTTCCGCTGTGATGTCTGCTTTTATGTGGTCAGAGCTGTCATGGCGGAGTTCCATGTTAGCCGCCGAAGACGAAGAGTAGGATGATTGCTATGACGAATCCGAAGATAACCTGTGTTTCTGGTAGTGCTGCGAAGACGAGCATTTTGGCGAGTAGGCTTTCGTCTTCTGCTGTTGCTCCTGCTGCTGCACTACTGGCTATGCCTTGTCCTATACCGGATCCGAGTGCTGAGAAGCCGATTGCGATGCCTGCTCCGATTGCGATTAAACCTGTTGTTATTTCTGCCATGTTGATTCCTCCTTGTAGTGTGATGTCATGGTAGTTTGAATGGTGTGAACTGTGTTCCTCCTCCTTGGAAGAAGAGGTCGAAGAACTCGACGTAGTGTAGTCGAGCTGCGTTTATTGTGCTGCTTAGGACGTTGACTGCGTAATTAAATGTGTGGCCGAAGATGAGGAAGGCGGTGTATGTGATGCCGCCGATTATTGGTATGGAGTACATCATTGATGCGATGACGTTGACGGCGAGTGCGATCCCTGTTGTGGCGAGGCTGAGGGCGAGGAGTCGGGCGTAGCTAAACCATGTTCCGAGGTAGTCTGATGTGCCGAGGACGCCGATGATGCCGTCGCGTTTGACGAGTAGTGCTGTGGCTAGGATGAGAAGGGTTATTCCAGTGGTGTAGGCTTGGTAGTAGAGGAGTATTGCTCCTGCTTCTATGATTGGCAGGGGGAGTGTGTTAGTGATGGTTTTGAAGAGGGGTTGTCGTTGTGTGATGTGTTGGTAGAGGTTGGTTGTCCATCCGATGTTCATGTGGATGAGTCCGAGGATGAGTGAGGCTTTGAGTAAGTAGTAGCTTTCTTCGAAGGGTTGGACCCAGAGCGGCGTGGCGGGGATGAGCTCGCCGAAGAATGAGCCGAATGCGATGCCGAAAAGAATGGTTGAGAGCCCTGAAACAGTGAGTATGTGGGTGTATTGTTTGGTTGTTGTCTGCGTCTGTGTTTCTATGAGTAGTGCGGTGAGTAGGACGAGCATGCCGTATCCGATGTCTGCGAGCATGAACCCGAAGAACAACGGGTAGAAGAGACTGATGTATCCTGTTGGGTCGAATGCGCCGTAGCGTGGTGTGTCGTACATGCTGGTGACGGTTCTAAAGGATTTGTTCACACCGTCTTGTTTGAGTTTGGTAGGTGCTTCGTCAGGTGTTGCTTCGTACAGTGTGGCTTCCGGGATGTTGTCGGTGAGATCGTTGACAGTGTTGGGTTCGCAGTAGCCTTCTATGACGGTGATATCGTCGTTTGCTTGGAATTTGTTTGGTAAGGTGAGTTCGTCGTAGTGGGCTTTGAGCACGGTGTGTAGGTAGTCGCGTTTTGGTGATAGCTTTGCTGTGAGGTCGTTGAGCTTGGTTTCGTGCTCGGTGATTGTCTTCGCCATCCGTTGTTTTTCATCGTTGAGTTCTTCGCGTGCTTCTGTGATCGTGGTGTTGACGAAGGAGAGGTCGACGCGTCGAAGGTTGTCTTGGAGTTCTTTTGTGAGACGGGCTTTTCTCGTTCCAGTCGCGGTTATCAATTGGTATGTTTGTTGGGAGGACTGAACTGTTTCCACCCCGTTTCGTTCCTCGTGTTCACCGATGAAGAGTATTGGGTTTTCTATGTCTTTGACCGCTTCCGGTAAGTCGTCTAGTATGCTGAGTTGTTCGTCGTAGTCGTCGAGTCGTCCTTTGAGGTCTTGTTTGTCTTCGTGCAGGGCTTTGACGTCGTCGAGGTGTGCGTCGAGAAATGTTTGTGCTTCGTCTATAGTGCGCTGTAATGGGGGTAAGTCGTCGATGCTTTGGGGTGATCGTGGTTCTAATGCTCGATCGAGGTATTTGAAGGAGAGGAGGAGGTCGCTGACTGTTCGGGCTTCTTGGAGGCTTGTGTCGTCGTCAAGTTCGTCGGTGCTTGTTTCGGTTATGTGTACGGTGCCGAGGCTGTGAAGTTTGCGTATGACTTGTCGTTTGTCGTCGTTTGAGACGATGAGCTTGATGTGTTTGAGTTCAGGTGTTATCATTGATAGCTGTTTGTATTTTGTTAACGATGGCTGCCGCGTGGTCGTCGAGGTTGTCTCGTGTTTTTTCGATCTTTCTTCGTTGGTTATCAGCTTCTTCGTGAATGGTTTCTAGTTTTCCTTCGATTTCTTGGAGTTGTCTGGCTTTGTATTGTCTGGCTTGTTCTTTGTAGTCGTTGATGATTGACTCGTAGTGTTTTGCTGCGAGTTCGTTAGCTGCGTCTCGGATGTTCTGGGCTTCTTCGGTTGCTTGGTCTGTGAGGTTCCGTTCGTGGTCGCCGTGCTTGATGAGTTCGTCAATCATGGTATGTGTAGTGTGGAGGTAAGCCGCCTTCTGTTGATGCTAGCATTCTACTCAGCCCCGTCATCGGGTTGCACCAGTGGGGTCCTCCGTTCCATCCGCTCTCATCAACACTGTCTGGTGGTTAACGCGTCGGCTTCACAGCCGATTTCGCAGCCGTCATCCTTGTTGATAAGTGGTTTCGTTTCTGTGAGGTGTCCTGTGCTTTCGCACACTCCGTCGTGGGAGCCACTCCTACTGAGGCGTGGGTGGGCGGACTTTCCTCCGAAGATCTCGGTGGGCTAGCCACCACACTACAATTGTAATCAAAGAAACACGGTGTTTTTAAACATTGAGTGTGGGTTATTGTATACTAATGGCTGATGCCATACAACTATCTGGGGTGACACGGGCGTTTCAAGACCACATAGTCATCCAAGACATCAGTTTCACTGTTGCAGAAAACAATGTTGTAGCTCTCATCGGCGGCAATGGCTCTGGAAAGACCACCTTGCTTGAGCTGATGACCGGCGTGTTACGACCGACACTTGGAACAGTGAAAGTGCAGTTGTCAGGCACAGATTTACGCAGCGTGTATTCTCACCGTCACGAAGCGAAAAAATACTTTGGTTTTGGCCTACAGAGTCCATCCTTCTACTCAACGTTGACAGTCACAGAAAACATTGAGTACTTCGCGTCAGTGCATGGCATGGAAGATACGTCAACAGAAACCTACCGAGCCGAACTGCTCAACCGATTGGAACTGGAAGACAAGTTGCAGACGCCAGCTCACCGATTGAGCGGAGGGATGAAGAAACGACTTGACATCGCTTGCGCCACGGTGCACCAACCCCGTTATATCTTCCTGGATGAACCCGCCTCAGACCTTGACCCAGAGCTCAGATCTACTGTTTGGGATGTTATTAGTTGGTTTGCAAGCAACGGAGCCACTGTCGTGTTTAGCACGCACTATGTACAAGACCTACAAGTATTCACAGACAGAGTGGGCATCCTTGAGAACGGTCAGCTACGGTGCATGAAATCCCCGCGAGACCTCAAGGCGATGACAGACTCAACGGTAGAGGTACAACTTACAGTGTCCGGTGACGCAGCGCACGTACGAGATGTTATCTCAGACAAATGGCGCGTCGTTAACAAATCCGGGCCGGTCGTCGTGGAAACCGATGACACGGTCGAACTCATGAAAACACTCAGAGATAGCGACGCCCTCAGACACGTAGAAAGCGTCGACACACGCAGTGAAGGATTAGAATCATTGATTTATGAGTAAGGTCTGGGCGACGATAAAAAAGAATCTGAAAGTCTTACTTCGAGATCGAGTGGCGGCTTTCACTGTCTTGATAGCTCCCTTGCTCATCGTGCTACTCGTTGGCTTCGCCTACTCATCGAGTGGGACCGCCCGGTTACTGGTAGGGGTGGACAACGCAACTCCTCCGCAATACGTTGACCACGTACAAGCTGAGGACAGCTTTGAAGTAGTACGAGTATCATCCTCCTCACTTTGCAATGAACGGATCAAACGAGGTATCTTCGACGCTTGTGTTACTGTGACCGAGGCCAACACGACGACAGTCAACATAACCGTGGACGAAACCAGGACGGAGATAGCTCGTACTGTCAGATCAACGATGCGACGCCAACTGAGCAAGGCATCGTCGGAGGAGCGACGGCTAATCGTCGAACAGCGATATCAAAACCTCGCCACCCTTCAGCGTGTAATCAGCGACCAGATCGAAGACACTAAAACGATTATGTCCTCGGTGGGGGACGCCAAAAACATAGTTTCTAACATTGCAAGTATTGAGGCAGTGTCATCAGATAGTGAGGATACTGACAGCATACATGACGCTATCGACGACGTTCGCGATGAAACCAGCACGATCGAATCATCACTGTCCGATTTACAAGCGACAGCCAACAACTATACAGACAGCGATGTGAGCAATGCCTCAAGCTCTCTAGCATCGTTCGCATCACTGACGGACCGGGCTGACAGCGCCCAAGACACGTTGGATGACACCACAGTAGACAGCGTGATTGACACCTTAGAAGATGAGGCAGAATCACTGAGCCAAGCACTCAATGAACAGAGCCAAGCGGTCAACACGGCGAATGACCGTCTTAACGAGGCACAAGAAAAAGCCGATGCGATCCAAAACACACTAGACGACCTTCAAACAAGTATCACCGCAGTACAAAACGAATTAATCAGTGTGAAAGACGGCTTGAACCGCTTAGCCAACCCAGACGTCGAGGAAGTTGCAAATCCTTTACAAACAACGATTAGCCGCGTAGGGGAGTCCCGATTCTCATTTGGTAAAACCACTCCGTACCTCGTCGGCATTGAAACGTTCTTATTCGCCTTACTGCTGGGTGGGGCGATCGCTTTTAATCAGAACAGAGGCTCCGCAGCAAGCCGAGAAGTACTAGCACCCATCGGTGCGACGACACAAGTCCTAGCCGGTGTAGCGACAGGTCTCGCTATCTCCCTCATTCAAACTATGCTCACAGCTGGGGCTGCGATCGGCCACCTACAAATCTGGTCAGTTAACATACCGATCGTTTTATCCTTTCTAGCCCTCACAAGTTTGATGTCGCTAGTTCTCGGCGTGATCCTCGGACAGATATTTAAGACAATGCAGGGCTTGTTGTTGGGGGCGTTAGCCACTGGAACCGTTTTTATTTCCTTCTCAAACTTCGTCAGTCCGCTTGAAGAATTCCACCCGGTCGCAGCGCAAATAGGTGAGTATAATCCTTTCACCGTTGCCGTGGACTCACTGCGTAAATCAATGTTCTTTAACACGACATTTCAAGACGTGATGTTCGAAGTTACCCTTCTCAGCGGCTTCGTCATCGGTCTCCTGGCATTGGCGATTCTCTTACAGTACCGTTGGAAGCAAGACCGCACAGAGCAACAACGTAGCGAGTTAGTGGAGGCTCGTCTCCGCCTTAAGCATGTCTCGTCAGGACATGGGTTAGTCGCTTGGCTAGACAATGTTTCCTACGGTACGTACAGATCACTCCGAGACGACGTAAGCACTGTTTTGTCGGATCTTGACGTTGATGTCTCCGTGCCGTGGTTTAGGAAAGGACGGCTAGCGTCTGCGGTTCAGAGCTCGTCTTCGATGTCCTCGATGTCTTCGAGCGACAGTAAGTCTTCGTCGTCATCATCATCGTCTGATTCGGATTCATCTTCTGATGCGTCCTCGTCAGACGACGCGGATGAGTTATCATCTGAGCCTTGACCATCCGAGGCTTGACCATCTGATGCGTCCTCGTCTGATACGTCTTGATTCTCGTCAGCCTCAGTGCCTTCATCGGCGTCATCGTCAGCTGATTGACTCTGGGAAGAGTCGTCTTCATCGTCTGGGACGAGTTCTTCACTTGGGTCGACGTCGGTGACGACGTTGTTCGCGACGAGTTCGAGCTTGTCCGTGACGTTGTTTCGTTGGACGCGGCCTTCAATGCGCACCATTTCGCCGAGCAAATCCGTCTTAGTCGGTTCGAATTCTGCGATGTTATCTCTGTATGAGAGGAGTTCATCTTCGTCGGCATCGAGCAAGTCGATGATATGTGGTTTCCAGAGGACGACTCGAACGCTGTCCGTGCCATCATCGGCGTAGATGTTGAGGACAGCGCCGATCTCGGGTTCGTCAATGACATCGCCGTCTGGGTTTTCCCAGTCCCCGTCATCGTTTCGTTGTAGTTTTCGCTTGGTCTCGGGGTCGCGTTCGAAGTATTTTGGTTCGAAGATTTGTACGATGGTGGCGAAGACTTCGACGTTGTCGTCGTCTTCAGTGAGGTCACTTACGTTTTTCTTCGTTGTTTGCTGCGCTGATGTGTCTGGTGCTTCTATGTCTACGCCGTCTGGGTTGATTTCTACTTCGCTTTGTTCGTTTGCGTGGATCTCTGTGCCTCGTCGTCCTTCGCGGACTGAGACGTCTTTGAGGAGGATGGTGTCGTCTTCGTCTATCTTGGATATGTTTGTGGCGGTGTCGCCCCACATGACGACCATGGTCACCCCTGTTTCGTCGCCGAGGAGGAATTTGGCGTATTGTCCTTCACCGCGGTCGTTCTCGAACGTTTGGAGTTCGTATGCTTGGACGACTCGTCCGGGGATGTTGATGCCTTGCATCCCTGTTGCGAGGTTGTCGACTTTCAGGCTGTCTTCTTCGTCTGTGAGTTCGACGTCGTTTTCGTTTGCAACGATGTGTGCGGCGCCGTCTTCGCTTATGAGGCCGCTGAGTTGGTCGAGTTTTGTGCTGATTTGTTCATCGAGTTCGTCTTCGTCAAGGTCGGTTTGGTCGAGTATTTTTTCTTTGATTTCGTCGAGCGGTAGGTTAATCATTGTTACTCTTGTGTGACGAGTCCTGGTATAAATATTATTGTTAGATTTGCACCGTGAATTTCAATGGTGGTAGGTTCATCGCACTTAATTTGGTTTGGCGGATAGGATCTTTCACTGAGGTATTGTATTGCAGGCAGACTGTTTGATGGGCTTTTTGCGGCGTGCACGCTGGTATCTTTGGTTGGCGTGATTTGGGTTTATCTTTGAACTGCGTGGTTATTGCTTTCTTCAAGGAAGCTGTTGGGTTTGTGAAGAATTCGATTGTGCTCACTATATCCTGAGGTGAGTTGAAACTCTCAGTGAGTATGTCCTCATAGTTGTCGGCCATGTCGCTGATATTGTCTTCTGGTTCGTACCAGTCGGGTTTTCCGTTTAAGAAGCCAACTTTGTCGTTGTATTGTAGCAGATAGGCTTTTCCAGTTGAGGGTGACTGGAATGCCCGTTCATGGTTGTCTCTTATTTTTTGTTTGAGGTTGTCTTTGAATTTCTGAGGGGTGTTGAGTGCCTCTTTGAGTAGTGCTTTTCCCTGTTCTCCCTTGCTTAGTTGGGTGGTAACATTTGATGCGTTTAGCAGGACATGATCATACTTTACCTCGCCGCCTGTCAAGAAGGTTCCAACGCTAGCTTCTGCTCCGCTAAATCGTATTTTTTTCTCTGGATGCTCGGTTTCACACACGCAGAGTCCTTCACTGGTAGCGCAATCAGCGGATCTGAGGATGAACGAGGTGAGCTGATCTTTGAATCCTTCATCGCTAGTTACTTGCATCGTTGCACTTTGGTCAAGTCGAAGTGTTTCTGGTATTGAGACGGTGTCTCCGACTGGTAGGCGTGTTGGGCGGACGCGATCGTAGATTTCCACGTAATCCCCTAGTTCAGGCTGTGTGATGTCTTGGGCCTCCTCACTCCCTATATTCAGACTCACTGTGCTTTGTGAGGTATTTACTTCGAGAAGTCTGTAAACATAGCCATTGGCTGATTGAATCTCACCTGCTTCCTCCACTGTACCTCCTACGACCAATTTTTTTAGCTCAATATCACTATCTTCCCGGACAGATTGTTGTGATGATTCTGTGCAGCTCCTTGAAGCCTTTACTTTCGATGAGGTCACATCAGCTAGCACATCTTGAAAGCATCCTTGTTTTTCTTCGTAGGGTTTGTCCTCACAGGCTGCTTTTCGGTCTACTATGGTTTTTGCTTTGTTCCAAAGCGCTCCCGGCGGTTTGAATGTTACTGTTTGGGTGTACTCTGCTCTGGTACTCCCTGATGCGTGGGGTTGGCTCGTCGTTCGGGACGTATCCCTATCGGTTTGTCTCACTGGGACCTCATCGGATCCCCATTCCAATATATACACGTCGATGTTTTCTCTGGTGATGTCAGAGGTTGTTTGCAGGCTGTCTTGGCCGACACCTGTGTAAAGATCAATTTTGCAATTTCCATTATCTGCCTTGCCATCTCCTCTAAATGCACTACCAGTGTCTTCAGCCACGTACGTGTTCGTCCAAGGATGATCTGGTCCGAAGTCTATTCGGACTTTACTACCATATGGAATGTAGCATTCACTGTCTGGGTTAGGATTGACCGCAATTGTTTTCTTGGGTTCTGGGTCTGTTCCTGTGCGAGTCACACCATTCTGGTGCGGTTCTCCACCGGACGTGTAAACACCGTCATTCTTAGAAGGCTTCACAGTGCTGCTGTGGAAAAGTTTACCCTCGCATTTTGCGCTACCTTGGCATTTAACAGATTCATAGAAGCCTCTCTCGTCTTCTGGTATGCAGCACCAGGATGCGTCGTCAACGCAGGAACTTTTGTCTGGGTATTCTTCTTTTATTTGCTGTGTTGTCGTTAGACATCCGCCTTCGTGGCACCATTGAACTTGGTTGTTTTCGTCTTTGAATTGCTCGCAGTTAGGAGTATAGTAGCCCGTTGTCTTGGTAGGCTCGTATTTTTTCACGAAAGGTATGCCTTCTCTTGGGGTCTTACCCGCTATGTTAGCCCCTGCTACGACTGGTATTAAGAGGCCAAGGATGAGTATGGGAAGGAGCGTTTTTCTACTCATGTGATGCTACCTATTTCTTCATGTATTGGGTCAATCCTACTCCAACTATTTGGTCCTTCTCCGTCTGTGTTATCGGTGTAGTAAGCACATGTTTCTCCTCTTTCGTACTCGTCCTCCCAGTTCTGAGATTTGTATTCATAGTGCCATACCTCGTCGTAAAGGTTGATGAAACCGTAATTGCACATAGTCTTTCGCATATTATCTGCTAATTCTTGCTGGTTGTTTATGACCATCCTCTCTCCGTTCGGCGGGTTGTATATGAGTTCAACATCGATTGCGTTCCCTGTCATATGAGTGCATTGATTGTTCGGATTATTCGGGTTCGGTCCGGGATTACAAGCTAGCGGGCACGTGCCTTGCTTGAAGCAAAACTGTGCACCAGGATTGTTTTGTTCCCGCTGAGCTATGTACTCAGCCCGCTTCGACCGGCACTGTTCCTCTGTGAGTCCTTGACAGCGCTGTTCTTTCCAGGCAAGACAGCTTTGTCGTTCCTCGTAGAACGCGTTTTGTATCTCCCATGAGCGAGTGCTTTGTGTGACTCGCAGGGTAAAATCGTTTTTTTCAAGATACGGTTCTAATTTTTTAAGTTGGTTGTAGACTGCGGGTTTTGCTGCGCACAGTCTATCGAAGCCCGTGCAGCTTCCTTCTACGCTGCATTCAACTCGGTCTATGTCTCGTAAGTCTACGAGATTACCTCTCAAATTCTGACTGCCAGCTTGGCTTTGGCTCTTAGTTGACCGTTGTATGTTTCTCGGTACTGTGGTACTACTTTGTGCTCTGAGTTTTATCTGGGTGTCAGCGCTTACTTGTGTGTTGACAGAGAGGAAACGTGGTTTGAGGTAAGGATTTTGCTGTATCTGTGATTGGATGTTTTGCTCGGCGATGTCATTTAGGCTGGTGTCGACTTCCCATGTGCAATTATCTGTGATCACAGGGTGAACTATTTCCTCGCAGTTATTGTCGATGAACTGTTCGTCCTCAAAGCCATGTTGTCTTATATGGGTTGCTATGCTGGAAGTCGTGGCTCGTCGTATCTTTTCATCCATATATTGGAAGCCGAGGGCTTGGTCTTCCACCGTTTTGAGGATCAGCTCACTTGTTTCGCCGACGTATTGAACGTTAGGATTATCAGCTGATGCCTGATTGTAAAGAAAAGCAGCTACGCTGACTAAGATGAAGACTGCGATTATCGGTAAAGCTGCTAATCCTTTATTCTGCATCATATCGGTGGAAGAGTATTCTTATGTTCTCAGTAGGACCTGGTAATTGCACGAAATTAACGGTTGTAGCCACGGCTTCGGGATCGGCTTGTGTTGCTCGAGCTTGCGGGTCTGCTTGACTGCTCCTCACTGCCTGTGGGGGCTCCAAATTCGGTTGTTTACTTGGATTTGCATAAACATATCCTTGTTGGCTGCCGTATTGATAGTACCAGTTCGCGTCTTCGTCTGTCTTGTTCAACGTGTCTTGTATGACACGTATTGATTGATCAGTTTTACCCAGTGTTTTTGCGTCGACGAGGTAGCTCCCTAGTGTGTATCCCGGGCGAACATGTGTTTGTAGTATTGACCTTGTTTCCAGTGTGGCTTTGTGCTCTGCTAACGCTCTTTGTCGTTGAGTATCTCGTTGATCTTGCTCAAAGCTTGTGCTCATGCTTAGAGCGAAGAGTGCGATGATACTGAGACCGCCGCCTACAACGAGTGATGTGAAATCATCAATACTTCCTTTCTTCATTTATATCTAAACTCCACTAAACCCGTCTTTAAGCTGTCTGATTCAGGGTCTCGGTATGTTAATGTGTATGTTGTCTCGTGAGGATTGGTTGGTAAGGCGTCTTTCCATGAGTCAGTCGTAAATTCTTTGACGACGTTGTTACCGTTACGGACTCGGACTTGTAGGTGTATGGGTTCGTCGGATTGGATGCATTCATCGAGTGTGTCCTTGCTTCGGTCTAAATCGATGATTCCTGGCTTTACCCGTCCCTGTTCAGATGTTAGTGCAAGACAACCCGTGTTGTATAGAATACGTGATTCTATAACCCTATCTTCTAATGCTTCGGGATATGGGAAATGATTGTCTTGATAGGTTTCTCCTATGTTGTATAGGTAAAAAGAGATGACGAATATCGTTGGACCTATCAATGTCACCCATACGAGGAGTTTCTGTGATGGTGAGATGTAGCCTTTCTTCATCTTGCTGTGTTCATCCCATCTATGACACTTGTGATGAGTTCTTCTTTGTTAATCTCCTGTCCGATTTTTGTTTCGACGGGATGCGTGACTTCTATCATTTTTTCCGGTATGTCCTCAGTGGAGAGACTTATTCGCTGAAATCTGTCAAAGTGGGATGCGCGAAGGTTTGCTGCAGTGTAACACGCGGTTTTTTGGTGACCCTCTGAAGCATCCGTTGAATACTTGACTTCTACAGACCCGGTGGTTTGGTCCCGCAGCCACAATGTTATGGCGGCTCGGGTCTGATTCGCGCGATTCCAGCGATCTGATGATGCTACTGCTTCTCTTGCATCTGGGACTAACGGTGAAGTACCCGATACGTTGACGGTGTTGCTTTCTATTGTTTGACTTAGTGTGTTACAAAAATCGCTTAATCTTGAGGTACCGTCATTCACGCTCACTTGTGATGTGTCGGAGGTGAGGAGTAAGGAAGGTTGATATCGGACCCTGGCTGGTTGTATAGCTTTAGTCGAAGATCCTATGATGTTACTCCTGCTAGATGCTTGTGGGCCTAGAACTGTCACTGAGTCCGGTGTTATGCTCATTGTATAGGACGAGGTGTTCATCTGATAATTTAATGTGACCGGGTATGGGGATGACACAATTGATCCAAGGGTTAATGAGAGGTCTCTTGCAACGACGTCCGTCGTTGAATATTGTATGCCTGTGTTGACGTAGCTGAGAAGTGCTATGCCTACAGCAAGGCCTAGGAGGGCTTCAGCTACAAGTAGTGTTTGAAATTGTAAGCCTTCTTGTTCACCTTTACGATTTTCAGTCATGGTAAGTCCGTCGTTAAAGGAGGGTGTCATTGTATGCTATCGATGTATACTACTTCTTCACCGTTCGTTGTCGCGGGTTGGAGTGTCATCCTATACTGTGATTGAGGGAATCTGTCGGCGTAGCCCGCTACTGTGAGTGGGAGGGATTCATATCCGTACTCTTCTCCGATTTCTTCGTCAGGCTTCACTATATTGGAATTGAGGAGGATGAAGCTGTTACGCCAGTAGTGCTCGCTAAAGGACGGATAATCAGCAGGTGTGTCTTGGAAAACGGATTCGACCTTGTGCCAGGGGTCTAAGGTGGCTTTGGCTTCTGCGCATTGTAGGTTTTCAGCACAGACTAGTTTTCCGCCTCGCATGGTCATAGAGGTGGGTTCCCCAAAAGTATCGTTAAATTCTTCTGGGGTTATATCGCCTAAGGTTATACGATCACATCGACAGATACAAAACCCTGTGCCGCACCTATCAGGGCGTGACATGTGAAAGCCTTTGATATGCTGGTAGGCTTCTGCCTTGTCTGGGTCGAACCCTGCGCGGTTCTCAGTTTTTCCTTGTAATGAGTAAGTGAAGTTACTGTAGCTCATACCGATTATGGCCCCGCCGTCTGGAACGTCGACGGTGAATGAGATTTCTTGCTCAGTCGCTTGCTGGAACTTATCGATCAACTTGTTCAGCGTGTCCTGTTCTCTGCCTTCAGGCCCGGATAGAAGGGGTACGGCTACTATTATTACAAGTGCTAGGGCTATCAGTGCTCCGAAAATAGAGGTGTAGATGAAGTTAGCCATTGTTATCTATTCGGCCAGTCTATCTCATCGTCTACAATTGCTGCGGCGCACAAATCAGGGTCGTAAAGGATGATGTCTCTATCTATAGACGTATCGTCTTGACCGTAGTCATCCGGTGTGAGGAGGCCGCTCTCGAGTAGTTCTTGATTTTTCGGCGTGGAATCTTCATAGTGTGATCTAAGTTCGTCGAAAGCCTCGCTGTCCTGTTCACTGATACAGTATCCTTTCCCTTTGTAATTTATGATTTTGTTGGTGACGGTGCATGGGCAAGGATCTTGCTTGGCTAAACCTATTTTCCCGTCGTTGTCGTAGTCTTCGGTGAGTTGACTCCAGTCGACAACTCGTGATTGTGGGCCTTGCATCCAGAGGTAGCCCAGTCCGGCGATTACTATGAGGGCCAAAACGAGGTATACCATCGTACTGGTGGTTATTTGGGCCTTTCGCTTAGGAGTCACGACTGCACCTCGCAGACATTGTCTTGACGATACCTTTGTATGTGGATTCGCTTAGTGCAGCAGATCCGAAGGGTAGGAAGCAGGCCATATCGCCTTTTTTGAGTATGAAGGGTTTGTTTTTCTTGTCTGTTTCTACGTCGGAGGGAACTTGGTAGGAGAATTCTTTTCTTGGACGGTTCTCCCCCGTCTTCCTATACATAGTCGTTGGCGTGGTCCATGTTAATGCGTTAATGTCCTGTTCTTCTATTTGAGGACCTTCTTCGACCCAGTTTGACAGGTTGGTCACGTCTCTTGGACATTGATTATAGTTCCGGCATCCTTTTATGTAAGCTGATGGTGGTGCGAAAACACATGGTTGCAAGTCGATATCGGTTTCTTGTAGAGTTGTTTTATCACCATTTCTCAGTGTCTCTAGCTTGAGCTTTGATGGAGACCCTCTTTGAAACCGCACTGATATGCCTACTTTTTCGCCGCGGCGCAGTTGTTTCAGTTCATCATGATATGTATAGCAGACTTCCTCTGGGGCGTTAGATGCCGTTGTCAGCGCATTTTTTATGGTGTCAAAGTCTCTGAATGCTTCGCGGAGCTGTGAAGCCCCTGTTATTTCGTCGGGTTCAGGGTCTTTATTCGGCACTGTGAGTATGTCAAGGAGGTTACCACTGATTTCATCCCAGCTTGGACCAAACACTTGATAGAGTCCAACGAACGCGATTACGACGAGAACGCCTGCGACCATGTTTTGAAGGGTTACACTCATGAGAACGGGTTTATCTGATCAAATATTGACACACTGTTCATAAGGCTGTAAACAACAACGATGATGATGACCATGATGACTAAGGTAATGATGGATTTCCATAACATCCCTCTTCTATTCATCATTGCAAACATTCACCACGTTACTGTTTTTTGCTATAAGTAAATTGTTGATTACTGGCTCATCTTGCTCCAATCTACCACTTGTTAACTCAGTGAATTTCACTACGTCTCCTCCATCGGAACCGACAGCGGCACCAACAGTTCCTCCTACTAGTGTTCCAAGAACCGCCGCTCCTGCGGGTCCTCCTATGAAGAAGCCTCCTATGGCAGCCCCTGCGGCAGCACCGCCTGCTCCAACACCGGCTCCTAATGCTGCTTCAGGGCCTAAAGCTCCGACTTGACCCATCCATCCAGCGGCGTGTTCGAAGAAGTCGCCGTAATTGCTTGGGGCAACGAAGGAGACTGTGTAGGTTGCATTGCTGGTGATGTTGTTGGCTATCATTGGGAAGCTATCTTTTGAGGAGATATATCCGTAGTAAGAACTTGGATCGTAACTGCGTTCCGTTGCCGCGGTTGTCTTTTCTTGCAGGTTAGATACGACGGCTTTTACTGCCACGCCAAGATCTTGTTGATCCGCTAATGCTGATAGTGGATGTAAGAGTTCTTTGATCTCGTATTCGCTGAAGTAAGCTGTGACATCGCGTCCAGCATCGAGTCTTGCTTTCCCATCTCCCAAGTCAACGGTTATCAAAATGCCCTTAGTTTCATTGCCTTCTTCGGTTAGTTGAAGGCGTTCCATGGCTTGCTGTGCTGATCGACGGTTATGGTTTGTGATGTTATGTGCTATTACTATGTACGGGGCTATGTCTGTTTGGGCGAACAACTCTCCGAGTTCTTCAGACAGTTTTTCTTGGTCTTCATCTGTCAGTATCCCTGTTGCGTCATCGGTGAAACGAACTTCTCGGAGTGGCTGCGCTGTGATGTCGGTCAAGTCGATTTTGCTTTTGTCTCCTGTGGCTTGGAGCCGACGCATTTCCACTCCGTCACCGATGTATAATTGTGATCCTCCTCCCTTGATGACGCTTGGATTGTACGTGTTGTTGAGCATGAACTGAGTTAATTCTGTTCCTTCGATAAGGCCGACGTTATCCCCCGGTTTGAATCTGTAACAGGTATGACAGCCTTTCTTTCCTGTGTCTTTGTCGAAGACGTTGTCAACTGCGCCTTCTGCGAACATCCACCAGCAGGTGGCGCTTAGGTCTGCTATTTCTTTCATTTGCTCCTCTTTTGACCCTTGTAGTTCCCCTACGTCTTTTGTCGGACAGCTTAACGGTGACTGAGCGGCGACGGAATTACCTGCTGCGTCGCCTAGTTCTCCTTTGGCTAAGACACTGGCTCTGCATGCGGCTTCACCGTATGCATCTTCGGCATCGCTCATCAACATAGTTAGTCCTGTCATTGTGAGTGTTAAAGCCCCTATGAGGATTATGATAGAAGTCAGATTAGACTGTATCATGCCTCCTTGTTTCATACTGGTAGTCCTCCAAGTATAAAGTAAAATAAGAATCCGATGACTGTTAATACCAGAACCAAGGATATTAGGACGTTTATCATTTGGTTTGCGATCTTATTCATTTTGGAATTCGACTGGTATCACTGTGCTTGCTTCCCTGCTACCGTCGCCCCCGTCCGAGATAGCTGAAACTTGCATCTCCGCCTCGTTGACGTCTTGATTACCTTGGAGTTCGATGCTTGTTTTGTTTATGGCCTCGTAGTTTCTTTGGTCCGCTCCGAAGACATTTCCACACAAGAAGGTTGAGCTTCCCTGACCGTTTTGGAGCGCCGTTATTTCTTGTCCGCCTTTGAGGATTGAAACGCTGCATTGAAGGTTTTGTTGGCCTCTTGCCCATATAGTGACTTGTTGAGATTGGTTCACTGTGATAGGGCCTTGTTGATGATTGACTTGACTAGCTCCTTCTCTTACCTCCACGTATACCTGCGTTGAATCAGTGCTTTGAGTATCGGGGTCTTGCTCTTCCGGTCCCTCTTCCTGTTCCTCTTCGGGGGAATCAGATGTTTCCTGGTCTTTGTTTGGTTGGAGTATGCATTCTTCGGGATTTGATGGCTGGTAATTCTGGTAACAGGTGCCTTCTACATCCTCTCCATCAATCTCTACTTCGCAAGAACCGCGACTGATATACTGTGATTGTTCCTGGATGCTTGGAGCACATGCTTCCGTGTTCTTTATGCAGTCACCAACGGGACAACTTATTGATGATGCGAATGCACCAGACTGTGTCACCCACATGGTTGCAAGAGTGAGCAATACAAGTACGCCTACTGCCAAAGCAATTATTGTGCCTGTTCCAATACCTGCATTCCTCTGCGGAGACTTCATTTATATCGGCTCACAGCACGTCTGTCCGTCGCCACAAAGATTTCCCTCGCCGATTTGGTCGTCGATATCTTCACATCCGCCTTCAACACAGCGTCCGCCCTGAGTGGTACAGCTGACCGCATTGTCCGTGGATTCTCCTGCACCTATCACTAACACTGCGATAATACTCAGAACCAGGACTCCCGCAGCAGCTAGGATAATTGTTTGGAGGCTTAAGCTTGCTTGTTTTGGCATCTAGTTCCTTATGCAGCAGACTGCGTCTTCTGATCCGGTTGTTTCTTTACAATTCATAGCTGAACCTGCTATGGTGTCTGGCCCACACGCTGAAGCTGATGGAGCGCAACTTCCAACGTTGCTGCATTGGCGAGCGTCTGACACGTCGCCGCCTGCTTGGATGACGAGGGCTGCGACGATGCTGAGGACGATGACGCCGATGCTGGCGATGACGATCATGGATATGCTGATTCCGCCGTTCCTTTTCATAGTGAAACTTAATGCCACTTCATCTATTATATATCTTTGTATACTCGTGTGGTTATCCTGTGCAGAGGATGAGTGTGACTCGCATGCCACCGTAGTCGGTGTAGACGGGTTGTGTTTCTGCGCGTCGGTCTGATTCGCTGAGCGGGGGGCATGAGCGGTACGTGATGGTGTTGTCTATGTTGATAGCGTCGAAGACGACCGTGTAGGATTGGTTGCCGAACTGGTAGTCGAGGGTTTCGTTGAGTATTGTTTCGTTCACGCTTTCTTGCATGATTTGGGAGGCGTTGTTGTATGGTCCGCACTCGTAGTCTCGGCTGTATAGGGAGGCGGCGGCCGCGTCGGCGAGGCTCGTTGTTTCTCCTTGGCACGTGTTGGCTTCGCTGAGCACGGTGGTGAACGTGGAGAGGTAGCGTTGTTCTGCCTCGCTGAGGTCGCTAACGGTGTTAACGCTGGAGATGGCGAGGAAGCCGAGCCCGGCCGTTATGAGGACGATGACGATGACGAGTAACCCCATGATTTCGATTTGTGCTTTCATATGTTCAGCGTGGTTTTGAGCACGGCTAAGTGCTTTGTCTGTGTTGTGGCGTTGTAGTACGTGATGGGTGAGCGGAGGACGAGCTGTGACCTGTTCTGTTGTGTTTCGTTGTATATGGTCACCGGGGGGTTGTCTGGGTGTATGGGGTTGATTGTGAGCGTGGTTTGTCCGAACAAGGAGAAGTAGGTGTCTCTGAGATCGTTGTTTTGTTTGATGAGTTCGGCGAGTCGGTGTGCTCTGTGTGCGTCAACGCACACCGCGGTTTGTTGGACGTGATCCGGGCAGCGTAGCTCTGTTCGTGTCCGCAGTGTTTCCACGCTCTGCCTGGCTTGTTCTTGTTGTCGTTCTTGGTTCGCTCTGATCGTGGCCGTGTCGCTGAAGTACGTCACGCCGATGATAACAGCTGCTATGAGGATTGTGAGGATTATCATGACCATGAGTATTTCGAGGAGTTGTGACTGTGCTTTTCTTAGTACAGCGTGGGGCATGAGTCTGCTCTGAGGGCTTCGTTCTGTTCTTGTAGTGCTGAGACGTTGTCTTCAAACCCGGGGTGTTTGAAGTGTTGTGCGTCGTTCATGATGGCTTTGAGGTCTGTGAGTGTTGTGTTTGCTGCTCTGTATACGTCGTTGCATCGATCCGGTGTGGTGTCGATGAGTTTGGTGGCTTTGGACCGTGTGGTTTCATAGCTTAGCCGTGCTCGGCTTCTCACTTTGTTGATCGTGCAGTTGAACATTGAGCTCGAGGTGAGGAATTCGCCTGCTTGGAGCTCGGGGTCTGTGTAATCGCTGTTTCGAGTGGACGTGTTCACGTGTGGTTGGAGTGGTTCTGGGAAGGTCTGCGTGTTCGATCCTGGTATTGTTTTCGTGGTGGGGAACACGTATAGCAGTGTGGTTATAGGGATTGGTGCGTCGTATGAGACGGTGACGAAGTCTAGTGAGTTGTCTGGGAGTTCGCTCGGTGTGAAGAGAGGGTGCTGGGTGAGTTCTTGCGTGGCTGTTTGGTCAGGTGTCGTGAGGTGTATGTTGTCGTTTCGGCAGACGACGTTGTATGATTGTCGTAACGCGGGGATGCTGCGGTTTGTCTCCGCGGTGCTTTGTAAGGCTTGTATGATGTTGCTGAGGCGGTCGAGTCGTTGGCTTTCTTGGATGTTCGACGCTGAGTCGAGTTGCATCGTTGCGATTTGGTAGAAGACTACGAGGAGTGTGCCGCCGGCGATGAGTGCGAACAGCCAGGTGATGCTGCTCCCTGCTTGGGCGCTACGAAATGGTGACATGGCCTTGTGGTCTGCCTTCGATGGTGAATGTGAACTGGCCGCTGTTGGCTTGGACGCATTGGACTGGTTGGCCGTCTAGTTCGTCGTAGCTAAGCATGTCTTGTAACTCGTTGTTTTGGAGGAGGAAGATGTTTTCCCCCGTGCCTGCTTGCAAGGTGCTATTCACCGTTGGTGGTGCACTAGGGGCTTGTTGTTCGCCGATGCACATCGTGGTGTAGTCGCACGGCGCGTTGATGGCGACTTGTTCGGCGTTGCCTGGTCCTCGGTTGCGGTTGAGGAGGTCGAACAGCGTGGTTTGGAATGCTTGTTGTTGGGCGGAGCAGCTTTCACTGAAAAGGGTGGATGTGGATTGGAATCCTATGACGAGTAAGGTGACGATGACGAAGAGCGCGCCGAGGTAGATGAACACTTGTTTTATCTGTGCTTTGTTCATGTGAGGTCGTCTAGTTCATCGAAGACGTCGTCGTCTTTGTCACTGTCCGTTGTGTCGTCATCGTCGAGGCTTTCTGTTGTGATATAATCATCTGATTCATCTGGTGTCTCCGGTGTTTCAGGTTTGTTGGGGGCTTGCGGGGTTTCAGGCGCTTCTGCGGTGTCAGCTGATGTGGTGAAGTTGATTGAGTCGTCTGCTGTGTCGTCGTCGAATGCGTCGAGGAGTTCGTCTCGTTCGTCTTCGAGTTGTTGCATGGTGTCGCTTTCTTCGCCGCCGTCGACGGGTGGCGGCGTGGTTGGTTGGTCCGGCTTGGGTGGTGCCTGGGTTGGCTCGTCCGGTGTCGGTGAGGGAGTGCTGTCATCGAGTGAGAAATCGGTGTTGCGTTGTGGTTCTCGTAGTTGTTCGTCGTAGTATATGAGGCCGGCGCCGGCTGCGGTGAAGAAGAACCCGGTTATGAGTAATATGTACGCGGGGGTGTTGTTTTCTGGGCGGTCGGGGAAGTCTGCGCTGTCGTTGGGATCCGTGCTTGCTTTGTATTCTTCGAGGTTGGTGAATCCGTCTTCATCTGGGTCTTCGAGTGGTTCCATGCATGTCTTGCACGCCCCGTGTTTGTTCTCCCACCTGTCTGGGAGGCCGTCGTTGTCGCTGTCTTGGTTCGGTGGTAGTTTGCATGTGCCGTCATCGGCGCAGTACTCTGTGGCGCAGTCGGCGTCGCGCTCACATTGTTCGCCGTTGCTACACGTGTAGCCTTCTTGGACGCACGTGGGCCCGCCGCAGTCGACGTCTGTCTCATCGCCGTCTTGTTTCTCGTTGGTGCAACTCGGGGCTTGACATATGCCTGTGTCGTCGTTGCAGTTACCGGAGGTGCAGTCGGCTCCGGTGTCGCAGGTGTCCCCGATGTCGCAGAGTTGGCTTGGCGCGCAGACCTGGCCGCAGTCGACGTCGCTTTCGCCTTGGTTTTGCACGCCGTCTGAGCAGCTCGGCGCGGTGCACGTGTTGTTCTGGCAGAGGCCGCTCACGCAGTCCGTGTTTGCTTGGCAGCTTGTTCCTGTCTGGCAGCTCTGGCAGGCCGGTCCGCCGCAGTCCACGCCGGTTTCGGCGCCGTCTTGTTCGCCGTTACTACACGTCGCAGGGGTTTGGACGCATTGATTGGTTCCTTGCACGGTTTCGCAGGCGAATTCTGGTCCGGGGCAGTCCGTGTCGTCCGTGCATGGTTTCCCTGGTTCTGCTTGGCAGTCGTCGCACGGACCCCCGCAGTCCACGCCGGTCTCGAACTGGTTTTTGACACCGTCGCTGCAGGTTGGGGCTGCGCAAGTGCCGTCGGCGCAAATGTTGCTAACGCAATCGCTGTCAGTGTTGCAAGTGGTATCGGAGTTGTTACCTGGATCACTACTGTTGTTGCACCTGGGACAGGTTCCGCCGCAGTCCACCCCTGTCTCTCCCTTATCTCGTATCCCGTTGGAGCAGTGGTCTTGTGGTTGTTGGCAGACGCCATTGTTGCAGGAGAGTTCTGGGTAGCAGTCTGCGTTCGAATCGCACTGTCTCCCTGTGCCGCACAGTGCGCAACTACTTTGTGGTCCGCCGCAGTCTACACCGGTTTCATCGACGTTGCGTTCGCCGTCGAAGCAATGTGGTGGCGCGTCGAATC
>ERZ1034569.210-NODE-210-length-22323-cov-8.207967_pt1 | contig 22323 bp, 23 predicted proteins | sample MGYA00520706_ERZ1034569 | MGnify/ENA primary metagenome ERZ1034569 (study PRJEB33760, sample SAMEA4777722) | hypersaline lake metagenome | biome: hypersaline environment; feature: brines | place: Spain | collected 2014-08 | depth 0 m ...
CCCGGGGGGGAGACCCGGCTGGCCCGGCTCCGCCGCGGGGGGACGAACCGCGTCACCGAGGGGGGGGAGGCAGGGCGGTAGCGGGGCGGGGGCGCCGGGGGGGTAGCGGACGTCCGCGACCGGGTGAGGGCGCTGGAGGACCGGGGCGGGTGCGGCCGGCCCGAGCACCGCCGAGCCGTCACGGACGACGCCGACCGTTCGTGGGCCGAGGGCGCCGTCAGCTGGTGAACAGCCTGCGGTCGGCCCGTTCGTGCTCGGCCGTGAGCACGTCGACCAGTGGCGTGAACGGGGTCATGTCGGCCAGCGCGCGGGTCGTGCTGTCGTCGACGGCTGCCCGGATGGCCGGGCGAAGCGCGACGAGTAGTCGCTGTGCGTCGGTGTGGCCCAGCGCGAGCAGGCGCTGGGCCGCCCCGAGCAGCCCCGTGACGAGCGCGTGACAGCACAGCAGGCAGGCCTCGCGCTCGCCGACCCCCGCAACGGCCGTCGCCGCCCCCAGAACGGCCGGATGCATCCCGGGGGCGTCCCTGGCGTCGACGCGTCGGGCGTACCGCTCCAGCAAGGGGGCCTCACGGGCCGCACACTGGAGGTCGAGCAGCCGCCCGCCCGCTGCGGTCGCGCTCTCGCGGAACTCCGCGGCCAGCGTCGTGGCCGCGAGCCGCCGGTCCGCGCGGAGCACCGCGTCGAGGTCGCCGTCGCCCGCGCCGGCATGGGCCGCACGCAGCGCCACGAGGTCGGCCGGACCGACCTGTCGCCTGAGGTACGTCTCCAGCAGCGCTTCGAGCTCGTCGGCGTCCGTCACGCGGTCGGCCTGGACGAACTGTTCGAGGCCGTACGAGGCGGTGTGGCTCCCGTCCGGCAGGAACGAGTCCGCCAGTCGGAACGCCGACAGCGTCGCGTCGTCGCTCATCGCTCCCCCTCGTCGCCGACGGTCCCGTCCTCGGTCAGGCGCAGGTGCGAGCCGTCCGCGTGGGCGCCGTCGTCCCCGAGGCTCGGCCCGTGCGAGTGGTCCGGCCCCCCGTCGTCGAAGGTGGTCGGCGGGACCCGCTCGTCGTCGAGCGTCGCGCCGTCGGGCGCCTCGGCCCGGACGAAGCGTGCCATCCGCTCGCGGTCGTCGGCCACCGGGAACAGCACCGCCGTCCCCCGGACGGCCATCTCCCAGTGGCGGTTGCCGACGGCGTGGCCGAAGGCGACGGCCGCGGTCGCCGGGGCGTCGGTCCCGGCGAGGTCGACGACCAGCGCCTCGATGGCGACGAGGTCGACGACGACGAGCCCTCCGTCCTCGGTCCGGAGGACGTCGCCATCGGCGAGTTCCCGCGCGACCACGATGCCGAGGTCGGTTCCGTCCGCCGTCTCGGTCCGGACCCTGGAGCGCTGTCGCTCCGTGTCCGTGAGGACGACCCGGTGGACGGCCTCCGTGGCGGTCAGTTCGTCAGCGACCGCCGCCTCGTCCCGGTGGCCGACGTAGGTCTCGGCGACCAGCATCAGTACTTCCTCCCCGCGGGCGCGGGGGCCCCGAGCAGTTCGCGGCGGGCCGCGCTCCATGCGGAGTGGAGGCCGGCCGAGACGGTTTCACCCCGGTCGCCCAGCACCCGGACGGCCACGCCGGCCCCGTTCGGGAGCCGCGTCGCGCCGCCGCGGGCCGGGTTCGGGGCGTCGGCACACGCCGCCGCGACGACATCGTGGAGGTCGTCGCTCGACAGGGCCGCGTCGGGCGCGACCACGAACAGGGTCCCGTAGACGGCGAACTCGCCGAGGACCCCAGGTGCTGTCGGGCCGGGCCCGCCCGCGTCATCGCCGGGCGCGAGGTGGGTAGCGTCCTCGAACAGCAGGCCGTCGGGGCCGGTCGCGCGGACCTGCGAGAGGCACCGCTCGAAGTCGAACCGTTCCCCCCGGGCCAGACGCCCCGGAACGAGCACCTCGCCCAGGACCGCCGACGCGCCCGCCGCGAGGTCGAGGTCGAGGCTGGCGTGGTAGCGCGCGCCCTCGTGGAGGATGGTCGGCTCCGGGACGTAGTCGAGGTGGCCACCCGGGCCGACCGACAGCCGCGTCTCCGCGGCCGCGTAGTTGGCCCGCATCGTCTGGACCTTCATCGCGCTCTGGGTGGAGACGTGCGCGACCGCGTCCGCGTCGACCCTGACCGTCACGTCGTGGCGGTCACCCTGCGCGACGCCGCCGGTCGGCGACTGGACGAACACCGTCTCCGCGTCGGGATGTGGGTCGTGGCCCAGCGTCCCCGAGACGTGGAACGGGACGGTGGCGTAGTCGTGGCTCAGCGCGGTCCCGCGTTCGCCCCGCTCGAACCGGAGTTCGAGGACGCCGTCCTTCCCCGGCGACCCGACCGCGGCCTGCGGGACCGGCTCGGCGGCGTAGCCCGCAAACGCCGGGTGCGGGGCGCCCTCGTCCTCCCGGTCTCCCGGCTCGCCCTCCCCCGGCGCGTCGGTGGCCATCAGGCGAACAGCACCCCGTCCTGCACGTGTTCGAGCACGTCGTCGACGCCCGCCTCGTCCTTGCAGTTCGTGAGGACGTACGGGCCGTCCCGTACCTCGCGAGCGTCGGCCGCCATCCGGTCGAGGTCGGCACCGACGTGGGGTGCGAGGTCGGTCTTGTTGACGACGAGCAGGTCGCACTCGACGACGCCGGGGCCGCGCTTGCGCGGGATGTCGTCGCCCTCGGCCACGCTGATGACGTACAGCGAGTAGTCCGCGAGCTCCGGGTTGAATGTCGCCGCGAGGTTGTCCCCGCCGCTCTCGATGAGGACGATGTCGAGGTCCGGATGGTCGTCGAGGAAGGCGTCGACCTGTCGGAGGTTCATCGACGGGTCCTCGCGGATCCCCGTGTGCGGGCAGGCGCCCGTCTCGACGCCCGCGACGAGGTCCTCGGGGACGATACCGGCGAACCGCTCGCGGAGCCGGTCGGCGTCCGCCCGTGTGAGGATGTCATTGGCGATGACGCCAACGTCGAACCCGGCCTCCCGGAGTCGGGGGACCAGCTCCGTCAGCAGGGAGGTCTTCCCCGACCCGACGGGCCCGCCGACGCCGACGGTCGCCACGTCGCGGTGGGTGGGGCTCACGGCTCCCCCTCCGCGTCCGCGCCGTCGTCGCCCGGCCCGTCGGCGGTCCCGACGCTGTCCGAACGGACGGGGTCGTGGACCGTGACGAGCTTCGTCCCGTCGGGGAACACCGGCTCGACCTGTATCATATCGACCATCTCGGGGACGCCGTCCATCACGTCCTCGCGGCCGAGCAGTCGCGACGCGCCCGAGCGGATCTCCGCGACGGACTGTCCCTCGCGGGCCCGCTCGATGCACCAGTCACTGATGTAGGCGACCGTCTCCGGGTGGTTCAGCAGGACGCCGCGCTCCTTGCGGCGCCGTGCGATCTCTGCGGCGGTGAAGACCGTGAGCCGTTCCTCCTCTTTCGGTGTCAGTTTCATAGCATATACCGCTGTGCGAGCGGGACCTCGCTAGCTGGTTCACAGGTGACGTGCTCGCCGTCGACCCACACCTCGAACGTCTCGGGATTCACGTCGATGTCGTCCGGGCAGTAGTCGTTGTAGACCATGTCCGCCTTGCCGGGGGTGCGCGTCCCCTCGACGGGGACGACGGTCCTGTCGAGTCCGTACTCCTCGCCGACGCCGCGGTCGGCCGCCGCGGGCGAGACGAACGCGAGCGAGAGGCCGTGCTTGGCCTTCCCGACCGCACCGGCCCGGGGGCGCTGCGTGATGGGTTCGCAGGTCATCAGCGAGCCGTTGGCCTCGCCCATCTCCGAGTGGACCGGGAACCCGCCTTTGAACACCATCGCGGGCTTGACGCCGAAGAACGCGGGGTCCCACAGGCAGATGTCGGCGAGCTTGCCGGGTTCGAGCGTCCCGACGTACTGTCCGATGCCGGCCGAGATGGCCGGGTTGACGGTGTACTTCGCGACGTAGCGCTTGATGCGGTGGTTGTCCGCGCCGGTCCCCTCGTCCTCGGGGAGGGGTCCGCGCTGGGCCTTCATCTTCGAGGCCGTCTGCCAGGTCCGCGGCACCAGTTCCGCCATCCGGCCCATCGCCTGCGAGTCCGTCGTCATCATCGAGATGGCCCCCATGTCGTGGAGCACGTCCTCGGCGGCGATGGTCTCGGCCCGGACCCGCGACTCGGCGAAGGCCACGTCCTCGGGCACGTCCGGGTTGAGGTGGTGACAGACCATCACCATGTCCAGGTGCTCGTCGAACGTGTTGTTCGTGTACGGCATCGAGGGGTTCGTCGAGGACGGGAGCATGTTCGGCTCCCCGACCATCTCCATGATATCCGGGGCGTGCCCGCCGCCGGCGCCCTCGATGTGGAACAGGTGCATCGTTCGGCCGTCGACGGCGGCGAACGTGTTCTCGACGAAGCCGGCCTCGTTCAGCGTGTCCGTGTGCATGCAGACCTGCACGTCCTCGTCCTCCGCGACATCGAGCGCCGTGTCGATGGCCGCGGGCATCGACCCCCAGTCCTCGTGGAGTTTGAGGGTGCACGCGCCGGCACGGAGCTGCTCGCGCAGGGGGTCGGGGTCGGAGGCGTTACCCTTGCCGTAGAATCCGACGTTGACCGGCCACTCCTCGGCGGCCCGGAGGTGGTGTTTGACGTTCTCCGGGCCGGTCGTGCAGGTGGTCGCGCCGCCGCCGTACCCCCCGCCGAGCATCGTCGTGATGCCGCCCGCGAGCGCGTGCTCGTGGAGCTGTGCGGAGTTCCAGTGGACGTGGATGTCCAGCGCGCCCGCCGTGGCGATCTTCCCCTCCGCGGGGTAGACGTCGGTCGACGGGCCGACCACCATGTCGACCCCGTCCATCGTGTCCGGGTTGCCGGCCTTGCCGACGCCGGCGATCTCGCCGTTCCGGATGCCGATGTCACCCGCGACGATGCCCAGCACGGGGTCGATGACGGTCGCGTTCGTGATGACCCAGTCCAGCGCGCCCTCCGCCTGCGTGACGCCGGGCGCCATCCCCAGGCCGTCGCGGAGGGTCTTGCCGCCGCCGAACACCGCCTCGTCACCGTGGGTCCGGTAGTCCGTCTCCACCTCGGCGAACAGCTCCGTATCACCGAGTCGGACCCGGTCGCCCTCGGTGGGGCCGTACAGTTCGGCGTACGCCTCGCGCTCGATGTCGCGGGTCACGGCTGGTCCCCCTCGGCGTCGCCGCCGTCGGTCCCGTCGGCCCCCGTAGCGCCGTGGTCGTCGGCGAACCGGAAGCCGGCCTCGCGGGCGCGCTCGACGGCGTCGCTCGGGTCGCCGTCGACACTGCCGTTCACCAGCCCGTTCATCCCGTGGGCAACACGTTTCCCGCCGATAGCGACGAGTTCGACCGTCTCGCGCTCGCCCGGTTCGAACCGGACGGCGGTCCCGGCGGGCACGTTCAGGCGCATCCCGAACGCGACCTCACGGTCGAACGCGAGCGCGGCGTTGGCCTCGAAGAAGTGGAAGTGCGAGCCGACCTGCACCGGGCGGTCGCCGGTGTTGGCCACCGTGACGGTCGCCGTCTCGCGCCCCTCGTTCAGCGTCACCGTTCCCCCGCCGGTGCGGGTCTCGCCCGGAATCCGGTCGGTCATCCCGAGCGTGCACCCCGGGTCGATGCGGAACCGTGTTCGTACATCGTCGTCCCGCTTTTGGCACAGTGTTCTGATAAAAACGGCATATTAGTCAATAATTGCGGAATAGGAAGCTTGTTCAGTGACGGTACGTCTACTGCCGCGTGATGTCCACGAACACGACACGTCCGGGGGCCGCCGGCTGTCGGGCCGCACGGGGTGACCGATGAGCGGCACGCTCGTCGTGGCGCTGGTGACTGCCGGCACCCTGGGAGTGACCCACGCCATCGAGCCGGACCACGTCGCCGGTATCTCCTCGTTGACCGCCGAGTACGGCGCCCCCCGGCTGCGGGCGCTGGGGGGTCCCTGCTCCCGCCCCCGCCCCGCCGCCCGCGTGGCCGCCTGGCCGGGGCCCGCCCCCCCCCCCCCGGGGCGGCCCGGGTTCCCGCCGGTCTACGACCGGGTCGGGACGCTGGGGGCCGGACTCGTGCTCGGCCTGCTGGGCGCGGGGCTGGCCGTCGCCGGGCTCCGCCGGGTCGTCGGCACGGACGGTCACGCCCACGGCGACACCCGGCACAGCCACCCACACCTCCACCTGCCGCTCCCGGGGGTCGACGGGCACGACCACGACCACGACGCCCGCTCGTACCTGAAGACGGGGCTGGTCGGCGCGCTGTTCACCCTCTCCCCGCCGGTGTCGATGCTCGCGTTCGCGGCGACGCTGCTGCCGGGCGCCGGCGTCGCCTCGCTCGCGGTGCTCACGTATGCGGTCGCCATCACCGCGACGATGAGCCTGCTGGGCGCTGGCGTCGGCGCCACCTTCGGCCGGCTCGGCGAGCGCAGCGCGACCGTCCACGGGGTCGCACAGACCGTCGCCGGCGTCGTCGTGGTCGGGCTGGCCGTCCTGCTGGTCGCCGATGCGGGCGTCGTGCCGGCGTAGACCGGCTCAGTCCTCGGCCGGGGCGTCGGCGCCCGGCTCGCCGTCGCTCTCCGGGAGCGGCGTCACCTCGAACAGCGCGACGGTCCCGCTGACCTCGTAGCCAGCCGCGAGCAGCGGCGCGTCGGTCGGGCTCCCTCCGGCGGGGATGAACTCCACACCCTCCGGGCTCCAGTCGCCCGCGCGCCCCGGCTCGTCGCTCTCCGGGTTCGCCTCGGCCTCGGCGGCCAGGTCGCCGAACCCGACGGAGAAGTCCCGGTTCAGCACCGTCGTGACGTAGCGAGCCTCGGTAGGCGTGGTCACGTCGTAGACGAAGATGCCCGACCCCCGCTCGATGCCGACGAAGGCGAAGGTACGGTCCCCGACCTGCCCGAGTTCGACGGCCTCCGTCTCCGGGCCGCTCTCCGTTGCGTTCTGGAAGCCGGCGGGGAACTGCTCGGCGTACGTCCGCTCGAACTCGTTCCCGCTGTCGTACACCAGCTCCAGGCCGTCGTCGGCGACCTCGAAGGCGGAGAACGAGCGGCCGCCGAACAGGTAGAGGTCCTCGAACTCGCCGTCGTCATCGTGGTCGCCGAGCTGGTTCGTGACCGCCAGGTTGCCGAGGTTCTCCGGGGCCTGCAACCCCTCGACGCTGTCGACGTACGGGTTCTCGGACAGCCGCGGCGCGAAGGCGTCCGTCGCGAGCGTGAGGTCGGCGACGGTCGTCTCCTCGAAGTCGCGGGAGTCGCCCTCGTTCGCGGTGAGGACGTACTGGGTACCGGCGACCTCGTGTGCCGCGATGGCGTCGGGCTGGTACATCCCCTTGACCGGCCAGTTCTGGAGGCTGATGGCGTCGGCGTCGCCGGCGTCGGCGTCACTGGTGTCGAGTTCGTTCCCCTCGATGGAGAAGTCCTTGAACCCGAGCCCGGAGACGTCGGTTATCTCGGCGTTCGGGATGTCGACGGTCGCGATCGCGTTGTTCTCCTGCAGGCTGACGAAGGCCGTCTCGGAGTCCGAGGCGACGGTGATGAACTCCGGCTCGAAGTCGGTCGAGGGCTTCGGGTCGTCGTCCTCGGCGCTGGCCCCGTACACCCGGACACCCTCTCGGCGGAGCGACTCCACCTGTTCGTCGAACGGGGTGAAGTCGAGCGTCGTCGGCTGGACCCCGCCCACGCCGTCGCTCACGTCGATGATGCTCACCGACCCGCCCGGGTCCGTCCGGCTGCCCGGCTCCTCGTCGGTCGCGGGTTCGCCCTCGTTGGCCGAGAGGACGTAGTTCCCGTCCGGGGAGATGGTCACTTTGTCCGGCAGCGGGCCGACCTCGTCGAGCGCCATCCGCTGCAGCCTCGACGCGTCGTACAGCGCGATGAAACCGGGCGCCTGCGGGTCCTCGTTCTCGACGGCGACCGCCACGAGGTCCCCGACCACGTCGACGCTGTTGGCCCCGCCACCGTCGGGGACGTCGCCTGCGGCGTCGATGACGGCCACCTGTTCGGGCGCCGCCGGGTCCGAGACGTCGAGCACCTCGACCCGTCCGGCGCCGGAGTTCACCACGAACAGCCGCGACCGTGCGGCGTCGTACGCGACGATTTCGGCACCGCCGTCGAACTCGCCGGTCTCGTACCGACCGACCCGCTCGATGGCGAGGCTCTCCACGTCGCTTCCCCCCGGCGGGCCACGGCCGTTCTCCGGGTCCTGCTGCAGCAGCCGCCCGCCCGGGAGTGCCGTCAGCGTTACGCCACCCGTCGCACCCAGCACCGTTCGCCGGGAGTAGTCATCAGTCACGGCGGAGCGGTCGCCCACACGGAGCATAACACTGAGTAAGTGGACACCGGAGGGCTGGGCTCCCGGACGAAGCCGTCCACATCACAGGGGAGCGTTCGATAGTCGTGTATACCACCAGGTGGCGCGCGGAGTTTATACAGTTCTACGGAGTACGGCGGATATGTCCGACCGTATCGAGGAGATATCCGTGCTACAGCACAAACCGCACGGTATCCCGGCAACCGAGTACGTCGACGCGCTCCACGAGCGGCTCCCCGGGGTGGACGTGACGCTGGCGCGGACGCCCGCGGAGCAGCGCCGGGCGGTCGCCGAGGCGGCGGTGGTGACGAGCAATCGTCTCGACGCGGACCTGCTGGCGGCGGCCGGGGGTCTGCGGCTCTTCGCGTGCACCTACGCGGGCGTCGACCACCTCCCGATGGACGCGCTCCTCGAGCGGGGCGTCGCGGTCACCAACGCCTCCGGGGTCCACGGCCCGAACGTCGCCGAGCACGTCGTCGGCTGGCTGCTGACCATGGTCCGGCGGCTGGACGAGGGCTGGCGACGCCAGCAGCGCCGGGAGTGGTCGCACTTCCAGGCCGCCGGCGAACTCCAGGGCTCGACCGTGACGGTAGTCGGGCTGGGCGCCATCGGCGAGGCCATCGTCAGGCGGCTGCAGGGGTTCGGCGTCGAGACGGTCGGCGTCCGGCACAGCCCCGGGAAGGGCGGTCCGACCGACGAGGTGGTGGGGTACGACGGCCTGTCGGCGGTCCTCCCGCGGACGGACCACCTCGTCCTCGCGTGCCCGCTGACCGACCGGACGCGGGGGCTGGTTGGCGACGACACGCTCGCCCTGCTCGGGCCGGACGCGACGCTGGTCAACGTCGCGCGGGGCCCGGTCGTCGACACGGCCGCGCTGGTGGAGACGCTCCGGCGCAACCGGCTGGCGGCCGCCGCGCTGGACGTGACCGACCCCGAGCCGCTCCCCGAGGACCACCCGCTCTGGACGCTGGAGGACGTCCACATCCCCCCACACAACGCCGGGCACACGCCGCGGTACTTCGAGCGGTGTGCTGACATCCTCGCGGAGAACGTCCGTCGCGTCGAGGAGACGGGGGCGTTCGACGGGCTGCGGAACGGGGTGTGACGGGACTCACTCCACGGTCCCGCCGGTGAGGGTATCCCGGTAGAGCGCCCCGACGGCGGCCACCGTGGCGAGCGCGACGGCTCCGTACCGTCCCGGGCCGTCGGCCGGCGTCGCCAGCAGGAGCCCCCCCCCCGAGAACGCGAGCGGCGGGGCCGTGCGGCGCCCGCCGTCGGTCCCCCCGGCGGCCGCGGCGGGGCCGAGGCCGGCCGCGAGGAGGCCGACCCCGAGGGTCCTGCCGGTGACGCCGGCGACGGTCACGTCGCCGGCCAGCGTGGCGACGAGGCCGCCGGCCACGAGCGTCCCGACGGCCGCGACCCGGATGGTGAACCCGCGGTCCATACCCCGACTGGGTGCCGGGCGAGCAAAACGGTTCGTCCGCCGAAGCTTTCTCGGCGACGGGCGCAGAGGCCGGATCCATGCGACTCGAAGGCGAGACCGCGTACGTCACGGGCGCCGGGTCGGGACTGGGGCGGGCCGCCGCCGAACGGTTCGCCGAGGAGGGGGCCACGGTGGTCGCCTCCGACGTGGACCACGGGGCCGCCCGGGAGACCGCCGACCGCATCGAGGACGCGGGCGGTGAGGCCGCCGCGCACGAGCTGGATGTCCGGGATGCCGCCGCGTTCCGCGACGCCATCGACGCTACCGTCGCGGAGTTCGGCCTCGACATCGTGCTCAACAACGCGGGCATCGACCACGACAGCACCGACACGGAGGAACTCGACCTCGAGACCCGCGACCGCGTCATCGACATCAACGTCAAGGGCGTGTGGAACGGCTGCCGGGCGGCCATCCCGCACCTGAAGGAGCAGGGGTCGGGCGCCATCGTCAACACGGCGTCGCTGGCGGGCGTCATCGGCTCGCCGGGGATGTCGGCCTACTCGCTGTCGAAGGGCGCGGTGGTCAACTACACCCGCGCCATCGCGGCCGAGTTGGGCCCGGACGGCATCCGGGCGAACGCCGTCTGCCCGGGCGTGACCGAGACGCCGATGCCGAAGGAGGGCCGGTCCGACGAGGAGTGGGAGCAGCTCGCCTCGCGGATGGCCGAGCAGTACCCGCTCGGCCGGCTGGGGCGGCCGGAGGACATCGCCAACGCGATGCTCTACCTCGCCAGCGACGAGGCGGCCTGGGTCACTGGCCAGGCGCTCGTCGTGGACGGGGGGTTCTCCTGCGCCTGAACCGGCCGCGCGGACGGCATATACCGTCCCCGTCGATGGCCGGGCGACAGGCTATCAATTTAGGTGGCCGGAGCCGGATGGGTACGCATGGAGTACCACGACTCCGAGAAAGCAAAGGAGGTCGCGAGCCGCGTCGAGGCGTTCATGGACGAGGTGGTCATCCCGCGCGAGCGAGAGGCGCTGCGGACCGGCGAACCCGTCACCGAGGACGAGCTGGAGGAGTTCTGGGAGATGGCAAAGACGCGGGACCTGTTCGCGCCCCAGGTCCCCGAGGAGTACGGCGGGCAGGGCCTGGACTTCAGCGATATGCTCCCCTCGTTCGAGCAGGTCGGGCGGTCGCTGCTGGGTGCCCTCTCCATCCGCGCGAACGCCCCCCAGGAGGGGAACATGCACACCCTCGAGATGGTCGGCACGGAGGAGCAGAAGGAGGAGTGGCTGCGCCCGCTCGTCCAGGGCGAGATCTCCTCGGGCTTCTCGATGACCGAGCCGATGGGCGGCGGCGGCTCCGACCCGAAGATGCTCCAGACCACCGCCGTCAGGGACGGCGACGAGTGGGTCATCAACGGCCACAAGTGGTGGACCTCCGACGGGCTGGATGCCGACTTCCTGCTCGTGATGGCCCGGACGGACATGGACGCCCACCCGTACGAGGGCACCTCCATCATCCTCGTGCCGACGGACACCCCGGGCGTCGAGATCGTCCGGAACGTCCCCCATCTGGGCGGCCACGGCATCACCGAGCGGACTGGCGGCCACGCCGAGATCAAGTACAAGAACGTCCGCGTTCCGGTCGAGAACACGGTCGGCGAGGAGGGCGAGGGCTTCCGGGTCGCACAGATGCGCCTCGGCGGCGGCCGGCTCACCCACTGCATGCGCTACTCCGGGATGGCCGAGCGCTCGCTCGACATCGCGAAGGCGTACCTCGAGGAGCGGGAGGCGTTCGGCTCGGACCTGTCCGAGAAGCAGTCGCTGCGCCACCGCATCGCCGAGGCCGAGACGAAGCTCCACATGGCCCGGACCGGGGTCCGGCACGCGGCCCGCGAACTCGACCAGTCCGACGCCCGCATCGAGGTCGCGATGTCGAAGGTGTACACCGCCCGCGTCACCAACGAGATCATCGACCTCGCGCTGCAGGTCTGTGGCGGCAACGGCATCGGCAAGGACCTGCCCATCGCGCACTTCTACGAGCACGTCCGCGCGTTCCGCATCGTCGACGGGGCCGACGAGGTCCATCTCCGCTCCATCGCCCGCGACGCGTTCGAGGACGTCGACCCGGCGGAGGTCGACACGGCACTCCGCTTCGACGAGGAGTGCCGGGCCGACGTGCTCGACGACTGAGGGCTCGGTGACGGCGGTCCTCCGGGTGGGTCGTCGGGAGCCGTCCGGCTCCCCGCCGGAGTCCGCGGATACGGACCCGTGCAATCGTTTCCCCGGTCGCTCGTCGACCACTGCAGGACACCCTGGAACCCCTCTGGCCACCGCAGCAGGTGTGTGATTCAGCAGTAAGTCACAAACTACCAGTTCTCAAATAGGATTTTAGTCCACCGAGCGACTAACAGCGGATGCAATCGAGGTGACACATGATGGCGCTACCGACTGGACCGACAAGCAGCTGGATGCAGGGGCTCGACCTGCCCTCTCGGGTCTTCGGTGACGCCGGCAGTACCGACTACGAACTGTACGAGGAGGAGGGGGAGTTCGTCCTCACGCTGGAGCTCCCCGGCTTCGACCGCGACGATATCGAGCTCGCGTGGGATGACGGCGTCCTGAACGTCTCCGCCGACCACACGGAGGAGGACCGTGGGCGGAAGAAGACGTACCACCGTCGGTTCCGCTTCCCCAAGCAGGTCGACGAGGACGCCATCGCCGCGAGGTACAACAACGGCATCCTCGAGGTCACCCTCCCCTTCGCGGCGGGGGACACGGCCCAGGGGACTCCCATCCCCATCGAGGGCTGAGCGGTAGGACCCGCGGTTCCGGTTCTCGACGCACGTTTTTCGGCCGGCTCGACCCTCGGCGGTAGGGACGAGGCCGCCTACCGCGACCCCGTGCCGGCGGCCTGGAAGTCGACGTTGTCGAACTGCTGGGGGCGCTCGCCCTCCGTGGCGTAGACGTACAGCGCGGTCTTTGCGACCGACCCGAGCGTCGTGCCGAACAGGTAGGCCAACAGGACGACCGGCACGGCGATGGCGATGGCACCGATCAGCCCCAGCCCGCTACCGCCGAGGACGAAGAACGCCAGCGCGGCGACCGCCAGCCCCGCAAGCGTGAACAGCACCGTCACGATGCCGACGCCGAAGCTCGCGCCGGCGGTCTCGCCCCAGGTGTTCCTGAACGTCTCGCCGGAGCGCTCGAACATCTCCCGGACGGAGACCGCCTCGAAGACGATGACGGGGACCACGAAGTAGGTCAGGATGCTCCACGCGACGCTGAACAGGACGGACGCCAGCTCGGCGAGCGGGTTGTCCGTGCTCTCCAGGGCGTTCAGTACCGTCCCGACGACCGCGGAGATGACCGCCCAGGCGAGCAGCGGTCCCCGGTTCCGCCAGGCGGCCGCCAGCCCCTCGCCCAGCGTCGGGTCCCGGCCGTGGAACACCTCGCGGGCGTTATGCATCAGCGCGGCCGAGAAGAAAGCCGCGATGAAGGCGGTCCCGAGGTAGACGAGGAACAGCGCGGCGTACATGACCATCCCGGGGTTCGGGCCCGTCAGGAGGAGTGCACCGCCGAGGATCAGGGCGAGATAGATGGCGCCGGCGACCCCCGAGATGGCCGGGAACACCGCGAGGCTCGGCTCGTCACGGAGGACATCGAGGCTGTCCATCGACAGCGCCCAGCCGGTCTTGAGTCGGGTGAGGAATCCCATTCGCGTCGGGACTGTGACGGCTCCGGAGATAAATCTTCGCGGCAGAGCCGTGACGGCGAGGATACCGATGAAGCCGGGTCCTTTCTGGAGATATATGGCTGTTTGAGGGATAATGGCACGATACGTCGAGTTGTCGGGCGGATTCCGTGGTAGGACTGTCGTGGCAGCGCTGGACGGGCGGTGGCCGAACTGCAGCAACGGGGGGTTAGCTCAGGTCGAACTGCTCGGCGGCGGTCCGCATGTCCTTGTCGCCGCGGCCACAGAGGTTCACCAGCAGGGTGTCGTGGCGGTCCGCCTCGGCCAGTTTGCAGGCGAGCGCGATGGCGTGGCTCGGCTCCAGGGCGGGGATGATGCCCTCGGCCTCGCTGAGTTCGCGGAACGCGGCCAGCGCCTCCTCGTCGGTGATGCCGTGGTACTCCGCGCGGCCGAGTTCCTGGAGCGCGGCGTGCTCGGGGCCGACGGCGGGGTAGTCGAGGCCGGCGGAGACGGAGTGGTTCTCCGTCCCGTCGTCGATGACGCGGGTCCGCATCCCCTGGAACACCTCGGGGTCCTCGCGCTCGGTGGCCGAGAGCGGGGCCGAGTGCTGGCCGGAGTTCAGCCCCTTGCCGGCGGGCTCGGCGCCGTAGAAGGCGACGTCGTCGTCCTTGAACGCGTGGAACAGGCCGATGGCGTTGGAGCCGCCGCCGACACAGGCCACGCAGGCGTCCGGCAGGTCACCGTGGAGCTCCTGGACCTGTTCGCGGGCCTCGCGGCCGATGACCGACTGGAAATGCCGGACCATCCGCGGGAACGGGTCCGGGCCGACGGCGCTCCCGACGAGGTAGTGGGTCTCGTCGGTGCGCTCGATGAGGTCCTCCATCGCGGCGTCGACGGCCTCCGCGAGCCCCTCGTTGCCGCGCTCGACGGGCTCGACGTCCGCGCCCATCAGCCGCATCCGGAACACGTTCATCTCCTGGCGCCCCATGTCGTGCCGGCCCATGTAGACGGTCGTGTCCATATCGAGGAGGGCGCCGACCATCGCCGTCGCGGTGCCGTGCTGGCCGGCGCCGGTCTCGGCGATGAGCCGCTCCTTGCCCGCCCGCTTGGCGAGCAGCGCCTGTCCGAGCGTGTTGTTGAGCTTGTGAGCGCCGCCGTGGAGCAGGTCCTCGTGCTTGAAGTAGATCTCCGTGTCGTAGCGTTCGCTGAGCGTCTCAGCGTGGAAGACGGGCGTCGGCCGGCCGCCGAAATGCTCCAGCAGGGACTCGAACTCCCGCTGGAACGCCTCGTCGTTCTTCAGCTGGTCGAACGCGCCCGCCAGCTCCGCGAGCGGCTCCTCCAGCGGCTCCGGAACGTGTCGCCCGCCGTACCCCTCGAACGTGCCTTGCTCTGCCATACCGATGGGCCCGGGCGCCTCCGGCTAAAACGTACTGCACGGGGCGACGCCCGCCGGCATCGCACGGGGTGTGGACCGGGAACCCGGTCACTCACGGCCCGTCTGCCGGCTCGTGACGGTCGTTTCGGTGGCGTGGTGGGTTGGATAAACGTCCCGGCCTATCCGGGCAACAGCGCTACCGGCCGCGATACGCACGTACCACCCGAGCGGAAGGAGTCGCGGGGAGCGGGGCCGGTGGGTTCGGGTCGACCGTGGCGGCCGCGACGTGGACTCGGGCGGTGTCCGTCCCGAACCGCCTCTGACATAGAGTGGTACTCGCTGGTATAGAGTGGTCTTCTATGCCCAAAGTTTATCCATACCGCTGTCGTATAGCGGAGTATAATGGCAGAGAACAGTTCGCCGTTCGGAATCGCGTTCGAGGCACAGCGCAGTGCGATCCAGACCACCCAGGAGGCCATCCACACGAGCGTGGCGGTCCAGCGCGAGGTCAACGGGGCCGTCGTCGACTCCATCGAGCCGACGCGCGAGGTCTCGGACAGTGGCGCGGACCTCGTCCGCTCGGGCATCGAGGCCTACCTCGACGCCGTCGAGGCGGCGCTCCCCAGCGACCAGGAGGTCGTCGGTGATCTCCGCGAGAGCATCGACGAGCAGCTCGACACCATCGCGGAGAGCCGCGAGGAGGCCGCCGACCAGTTCGAGGAGAACCTGCGCGAGGGCGCCGACTCCGTCGACGAGTTCATGTCGGACCTGCTGGAGAGCCTGGACGAGCAGATCGACTCCCTGCTCGAGTCCACCGATGACCTCGAGGACAACACGGTCGAGGCCCTGGAGGACCTCCAGAGCCAGGTCGAGGACCTGCAAGACGAGTTCGAGGAGCGCGGTGACGAGTTCGAGGACCAGGTCGCCGAGGGGCTCGACGGCGTCCAGGACGGCTTCCAGGACGGCGTCGGCCAGCTGACGGAGTCCATCGAGGACGCCACCGAGCAGCTGGAGGACGCCGCCGCCGACCTGCAGGAGCAGGTCGACGAGATCTCGGAGGACGTCCAGACCCAGGTCGAGGACGTCTCCGAGGACGTCAGCGCCTGAACGCGCGACGGCCACAACGCTCCCCGTCGTTCCCGTCGCCGGACGCCCGCCCGGCGTCGCCCCCACACCGCGTAGCGGCCGCGCCGCAGGTCGTGACCTTCTCGGTCCCCGCCCCGCAGGCCCACCTATGGCCGACGAGTCCGAGCGCGACCCCGAGGCGACCCTGGAGGAGTGGAAGGCGTCGATGAGCGAGGAGCACGAGCGGGCAATCGCCGAGCCGGACCCCGACGCCGACCACGCGGTCGAGGGGGTCGTGCAGGTGAGCTACCGCGTCGGCTACGACTACGACCCCGAGGAGGGGCTGGTCGTCGCGAGCGAGGCACAGGTCGACGAACGTGGCGAACCGGAGCTGCTCGGCTGTTCCTGTGGCGTCCGCGGGATGACCCGCGAGGAGGCCCGGGAGCACCTCGCTGCCGCGGCCGAGGGCGACTGACCCGGGCGAGCGCCGGGGGAAACGGCTACGACGGCGGCGGCCGAACGCGGTACGTGACCGAAACCGAGCCGACACTGTACGATTCGCTGGAGGGGCAGGTGGCGCTGGTGACGGGGGCGACCCGCGGTATCGGGGCCGCCATCGCTGCCGAGCTGGCGGCCCTGGGTGCGACCGTCTACGCCGGCGCGCGCGATACCGACGACGTGGACGCGCCCGACCAGCAGCCGGTCGAACTGGACGTGACCGAGGAGGCAGAGATCGCCGCCGCGGTCGACCGGGTCGACGGCGAGGCCGGTCGCCTCGATGTTGTCGTTAACAACGCGGGCGTGTTCCCGCGCTCGGGGCCGCTCCACACGACGGACACGGCCGACCTGGACCACACGCTGGCCGTGAACCTGCGGGGCCCGACGCTCGTGGCGAAGCACGCCCTGCCGCTGCTGCTCGAGCGCGAGGGTGGGCGCGTCGTCACCCTCTCGTCGGGACTGGGGCGGTACACGAGCGGCGAGATGGGCGGGGACTACCCGCCGTACCGGCTCTCGAAGGTCGGCGTCGGCGGGCTCACCGCCTACCTCCACGGCGAGTACGCCGACGACGGGCTGCTGGCCAACGCCGTCTCCCCGGGCTGGGTCGCCACGGACATGGGCGGCGACGCGGCCCCGCGGTCGCCGGAGACGGGCGCCGAGACGCCGGTCTACTGCGCGCGGTTCCGGCCCGGCAGCCCCGCGGGCCGCCTCTGGAAGGACCGCGAACGCATCCCCTGGTGAGGTCCCCCCGACGCTTTTCGCCGCGCCGACCGTGGCCCCGCATATGTCACTCGCCGACCGCGTCGACGGCATCGTCCACGAGAGGACCCAGACAGCGGGTCCGGGGCTCGACCTGACGGTCGACGCCGTCCACGCCCTCACCGCACCCGGCGCCATCGACTTCGGCGGCGGCGAACTGGACCCCGCCGAGACGACCCCGCTGGACACGGTGAAGAACGACCCGGACGAGGACTACGGCTGGTGGACGCTCTCGCCGGGGACCTACCTCGTCACGTACAACGAGTCGCTGACGGGCGAGGAGCCGGTCGTGCTCCAGCCACGGGACGCACTGGTCGAACGGGGCGCGAGCCACCCGACGCTGCACGTCCGGCGGCTGCCACGGGTACCGCTGACGGTGCCCGAGGCCGGCCTCCACCTGAAGGAGAACGCCCGGGTGTCGACGCTGGTCGAGCGGTGATGGCCACCGGCACCGGTGCCGGCGCGGTCGTGTAGTTTCGGGGCGAACCTGGGCAACTATTATTGTGAGTCGGTCGACCCATATTCCCATGTCAGGTACCCCCAGGGTACTGGCCGAGACGACGAGCCTCTGTCCCGACTGCCTCGAGCGGATCCCCGGCCGGTACGAGGTCCACGAGGACGGCGACGACGAACACGTCGAACTGGCCCGGGAGTGTTCCGACCACGGCCACGCCAGCCGGCGGGTCTGGGGGTCGGTCGACCACTGGGAGTGGGCCCACGAGATGGCCGGCGGGGTCGCCCCCGAGCCGGCGCCCGAGGAGGAGTTCGTCGTCGACAACGACCACGCCTGTCTCGCGGTCGTGGAGGTGACCGAGAGCTGCAACCTCTCCTGTTCGTTCTGCTTCGCCTCGTCCAGCCCCGAGGGCGCCCACCGGCCGACCGAGGAGGTCGTCGACCTGCTGGAGACGGTCAAGCAGGACGGCGAGCCCCGGCCGGTCCAGTTCTCCGGCGGCGAGCCGACCGTACGGGACGACCTGCCCGAACTGGTCGAACTCGCGCGGGATATGGACTTCACCCACATCGAGGTGAACACGAACGGCATCCGCCTGGGGACCGAGGAGGGGTACGCGGGGCGGCTGGCCGACGCCGGCGTCACGGCCATCTACCTCCAGTTCGACGGCCTCAGCGGCGAGGCCAGCGAGGAGATCTGCGAGGTCGATATCATCGAGGAGAAACGGCGGGCCGTCGAGGCCTGCCGCGAGGCCGGCCTCCCGGTCGTGCTGGTCCCGACCGTCGTCCCGGACGTCAACGACGACGAGATGGCCGACATCGTCGAGTTCGCGATGGACAACCTGGACGTGGTCGAGTCGATCAACTTCCAGCCGGTCGCGCAGTTCGGCCGGTACGAGGAGCACGGCGGCCGCTTCTCGATGGACGAGGCCGCCCGGACCTTCGCCGACCAGATGCCGGGGCTCGGCACCCGTGACTTCATGCCGATTCCCTGCTGCTCGGCCACCTGCCAGATGGCCAGCATCCTGGTCCGGGACGACGACGGCGAGGTCTCATCGCTCGCGCAGTACGTCTCCCCCGAGCTCTACCAGCAGATGTCCTCGATGATCGGCGAGGAGCAGTGGCTGGAGATGATGGCCGGGACCGACCTCGGCGGGGACGCGGTCTGCTCGGCGGTCGGCTGCTGTGGCGACGATGCCACCCCGATTCCGGGGGTGCCCGACGAGATCCTCGAGATGTTCGGCGACGTGCTCGCCGTCTCCTTCACCGGCTTCATGGACGTCGACGTCGGCGACGCGGGGAAGCTCTCGAACTGCTGTGTCTCCGTTCCCACGGAGAGCGGGGAGCTGGTGCCGTTCTGCGCCTACAACATGACCACCGACGACGGGGAGTACGCCATCCGGAACCGGAACGACTGGGGCGGTCGTGACGCCGTCGGCGCGCCGACCTCCTTTGCCGACCGCGCCACGGAGGCGGCGGCGGCGGACCTGCCCGACCCCGAGGCCGACGCGCTGGACGCCGACCCCGGGGAGACCACCCACTACCTCGCGGAGGACGACGACTGAGATGAACCCGCTGGAAGCCGCGCTGTCGAACCCCTGGGCCGCGCTCCGGGCGGTCACCGACGACCCGCTGCATCCGGGCGGTGCGGCGGCGACCGGTGAACTGCTGGACCGGGCTGGCGTGGGCGCCGGGACGCGCCTGCTGGACGCCGGCTGCGGCGGCGGGGAGTCGCTCGCACTCGCCGCCGAGCGCGGCGCACGGCCGGTCGGTCTGGACCGCGACCCCGGACTCGACGACGGCGTGCCCGACCTGCCGGTCGTCCGCGGGGACATGCTGTCGTTCCCGGTCCGGGACGACGCGCTCGACGTGGTCCTCGCAGAGTGCACGCTCTGTCTCTCCGACGATGTCCCGGCCACGCTCGCCGAGGCCCGACGCGTGCTCGACGAAGGGGGTCGACTCGCCCTCTCGGACGTCGTCACCGACGGCGAGTCGCCGGAGCTGCCGCCGTTCATCGCGGGCGCGCTCTGTCTGACCAACGGGACGGACCGCGACCGCGAGCGGCTACGCGAGCGCGTCGAGGACGCCGGCTTCCGCGTCGCCGAGGTCCGGGACCACCGCGAGGACCTGTTGGCGATGCGCGAGCAGGTCGGCGAGGCCGTCGACATCGAGGGGCTGGTCGCCGCCGCCGGCGGGGACGCCGCGTCCCTCCGCGAGCAGGGGGCGAAGCTGGGCCGGCAGGTCGAGGACGGGACCATCGGCTACGTCTCCGTCGTCGCCGAGGCCGTATAGGAGTTGTATCAGCCATAACCCGGCTATATACGGTATATCCGCCCGAACAGCCGTTCCGTACGTATGTTTCGGGGGCTCGCGTAGAACCGTCTCACAGCGTCTCGGCGTCGAGCGCCTGCTCCGCCCGACGCTGGAGCTGCGACAGCCGGCGGTCGACCGCGTTCGCGGTCGTCCCCGGAACGTTCCCCCGGGCCGATGAGAGCGCCTCGCCCACCCGTTCGAGCCGGGTTACGACGGCCCGGAGCTGCTGGTCGGCCCCCTGCCCGTCGCCCTGTTCGGCGCGCTCGAGCGCCGCGGCCGCCGCGCGCTGTACCGCGTCCAGCGCGGTCGCCAGCCCGCCGGCAGCCCCCGACGGCGTGGGTCGGCTCCCGCCGCCGGGGGTGTCGTCGTCATCGTCGTCCGGGTCCCCGTCGGCCGCATCGGCCACCGCGTCGCGTGTCTCGCCGGCCAACGACCCGAGGAACGCCGCCAGCGAGGCCTTCCCCGTCCGGGGGCGCTCGACGGTCACCGGGTCGTCCGCGTCGGGGTCAGGGTCGGGGTTGACCCGGAAGGCGCCCACCTCGTCGTCCGTGTCCCGGACCTCGGCGGTGTAGGCCCCCTCGCGGTGGACGTAGACGGCGTCGCGCCCCTCCAGCCGGCTGTCGTAGATGCGGCCGCCGAAGTCGTCCTCGACGGCGGCGCGCCGGAGGTCGTCGTCGGTCCCCTCGGTGTCGATGCGGAGCTTCCGGGCGTCCTCGGTGGCGACCATCGCCACCGTCCCGGCCGCGCCCGCCGCGGTCGGGCCGTCGGTCGTCAGTCGCTCGCTGTGGGGCGCGCGGCCGGCGCCGTTGACCGTCAGGCGGTGTTCACCGGCGGACACGTCGGCGACGACGGCGCCCCGAGACGTCGGGACGGCGACCGGGTCGCTCTCGACGAGGGCGATGGATTCGACGGTCGGTTGCTCGGTCGTCACGCCCTCCCCGTCGGGGGCGTCGCCGTCGGGCGCCACGTCCCGGACGGCGGCGACCAGCCGGGCCGCCGGCCCGCCCTCGCCGATGGCCGCGTAGCGCTCGGCCAGCGTCGCGCGGTGGTTCGGGTCGCTGATGTCCTCCGCCGGGTTCCGGTAGCGGGACTGGTCCCACGGCGTTCCGGCGGTCGTGATATGGCTCGCGATGGCGTCCTCGACGAAGCCGGGGACGGAGAGCTCGAAGCTCAGCTGCGGGCCCGTGAACGCGTCGATGTCCTCCGCCTCGCTCGTCGGCACGAGGTCGTAGTCGATGTCGCCGCCAGGGCCGAGCGCCAGGCCCGGCACCCGCCCGGGGAGGTCGCTCGGGGGCTGTGCCAGCTCGGCGTACGACCGGACGGTGTGCTCCGGGGGGGCGAGGTGGCGCCGCTCGAACGTCGGCAGCGCCGGATGCTCGTACACCGGCGCACCGTCCAGCTCCGGGACGACGTACGGCAGCCGGAACGCCTCGTCGCGGGGGAGCCCGTAGGCGACCGGCAGCTCCGCGAGCGTCTCCACGACGCTCAGCGCCGCGTTGGTCACGTCGGCGGGCGCCCCGTCGATGGGGAGCCGCTGGAAGCTCTCGGCCAGCTCGTTCAGCGAGAGCGCGCTGGAGTGCGAGCCGAGCTCCGAGAGCACCCGCGGCTGCCGGGCCGGGTCGATGAACTCGTTGTTCGGGACCGACCGGGAGTGCGAGCTGGCGACGTACAGCTGCTGTATGTCCGACTCGGCGTCGATGAAGACGTGGAGGGCCTCCCAGTCGTGCCAGTGGAAGTTGGTCGAGAACTGGTCGAACGCCGAGTACCACCAGAACTGGATCACCTCCAGCGGCGAGTCCCGGTAGCGCCGGCCGTTGTAGAACAGCGTCGGCGCCGGCGGGTCGTCGGGGCCACCGGCGGCGAGGTAGCCCTCGACGGCGTCGAACCCGGCGACCACCCGCTCGCCGTCGCGGTCGGTCGCGTACGGCCGGGGGTCGGTCGGGAACCACGTCTCCGCGGCGTCGAAGTGCAGCGTCGGGGCGAACGCCTCCGCGAGTTCGGTCTCGCGGTCCGGGGGGAGCGGCTCCGTGGCCGCGGTCCCGTCGCCGCCGTCGGGGGTCGAACAGCCCGCGAGCGCGCCGAGAGCGCCGGCTCCGGCCGCCGCGAGCAGCGCCCGCCGGCTCGGTTCCGCACCGTGCATGCCCCCTCGTTGTCGGGCCTCTGGTATGCACCTGCCGGCCGATTGGGGCCGACCGCTTCGGTCACGGGGGCCGTCGGGAGCGCCGGAGCGGTGCGAGCACGGTGGCGGCGTCGGCCGCGCCCCCGACAAGACATTTACCGAACGGTCGAAACGGTCCCGCCATGCGCCGCCCTCCACGCCCCGGTGTGGCCGTCGCGGTCGTGCTCCCGGTGCTCCCCGTCGCGACGCTCGCACCCCCCGGGGCCAGCTCCCCGCCCCGCCCCGCCTGTCCCGCCTGCCGCCCGCCCCTCGCGCCCGCCGCCGGCGACCGCCGGGCCGGCCTGACCCGTCCCTTGCTACC
>ERZ1034569.211-NODE-211-length-22315-cov-8.611635_pt1 | contig 22315 bp, 22 predicted proteins | sample MGYA00520706_ERZ1034569 | MGnify/ENA primary metagenome ERZ1034569 (study PRJEB33760, sample SAMEA4777722) | hypersaline lake metagenome | biome: hypersaline environment; feature: brines | place: Spain | collected 2014-08 | depth 0 m ...
ATGTGGCCGGCGTTGTGGAGGGTGAGCTTGATGTCCGGCGCGATGTCGGTCACGTCGCCGTACTCGATGTCGATGCAGTGCTTGATCGCCTCGCGGACCATCCCGGACTCGTACGGCGGCGCGCGGCCCTCCTTGGCGGCCACGTCGAGGTAGTCGAGCGTCAGGAGGCCCATCAGGTCCCGTGTCGGCTCGGTGCAGTAGATGGGGCCGTCGTAGCCGTACTTGAACAGGAGCGGGACGAGCGCGGAGTGGTCGAGGTGGGCGTGGGTCAGGACGACCGCGTCGAGGTTCTGCGCGCCAGCGCCCAGGGCCTCGGGCACCTGAAGATACGGCACCTCGTCCTCGGCGCCGGGCTTGTCGCCACAGTCGATGAGGACGCGCGTCTCGGCGGTCGAGAGGACGAACGCGGCGCGCCCGACCTCGCGGCAGCAACCCAGCGTGGTGATCCGGACCCACTGCTCGTCGGCCATCTCCTCGCGGTGGATCTGCCGGCCGACCCGTTCGAGGATGTCCCGGCGGTCCTCACGCTCCTGCTTGAGGAAGTTGCGGACGTTGGAGACGGTAGAGGACTCGATGGGCGGTGTGCGGACGACCTCGGGGGTCCAGCCGACCTCCTGGGTTATCTCCCGGAGGGTGGAGCCGTGACGGCCGATGACCATCCCCGGCTTGCCGGCCTCGATGACGACCTCGCCGGTGTCGGCGTGGAAGTCCAGGTCGGTGACGCCGGCCGCCTCCGGGATGATGTCGCGGATGCGCTCGCGGGCCGTCTCCGGGCCCGAGAGGCTGTCCGGGTCGGGCCGGACGGTGATGCGCTTGCGGAGTTTGGAGGCGAGGCGCCGGACGAGATCCCCGTCCGCGGCGAACTCCTTGGGGTCGCGGGTGTAGATGACCAGTTCCGGTCCCTCGTACTTCACGTCGGAGATCGAGATGCCTGCCGGGACCTCGTCGGTGATCGTTTCCTCCAGTTCGTCGAGTTGCCGCTCTACTGCGCTCATAGATGCGAGAACGGGTTCCGGCGACCGCCGGTCACCGCCCCGTAGCGACCGTATCGCTCGGTCGGGTGACGCGCTCGGTGAGACATGATATCGATCGTAGCCTCGTCGGCTCGGAATCCGGGCGCTTGCGGGACGTGGTGCCGGAAAACCCGTGTGTATCAGCGTCTACCGTCGACTGTCATTAAAAGCCTTCGGGACGTTGGACGCGCATGCAGCTCACACCTGACGTCGTGGCCGAGGAGTACGAGTGGGTCCGCTCGCGCGATGCCGTCGTCGAGGGCATCAACCGGGTCCGGGCGGACCTGGGGGCCGCCTTCGATACGACGGCCGACCCCGTGACCACCGAGGAGTACCGGGCGGCGGTGGACCGCGTCTTCGCGGACGGCGACGTGGCAGTCAACGTCGCGGCGCTGGTCGGCCTGCTCCGCGACCTGGACGTCGACGGTGACTACCCGGGCTTCGTCGTCGACGAGTACCTCGGCCGGGAGCTGGCGGCCACCATCGCCAGCACGAGGGGCCGGCCGTTCTCGCTGCTCGCGGAGGCCACCTTCCACGTCGCCGACGTCGGGACCCACGGGGCCCCGGACGACGCCGCGGGGCTGGACGACCTCGACGCTGCCCTCGCAGCGGGGTTCCAGACCCGGCTCCCGGGCTGGGACTGGACCGAGGGCGAGAGCCCCTTCGCGGTGGGTGGCTGACCCCCCGTCGCCACCCGGAAGGCCTTTGCTGGCCCTCGCCGGACCCGTCGGGCGTGCAGGTCTCCGTCGTGCTGTGTACCCACACCGTCGACCGGTACGACTACCTCACCGACGCCGCCGGGAGCGTCCTCTCAGGCACCCACGAGGAGGTCGAACTCGTCTGCGTCAGCGACGGTAACGACGCGGTGTACGAACGGATGCGGACGGATTACGGTGACGACGACCGTGTGGTCACGACCCGGCTCGACGAGAACAGCGGACTGCTCACGGCCCGGAACCACGGCGCCGACGTGGCCACTGGTGACGTGGTCGCCTTCCTCGACGACGACGCCCTCGCCTGCGAGCGGTGGCTGGAACTGCTCGTCGACGGCTACCGTGCCCACGACGCCATCGCCGTCGGCGGCCGGATGACGCCCCGCTGGGAGGCGCCGGACGGCGAACCCGCGGTCCTCCCGGCCGAGTTCTACTGGCTGGTCGGCGTCACCCACCGCGGGTTCGGCCCGGACGGCAACCCCGACGCGGCGGGCTGGGTCCGCAATACGATGGGCTCGAACATCTCCTTCCGGGCCGAGGTGTTCGACGAGCTGGGCGGGTTCGACACCGACATCGGGGGGCGGAAGGGCGACAACCACCTCCAGGGTGGTGAATCGGAGCTCTGCGCCCGTATGCGGGCCGTGTACGACGAGCGCGTCTACTACCTCCCCGAGGCGACCGTCGAACACCGGATCTTCGACTACCGGACGGAGCCGGACTGGCTGCTGAAACGGGCCTTCTGGCAGGGCTACTCGAAGCGCGGGATGGAGCGGTTCGTCCCCGAGTCGACCGGTGACGAGGACGAGTTCCTCGGCCGTCTGCTGGCGGAGTTCGCCCCCGACCGGCTGCGAGGGCTCGCCCGAGAGCCGTCCACGGCGGCCGCGCTGCAGTTCCTGTTCCTGTTCCTGTTCACCGGTGCGGTCGGCGCGGGCTACGGCTACGGCATCCTGAAGTGGGGCTGAGCGTGGGACTGTGGCCCGGCCGACGGCATCGCACGGACGGAGGGGCCGCACGCGCATCACGTACGCGCATCTCGAACGTGACACACCCCCCGCGCCCCGATGACGACCGCTCGTAGTTGCTGAGCAGGTCGCCGGTCCTGCGCCCCACACCCCGGCCGGACCGAGAAGGGCGCTCGTGTCGCCGTGGGACACCGGTCCTGACGGCCGAGACGCTCTCGTCTCGGTCGCCGAACCGACGGGCCGGAACCACTGCCCGATACGAGCCACGGAGGCCAGCCCGCCCTGGAACCCCGCGCCGAGGTGACGCGCCGACCGCGGCGGAACCGGTCGCGGCGTTCGGGCGAGGCTTTTCACCGCGAGCGGCCGTAGCGGCGCCCATGTTCGAGGCGCGCGCTGATGCGGGGGCCCGGCTCGCCGACGCGCTCGCGGAGCGGGAGGTCGACGCGGACCTCGTCCTCGGTATCCCACGCGGGGCGCTGCCCGTGGCCCGGCCGGTCGCCGACCGGCTCGACGCCCCCCTCGACATCGTGGCGGCGAAGAAGCTGGGGATGCCCGACAACCCCGAGTTCGCCATCGGCGCGGCCACGAGTGACGGGAGCGTCTGGCTCAACGAGACGGTGATCGACCGCCACGGCGTCGACGAGTCGTACGTCGAGGCCGAGCGCGAGCGGGCGGCCGCGACGGCACGCGGGAAGGCCGAAACCTACCGCGGCGACCGGCCGGCCCCAGAGGTGGCGGGGCAGCGGGTCGTCGTCGTCGACGACGGCGTCGCGACCGGCGCCACCGCGCGGGCCTGTCTCCGGCAGGTCCGGAACGCCGGCGCCGAGCACGTGGTCCTCGCGGCCCCGGTCGGCCCGCCGTCGTCGGTCGCGGAGCTGACGGATGAGGCGGACGGTGTCGTCGTGCTCGAGGAGCCGGCCGACTTCAGGGCCGTCGGCGCCTACTACCGGGACTTCGGGCAAGTCCCGGACGAGGAGGCCCGGGCGTACCTCGACTGGGCCGGTGACTCGTAGCCCGACCCGGCCCCGAGGCGGGGGTCCAGGACACTGTCGACCGGTACCGGTATCCGATCGGACACCTCGCTCCGATGCCCGTAATCCGGGCCGCCGGTCCTGATCGGGTGCGGGCGGGGTGACACGGTCGCCGGTAGGCCGGGAAGTGAGCACCGCCGTATCATAAAAACATTCAGAATATGACGGCTGTTCTTTTTGTATGCTGTCAGGGTTATCCGTATACGCACAATGCGGTCGGTTTCTACACACCCCGTGTTATTTACGGACAGGGACCGTCTAGCAGATAACGGAGACGCGCGATACGTATCCCGCTCGGCCAGACGGCGCCGACCCGTCCGTTCCGGGCCCGGCCAGTGCGAGGTGGCGCTTCGGTCGTCTCGTGTGCCACGGACACGAAACACACAGCGGTCGCCCATACTCCGCGGAGACCTCTCATGACTGAACCGAACGACGCTCGCGACGAGATGCCGGCGGACAGAGCGGATGCCGACCTCGAGGACGGCCCTATGGTCGTGTTCGAGATCACCGTCCCCGCCGAGTCGTTCGCGCTGCCGGCCGCCCTGGCGGAGTCCCCGGACGTCCTCGTGGAGTTCGAGCGACTCGTCCCCGCGAACCGCTCGCCGCTGCGGCACCTCTGGGTCGCGGGCGAGGACACGCCGGGGTTCCGCGAGGCGGCCCGGGCGGACGCGGCGGTCGAACGGTTCGTCCGCCGGTCCAGCTTCGACAACGGCGCGCTCTACGCCGTCGACTGGAAGGACGCCACCGACGGCCTTCTCGGCCGGCTCACCGGCCACCGCGACGGGTTCACGCTCATCCAGGCCCAGGGCCGGACCGACGAGTGGCGGCTGAAACTCCGGTTCCCGTCGCGAGAGCATCTCGCCCGGTTCCGGCAGTTCACCGCCGAGATGGACCTCGACGTCCACGTCGACCGGCTGTACGACCTCGAGGACCCGAAACTGGGCCAGTACGACCTGACGGAGAAGCAGCGGGAGGCGCTGTTGCGGGCGCTGGAGCTGGGCTACTTCGAGGTGCCCCGCTCGGCCACCCTGCAGGATGTCGCGGACGTGCTCGACATCTCACCGAAATCGGTCTCCGAGCGACTCCGGCGCGGGCAGACGAACCTCGTCACGAACTCCCTGGCCATCGGGTATCCGGACGCCGTCGGTGTCGACGACCGTTGAGCATCCGACAGTGATGGATCCGGTAGCGGAATGCGGGAGGGCCTGCTCCGGAGTATCCGTCCCCGGTGTATGTGACGGGAACGGACGTCACCGGTCGGTGCATCCACTCCGGATCCGCGCTCGGCTCCGGCCGCGACACCCGTCCACGGTGACCCGCCGTCCTGCCAGTCCGTCGTCGCGCCGAGTCCCGTTCCGGGGGGGTCGGGCCCCGAATCAGTCCGACGCGTCCCGTCGGGGATATCGAGCGGATGCGGCGGATGGCTGACGACCGACGGTGGTCGATCCCAACGGGGAGACCGACCACGGGACCGCCGTCACCCGGTGACACGCGCGTCAGCGCGAATTCAAGTACTGCAGCCGCGTATCAATCGTAATGGCAGACACCACCCCGACACCGGGAATCCATCACGTGACGTGTATCGCGGGCGACCCCCAGGCGAACCTCGACTTCTGGGTCGAAACCCTGGGCCTGCGGCTGGTCAAGCGCTCCATCAATCAGGACGACCCCGGGACGTATCACTTCTTTTTCGCCGACGCGGAGGGGACGCCCGGGACGAGTATCACGTTCTTCCCCTGGGAGGACATGGCCGACGGGACGGTCGGCTCGGGGCAGGTCTCCCGGACCGCGTTCCGCGTGCCCGAGGGGAGCCTCGACTACTGGGCGGACCGCTTCGACGAGCACGGCGTCGACTACGACGAACGGGTCGAGCGGTTCGGCGAGACGGTCCTGCCGTTCCAGGACCCCGACGGGCTCCCGGTCGAGCTGGTCGCGGTCGACATCCCGGACGACGACCCGACGGTCCCGTGGACCGAGCAGGTCCCCGCGGCCCACGCCATCCGTGGCTTCCACTCGGTCACGCTCTGGCTGGTCGACCCCGAGCCGACGGTCGAGGTGCTCCGGACGCTGGGGCTCGAGGAGGCCGGCACAGAGCAGGCGCAGGGTGACACGCCCGGCGACGAGCGGACCCGCTTCGCCGCGTCCGGGCCCGTGGGGACCTACGTCGACGTGCTCCCGACCGTTCGGAGCGGGCGCCAGGGACACGGCACCGTCCACCACGTCGCGTTCCAGACGCCCACGGACGCGGACCAGGCGGCGATGCGCAAGGCCGTCCGGACGCTGGGGCAGAGCCCCACGCGGCCCATCGACCGCCACTGGTTCCGGTCGGTCTACTTCCGCGAACCCGGCGGTGTCCTGGTCGAACTCGCCACGAGCGGCCCGGGCTACACCAGCGACGAGCCGCTGGACGACCTCGGCGGGCGGCTGGTGCTCCCCGGCGAGTTCACCGACCAGCGCGAGCGCATCGAGGCCGGCCTGACCGACGTTCGAATCCCGGGCGCGGAGCCGGCCGAGACCGACGGCTGAGCGGGGCAGGTCCTCCCTGGCGAACGCATAAGCCGCCGCCGGCCGTGGAGCGGGTATGTCGTTCGAACTCACCGCCGAGCAGCGGGCCATCCGGGAGGCCGTCCGCGAGTTCGGCGAGTCCGAGATCCGGCCCATCGCGAAGGAGTACAACGAGGCCGAGCGCTATCCGGAGGAGCTCCGCCAGGCCGCGGCCGAACTGGACCTCGTGGCCCCGCACATCCCGGAGGCGTACGGCGGCGCCGGGATGGACTGGGTGTCGACGGTCATCGTCACCGAGGAGCTGTGGCGGGCCGACCCCGGCGTGGGCGGCTCCATCGCCGCCGCCGACTTCGGGACGGGGATGATACTGGAGTACGGCGACGAGTGGATGCGGGAGGCGTGGCTGCCACGGGTTACCGGCGGCGAGACACCGATCGCGACCTGCATCTCGGAGCCCGCGCACGGGTCGAACGTCGCCGGGATGTCGACCCGCGCGGAGCGCGATGGGGACGAGTACGTCATCAACGGCGACAAGATGTGGATCACCAACGGGACCGTCGCCGACGTCTACATCGTGATGGCCAAGACCTCGCCCGAGGACGGCCACGCCGGCATCACAGCCTTCCTCACCGAGGCCGACCGCGACGGCATCGAGGCCTCCCGCATCACGAACAAGCTCGGCATCCACGCACAGGACACCGCCGAGGTCCGGTTCGACGGGCTCCGGGTGCCCGCCGAGAACGTCGTCGGCGAGGTCGACCGGGGGTTCTACCAGCTGATGGAGTTCTTCGCCCCCGCTCGCGCGGACGTGGCCGGGCAGGCGACGGGCGTCGCACAGGCGGCGCTCGACGCGGCCGTCGCGTACGCGACGGAGCGCGAGCAGTTCGACCAGCCCATCGCCGAGTTCCAGGCGATCCGGCACAAACTCGCGGAGATGGCGACCGACATCGAGGCCGCCCGCTCGCTCGCGTATCGGGCGGGCGCGGCTATCGACGCCGGGGACACGGACGAGGCGACCCGGCTCGCCTCGATGGCGAAGCTGTTCGCCTCCGAGCACGCCGTCGACGTCACTGACGAGGCCATCCAGGTCCACGGGGGCGCCGGCTACGTCGACGACCACCCCGTCGAGCGCCACTACCGCGACGCCCGCATCACGAAGATCTACGATGGGACCTCCGAGATCCAGAAGAACATCATCGCCGAGCAGTACCTCTGACGCGGAAGCGGAATCTCGGACCGCCGGGACGTTCGGTGACGCAACCGGCACGGCGGTGCGGTGGCCCGATCCGTGTCCCCCGTCCGGTATCGGCTGCGGTCGCTCGGTCCGTCGTCCGACCGGGAACCCCCACTGCCGGTCGGGATTGGGGTCACCGATGGGCTTAGGTCATGTGGAACGCTAGCGGTGGGTATGCGACTACTCGTGGCGGTGGACGGGACACCGGACAGCGACCGGGCGCTGGACCACGGGCTGACCCTCGCCAGGGCGGCGGGTGCGGAGCTCGTACTGGTACACGCCGTCCAGCCGGCTGTCGACGAGGAGACGGCTCCGGAGCCCGTCTCCGGGCCGGCCGAAGTCGGCGACCGACTGGTCATGGAGAGCACGGCCGAGGCCGAGGAGCGCGGCGCCGGAGTGCTCGATTCGGCTGCCGACCGCATCGATGGCGACGACGTGGAGGTGGGACGGGAACTCGTGTACGGCCCGCCGGCCGAGGCCATCCCGGAGTTCGCCGAGCGAACCAGCGCCGACGGCATCCTCGTCGGCCACCGTGACCTCAGCGAGGAACACGAACGGCTGCTCGGAAGCGTCGCCAAACAGCTCATCGAGCGGTCCTCGGTCCCCGTGACGGTCGTCCGCTAGCTCCGGTCCGGACGTGGTTACCCCCAGGCACCACGGCCGCGACCGACACGGCTTTGCCGCAGGCTCCGGGATCCTCTCGCGTGCCCGAGTCGGTTCCGAACGTCTGCGTCGTCACGCATCCGCTCTCCTCGGCCGGGGAGAACGCCACCCGGAGCCTACTGGACATCTTGGGAGCGCTCACGACGGCCGCACTGGTGACGGCGGACCTACCGGTCGACTCCGAGATACGTGACCGCCACGAGGTGGTCGAACTCACGCGACGGGGTGCGGGCGACTCGGTCCCGGTCGCGGCGGGCCGGTTCCTACTGAACCAGCTCCGGATGTGCCGGGAACTGGCCCGCCGCGATGAGGAGGTGGTCGTCTTCTTCGGCGCCACCGCGTATCTCCTGCCGATCACGTTCGCCCGCCTGCGCGGCATGACGGTACTGCTCCAGCCCCGCGGGGACGTGCCGCTGACGCTCCGGCTGAGCTGGGAGCAACGGGTTCCCGCGCCCGTGGCCCGGCTGCTCGCCGGCTCGGTCCGGGCGCTGGAACGGGCGGGCTACGCCGTCGCCGACGGGGCGATCACCTACACGCCGTCGATGGCCAGCGAACTGGGACTCGACCCGGACGCGCCGGACGTGTATCCGAACGGGGCCCGCTACGTCCGGACCGACGAGTTCCAGCCACGGGTGCCGTTCGGTGACCGCGAGCGCCGCGTCGGGTTCCTCGGCCGGCTCGACGAGGAGAAGAGCGTTCGTGAACTGGCACGGGTCGCACAGCGGCTCCCGGACGGCGTGAGCTTCTCGTTCATCGGTGATGGCGACCTGCGAGGACGGCTGGAGACAGAACTGGCCACCGAGATTGACTCGGGTCGGGTCGAGATGCGCGGCTGGGTCGATCACGACGAGGTGCCCGCGGAGCTCTCTCGACTCCGCCTGCTCGTGATGCCCTCGCAGCCGACCGAGGGGCTGCCGACCACGATTCTGGAGGCACTGGCCTGTGGGACGCCGGTGTACGCGACGCCGGTTTCGGGCGTGCCGGACGTGGTTCGAGAGGGCGAGACGGGGTTCCTGATGGAGTCGCGGGAGCCAAGCGATATCGCGATGGGAATCAAAGTGGCATTGGCCCGAGACGACTTGGGGGATGTCTCACACCGGGGACGCTCGTTGATCGAGTCGGAGTACAGTTTCGAGGCGGCCGTGGAGCGGTATCGTGACATCCTGACCGCCACGTGACGTGCCGACGCCAGTGGGACACCGTTATTACAGTAAATAACGTGTTGTGGACTCAATGGGAACGCTCCTGCTGACCGTGGACGCCCTGCGCGCGTCTCACCTGGGGCAGTTCGGCTATCATCGTGACACGATGCCTGCCCTGGACCGAATCGCCACCGACGGCACCGTGTTCACGAACGCGTACGCGAACGCCCCATACACGCGCCTCTCGATTCCGTCCTTCCACACCTCCCGGTATCGTGGGCACGAACTCATCGGGGACACCCCGACGATCGCGTCCGTTCTGAGCGAGGCGGGCATCCACACGGCTTGTCTCGGAACTCTGACCGGGTTCAAGGACTCCGAGGGGGAACTGGTGTTCGACGAGTACCGGGACCTGGGCCGTGATGAGTTCTACGACCGGGCGAACCAGTCACCGGTCTTGGACGCGACGAAACGGGCCGTCAAGCCGCTCCTCGAACGGGTTCGCCCGGCATACCGGCTGGCGGAATCAGTGTACGGCAGCCTGTTCTCGACGCACGAATTCAAAAGCTACACCGACGCGGGCGAGATGACCGATGCGGTCATCGAATGGCTATCCGACCCCCCGGATGAGTTCTTCCTGTGGGTCCACTACATGGAGGGCCACCGGCCATACGGCGTCCACAACGACGACCCGGCGTATCTGGGTGAGTAGCCGTCCGAGAAGGAGATCAAGCATCTCATGGAGACTGCGGGGACGGAGCCCGGAGCGGTGACGATGCGGGAGAACGAACTCATCAGAGACCTCTACGACTCGGACCTCCGGTACTGTTCGGACCATCTCGACCGTCTCTTCGATTTCATGCAACGGGAGGGGCTCTGGAACGGGACGGAGCTGTATCTCACCAGCGATCACGGCGAGGAGTTCTACGACCACGGGATGTACTACCACCGCAACGTACCGTACGACGAACTGCTCAACGTCCCGCTGTTCGTGAAGCGGGACACGGCAGACCCGGACCACGTCGAGGAGTCGCGGGAACTGCTCGACCTGGCGCCGACCATCTGTGCCGACCACGGGGTCGACGTGGATGGGCTCCCGTTCAGGGGGCGGAACCTGTTCGATGGTGAGAGCCGAGAGGTGATCGCCACGGGGTCGGCCGCCATCGACGACGCCGCCGTCGTCGCCGGACGGTGGGACGGATGGAAGTACATCTACGACGGTGGCGACGTCAGACTCTACGACCTCGAGGCGGACCCGGAGGAACGTGTCTCGGTCGCCGATGCGAACCCCGAAACCGTTCGCTCGTTCGAGGCCACGATTCCCGACGGCCTCTTCGACCTGGAGTCGCCCGGGACGCGGACGCCCGACGACGACGTCGACGAGGAGCGACTGGCCGCACTCGGTTACATGGAGGTCTGACGATGGGAATCACGGACAGCCTTCGGTACGTGTACGGTGAGTTGGCGGCCAACTACGGCGACTCCTGGTGGTGGCGCAAGCGCATCGCTGCACGAATCCTCAAGCCCATTCACGCTCGCTACCCGGGATTCGACGACGCGATGCACGTGATGGACGAAGACTGGGACACGCTCATCCTCCTCGATGCCTGCCGCGCGGACCTGTTCGAGGAGGTTGCTGACCGGGAACGGTTCGACCAGTACCGCCGTGCGACGAGTCTCGGGAGCGCGACCGCCGAGTGGACAAAGCGGAACTTCGCCGACGGCGAGTTCGGCGACACCGTCTACATTGCGAGCAACCCCCACACCAGCAAGTTTGCCGGCGACTCCTTCCACGAACTGGTTGAGGTGTGGCAGGACGCGTTCGACGAGGAGCAACGGACCGTCCTCCCCGGGCCGGTCACCGAAGCGGCGCTCGACGCTCATGAGCGCCACCCGGACAAGCGGCTCATAGTCCACTACATGCAGCCTCACCGCCCGTTCGTCGAGGCCGATGATCTCCAGTTCGAGGGCTGGCACCCGAAGTGGCATTATGAGCGCAAGGAGATAGCCGGGATCAGACACCCGTTCCACGCCCTCGAAGCCGGATTGACCGGCCGAGAGGCGGTCTGGAACGCGTACGCGGACAACCTCTCGCTCGTCCTGGACGACGCGCTGGACCTCGTCCGGCGACTGGATGGTCGGAGCGTCCTCACCTCGGACCACGGTAACATGCTCGGCGGGCGGGCGTTCCCGGTTCCGGTCCGGATGTACGCCCACCCCCGGGGAGTCCGGTCGCCGGAACTGGTCCGGGTCCCCTGGGCGGTGGTGGACGGCGAGCGACGGACGATCGTCGACGAGGGGACGAACGCGGCCGAACCGGCGGACCAGGGTGCGATGGCCGACCGGCTAGAGGCGCTGGGGTACGTCTGAGTGGACCGCCGTCCCGTGGGTCAGCCACCGGCTGCCGACCGGACGAGGTTCTCGAACTTCCCGCGGACCCGTGGCGAGACGCCGAGCAGACAGACCGCGTACACCGCCACGCCGAACAACACCAGTCCGACGGTCGCGGACTGCGAGCCCGGCACGACCCGGCGAAGCAGGAGCACGGATCCGGCCATCACGCCGCTCGCGACGACCTGCCGACCGAACTCCCCGAACGGCAGGTCGGGGGAACCGATGACCGCGACGAGTCCCCAGTACGAGAGAACGGCGGTCACGCCCGCCGAGAGGAGCGTGGCCACCGCGGCCCCGAGCCAGCCGAACGCGGCGGCCAGGGCCACGTTCAGCACGAGATTGAGTCCGACGAACGCGAGGTTGATGCGGAACGCGATGTCGGGACGGTCGACCGCGTTCACCGCGTTGAGGAACTGCTCGCCGTAGACCGCGAGGAGCCGTGCTACGATCAGCAGGACGAGCACCCCGACCCCCTGCGTGAACTCCGGGCCGTAGATCCGGAGGACCCGCCGTCCCAGGACAGCCGCACCGAACAGGCCCGGAATCATGAACACCCCGGCGAACACCAGCCCCTCGTTGAGGTAGTGGTGGACGCGCTCCCGGCCGTCCTCCCGCCCGCTCAGTTCGCTCATCTCCGGGAACAGAGTGGTCTGGACGGAGACTGCGACGAGGGCGAACAGCGACGCGAGGTTCCAGGACACCTCGTAGACGCCGATGAGCGTCGGCGAGACGAAGGCCGCGAGGACGATCGTGTCCATCCAGCCGAACGCCCGTGTCTTCAGCTTCCCCAACCAGGCGTATCGGGCGTATGAGAGGAGGTCCCGACCGCGCTCGCGGCTCGGTCGACCGAGAGCGGCCGTCGACAGCACGGTTCCAACGACGACCGCCAGCAGGGTCGCGACCACGTGACCGGCGACCAGCGCGGCGACCCCGAACCCCGCGACGACGGCCCCGATGTGGATGCCCGATCGGGCCACCCGCTCTATGGCCTTGATCCCACCCGATGAGCTTACCCGCTTCTCGCCGTTCAGCACCGCTACGACCGTCACGAGGCCGATGTTGCTGACGACGAGAGCGGCGACCAGTCCGCCGACGGACGCACCGATGTACGACACGACGAACGGCCGGGCCGCCAGGAGCACGACCGCGATGACGGCCGCGAGGATGCCGTTCGTCAGGAGGGCCGTCGCGACGACGCCCCGCGAATCGCCCGCCTCGCTGAGCCGCTTGGTCAGCGCATCGCCGATACCCGTGCTGGGGACGTTCAGCCAGAACGTCAGAGCGACGGCGACCGCGTACACCCCGAGCACGTCCGCCCCGCCGAGCCTGGCGATGGCGAACGTGGCGGCGAACCCGGAAACCGAGACGACGACCTGCGAGAGGAAATGCAGGAAGGCGGTGCGACCCAGCCGCATCTCACTCGACGTAGCCGAGGTCGGACAGTTGTCGGCGCATCGCGTCATCGAACTCCGCGTCACGGCCCTCGCCGACTGGCGCGCCCTCGGTTGCGAGCCACTCGTCCAGCCGCTCGTCGAGTTCGGCCGCCAGCTCCGGCTCCGAATCGCTCACGTCCGTCGTCTCGTCTGGGAGCCTTAGCAGCTCCGCCCGGTCGTCGCTACGCTGGTACCGATGGGTCTCCGTGCGGAGACCGGTCAGCAGCCCCGCATGGAACCGCGAGGTCTCGAAGGATGGGTCGTGTTCGAGGTATAGCTCGAAATCGGTCGGGGAGCGTTGGCTGATGGCGAACTCGCGGCGCTCCGTCCGAAGGTCGACACCCTGGATGCCGTCGGTGTCGGCCTCGCCCGCCTCCAGAAGCGTCCGCATCAGATCCGTGTGCTGGACGATGTCGTCGTTCGCGGGGGCGAGGCCGTCCCCGTCGGTGAGACCGTCGAGTCCCGTCGCGACGAGTGGGACGTTCACGAGCGCGTCGTCAACGACGAGATTGTGCGCCAGAAGCCCGCGGTCACCGAGCATCTCCCCGTGGTCTGCGGTGACGAGAAAGAGCGTCTCCCGGTCGGTATCCAGCCCACGCACCCGGTCGTGGAGCCGACCGATGCACTCGTCGGTATAGGCCACCTCCGCGTCGTACATCGCGAGCAGCGCCTCGCGCTCGCGCTCGGTCAGAGGGTCGCCACTGGCGACGCGGGCGTGCATGTCCCGGTGGGCCTCCATCGCGATGTCGATCGCCTCCTCGACCGTTGCGTCGATCTCGTCGGCGTAGCGGCTCTGCCAGGGCAGCGGCGGCACGAACGGTCGGTGGGGCTCGTTGTAGTGGAGGTAACAGAAGAACGGCTCCTCGCCCGCGAGGTCGTCCAGCCACCGCTTCGCGATGTCGTTCATCAGGAACGGGGTGGCGTGTTTCGCCGTCTCGGTGGTGAAGCCGGCGGAGTGGCGGCGGATGTTGAGGAGGTACTTCGCGAGGGTCCGCGGTCCCGCGGCCGGGAGCACCGTTGAGGCGGCGAGCCAGCTGAACCGGTCGAAGCCGCGGTCCATTCCGGTGGCCCCGCTCAGGTGGCCGTTCCGGGACAGACACGCCGTTCGGTAGCCGGAATCGCTGAACCGCTCGGCGACCGTCGGCAGTTCAGAGGGGACCGACTCCCCGTCGATGCCCACGGTGTTGTGTGAGGGATAGGTCCCGGTCAGGATGCTGGCGCTGGACGGAAGGGTCCAGATGCCGGCCGCGATACAGGTCGAGAACGACCGGCCCACCTCGGCCATGCGCTGGAGGCGCGGCGTCGTGTCCCGGTGGTGGCCGCCCATCGTCGTCCGGTTCTGACGGACGCTGTCGAGCGTGACCCAGACGATGTTCGGCCGACTGTCCATGAACGGCGTTCTGGGCCGGGACTACCAAACCTTTCCATCTGGCCGGGCGAGTGCCGCACACGCCTCGGCGGGCGGGTGCCGTCAGAGTCTTGCCCGACGACACCGCAGTCGAAGCCATGACGCTCGTCGTCCTCGGGCTCGACGCGCTCGACCCCGACCTCGTCGATCCCGACGAGCACCCCAACCTCGCACTGGACGCCAGCCGCGCCATCGACACCATCGACAGTGTGGCGGGCGAGCCGAGCACGCACGAACTGTGGCCGACGATCATCACCGGCCTTCGACCGCCGGAGCACGGCCTCGAACTCGCGGACGGGGTGGCGTGGGGGAACCCGCTACTGGAGTTCGGGAGCGACGTGGCGGATCGGGCCCTGCCCGACGGCTTCCAGAGTCGTATCGGTGCTTGGCTCCTCACGAACACCGGGACCGACGCCTTCCGCACGCCGGCGACGTACTACGCCGAGAACGACCTCCCGACGGTGTTCGACGGGCGCGACGCGCTCACGGTCGGCGTCCCCAACTACGTGACCGACCCGGACAGCGAGGACCGTGAGCACCAGCTCCGGCGCAACCTCGGCGACCTGTTCGAACGCGACCCCGACGCCGTCGGCGGGCACGTCTCCTCGGCCCCCCGTGAGTTCTACGAACAGTGCCTGGAGATGCTGATGATACGCGTCGCCCGCACGCGGCGAGGGCTCCGGAGCGGCGAGTACGAACTGGTGTTCGGCTACACCAGCGGGCTGGACCTCGTCGGGCACGTCGCGTACGAAGAGCCCCGCCTGCAGGAGCGCTCGTACGAGGAGGCCGACGCGTTCGTTGGTGAATTGCGCGCCGACCTCGGCGCGGACGACGAACTCCTTCTCGTCTCCGACCACGGCCTTCAGGACGGCGTCCATACCCACGAGGCGATGGTCGCCGGGACGAGCGATCGCTTAGTCGCCGACATCGGCTCGGTGACGGGCGTGCGCGCCGCCATCGAGGCGGAACTGGACGAGCACGATCACACACCCACGGACCCGTGGACCGGCTCGGAGGTGAGCGGGCGCGGCGAGCAGTCCGACGTCGTCAGAGAGCAGCTAGAGGACCTCGGCTACATGTGAACCGCTGTGTCACTACGCATAGCCCAGGTCCTCCAGCCGATCGGCGACCGCGGTCGAGACCTCGCCGCTCGTCTCGCCGACGCCTGCGTCGGTCAGAGACTCGACGGTCTCGGCGGCCTCGGCGGATTCAGCCTCTATCGCGTACGCAGTGTGGGCGTCACGGACGAGTTGCGTCGTCCACGAGTCGCTGACGCGGCTCGTCTTCCGGACGACCCCCGGTTCCTCGGCCGCGCGGTAGATAGCGTCGCCGCCGGCCTCGTGTGGGCCGACATCGTCGACGTACTCGGTAGCGGCGTTCCGCATGGGGCCGTCGAGGCCCGTCGTCGCGGCGAGCACCGGCCCGTCGGGAACGAACGACGCTACCTCGCCGTCGCCCACGCCGGATACCACCTCAGGGAACCGCGTCAACGTCGCCGGGGCCGTCTCCCGGGATGTCGCCGGTTCGACGCCGTCCGGGTAGCGGACCACCAACGGGACGTGGAGTAGGGGTTCGGCGAGTCCCCCGTTCCCGTGCCCGACGGCGCGGTGTCCTGACCGCGTAGGGTCGGGCTCCCCGAACCCCTCGCCGTGGTCACTCGTGACGACCACCAGCGTCTCGTCAAGCACCTCCCGCTCGTCGAGTGCATCAAGAAGGCCCCCGACGGCGGTGTCAGCCTGCCGAATCGCCCCGTCGTATAATGCTTCCAGCGCGCGACGTTGCCACCAGGGGCGTTGTCCCCCGACGAACTCCCAGGCGTGACTGTCGATGTCGGACTGGAGTGCCCGGAGGCGGTCACCCCCCCAGCGGTCGAACTCCGGACGTGGTTCGTACGGGTGGTGTGCGTCCATCAGATTCACACACGCCGCCCACGGGCCGTTCTGCGCGGCCGTCCACCTCAGAACGCGGTCGACGTAGCGGTCACCGCTCGTGCCGGGCTGGAGGCTCAACGGAAGGCGCTCCGCGACCACAGGGAGGTCACGCTCCAGTTTCTCGAACGCACCGTTCACCAGTCCCCGGATCGGCTGGTCGCCAGCCAGGCAGTGCTGAACGTACGCGAGAAACGAGCTGGTGCCGTGCTGGCGGACGAACTCGCGTGGGTCACCTGCCGAGGGGTACGGGAGGTCGATACGGCCAGCGACCGTTTCGAAGGCGTCCCGGAGTCCGACGTCCACCTCAGTAAGGTACGGGTTCGAGGAGAAGACGCCCGTATCGTAGCCGCCCTCGGCCAGCGTCTCCCACACGGTGTGGCCCTGCTGGAGTCGCTGTCCGCGGCCCGTGACGCCGTGCTCTCGGACGTGGTAGCCCGTGAACATCGAAACGTGGCTCGGGAGGCTCCACGTCCCCGGTGCCCGGGCGTTCATATAGCGGACGGATCGCTCACGCCCGGCGAACGCGTCGAGACACGGGGTCGTCGGTTCGGCGTGCCCCAGGTGACCGACATTCCTCGCCCGGACACTGTCGAGAACCACCAGCAGGACGTTGGGCTGCACAGCCGTAGTCCGCCGACGCGGCACATATTTCCTGCTATCTCCTGTATCACCCGAACGTCCGCCGTCCGGAACCGGCTTGTAGCCGGGGGCTGTCCGGTCACGGCATGAGGGACGTGGCGCTCGCGACGAAGGTGTTCTCACGGGCCGAGAAGCTCGGAGCACTCCTCAAGTCAGCCGGTGACGCCGAACTGGACGCGGTGTACGTCGCCGACGACGGCGAGGCGAGCGACCGCAAGGACGAACTGTACGCCGCGGAGTACCCCTTCGACCTGACCGTTCTCGACCTCGAGTACGACGCCGGCCTCGGGCGTGGCCGGAACGCTATCGTCGAGGTCAGCGACGAACCGTACCTCCTTTTTGTCGATAGCGACCACCGCGTTCCGGGGAACATCGACACCCTGGTCGCCCAGGCCGAAGCCCGGCCGGACCTCGGGGGTATCAGCGGCCTCCTTTACGAGGACGAGAAGATACGAGGGACCTGTCACGACCTCCACGAGCGTGGCGACTTGCTCGTGCGGGACGTTCGCGAGGACAAGCCAGTGGAGATGGTGGCAGGGGCCCCGCTGGTGGAGTTCGAGTTCCTCCCGAACGTCGTTCTCCTGCGCCGCGAGTGTCTGAGTGAGCAGGCCTGGGACGATGAGTACGTCATCGGCAAGGAACATCTGGACTTCTACGTGGCACACGCCGAGCGGACCGACTGGCGGTTCGCCGTCTCGCCGACGGTCCTGTTCGACCACCGACCTGGCGGCGACGAGGGGTACGTCTCCAACCGCGAGAGCGCGGCGAAACTGGCGCACAGCAAACGCTACTTCCTCAAGAAGTGGGGCTACCGACAGATACTGCTCGGGCAGACCGACTGGACGGACGCGACACACCGGCAGGGGACGATCGGCCAGCTCGTCGAGTGGGGCCTCAAGCGAGCCCTCCTCTCGCTCCCGTCCGCGGTCCAGGCGTGGGTCATGAACAGGCGCGACGCCATGCGACGGCGCCGAAGCCGGCCGCCACTGTGATCCGAGCAGCGACGAACACCCCTCGGTGGCCCTCTGACGGGACGGCCCGGCGTGGGAGTCAAGACGGATGACTGATTAGCTCCGCTCGTATGCCCGACGTCGAACTCTCCGAGGGGACCGTTGAGCGGCTCGACGCACTGAAAATCGACGACGAGAGCTACGACGAGGTGGTTACCGGACTGATCAACATCTACGAGGCCGAGGAACTGACCATCTCCTACGGCAGCGGCGGCGGGAACATCTGAACCGGCCGAACGGGTTCGACGTGTCGTTTCCCTTTCCTGGCCGGAAGACGTACACTGGCGTCTATGCCCCGAACAGCCACCGTAGAGACCGAACGCGAGGTGCGACCGGAAACGTCGGTGGTCGGTTGACTCATCGCTGCCGGGTCGCTGCTGCTCCTGCTGCCGGTGTTACCCATCCTGGTAGTCCCGTGGCTGTCCGAGGTGTGCCACGGCGCCGACGACGAGCGCCGGCCCGGGCGCGGCCGGTCGGGGCGGAACCGTGGCGGCAGGGTGTGGTCGTCGCAGACCTACTGAACCGGGCCCGAGCTCCAGTCGATCAGTTGATTCGGATATTACCGAGTCAAATCCGATACTATCCGGGTATGCTGGCCGTATTTCTACTGTATGACGTGTTTCACACGGGTAATCCGATACCGTCCACGCGGCGGCGTCCACTGACGGACGAACCACTGCGGGGGTTCGTTCGGCTACCGGCCCGGACGAAGCTTGAAGTGACGACCCCACGACCCCGCGGGCATGGCTTTCGACGTGGCGCTCGACGGCGTCCTGATGCTCTCGGACCACTCGACCATCGACGACGCCGTCGCACAGGCACGACGCTACGAGGACTGTGGCTTCGCCCGGGTGTCGATGGGCGAGGTGACCGGGTGGAACGTCGTCCCCGTGCTGACGGCCATCGCGCGGGAGACCGAAGACATCGGAATCTCGAACGACGTGTTCGCGCCGCCCGCGCGGTCGCCGGCCATGCTCGCACAGACGGCACTCACGCTCCACGAGGCCAGCGACGGCCGCTACCGCCTGGGCCTGGGTCCCTCCTCGCCGGCGCTGGTCGAGCGGTGGCATAGCGGCGAGTTCGACCCCGCACTCCGGCGGACGCGCGAGACCATCGACGTCGTCCGCGCGGTGTACGAGGGGGGGAAGGTCGAGTACGACGGCGAGGTGTTCGACATGGGCGGGATGAGCTACGACCGGCAGGTCCCGGACGACCCACCGGCCATCGACCTGGCGACGCTCGGGCCGACCGCCGTCGAGATGACCGGCCGCTTCGCCGACGGCTGGGTGCCGCAGCTGTTCACCGCCGACGGGCTCCGGGACCGTCTGGGAGACCTCGAACGCGGCGCCGAGATGGGCGACCGCGCCGTCGACGACGTTCGGGTCGCGCCCATCGTCCGGACGTTCGCTCACGAGGACGGCGACCACGCGCGGTCGATGGCCCGCCAGATGGTCGCCTTCCTCATCGGCGCGTACGGCCCGTTCTACGGCAACTCGGTGGCCGACCAGGGATACCCCGACGCGGTCGAGGAGATCCGCGCCGCGTGGGAGGAGAAGGACACGGCTGCGATGGCCGCCGCGCTCCCGGACGAGGCGCTGGAGGCGTTCGCCGCCGCGGGGACGCCGGAGGAGGTCCGCGAGCACTACCGGGAGATCGCCGCGGTCGAGGGGGTCGACGCGGTCCGCTGTGGGTTCGTCGCTGGGATGAGCCAGGACGACAAGGAGGGGACGATGGCCGCGCTGTCGGAACTCTGAGAGTTCGGGCGCTCCCACCGGCCACGCGACCATCCCGTTGCTCTCCTGCGGTCAGTGTCAATAGATACCATTATCCGCGGGGGGCGGCTTGGCCGCCGTATGAGCCTGGAGAAACCCGACCTCTCGGACAGCACGGCCTTCATCACCGGCACCACCCGCGGCATCGGCAAGTCGCTCGCACTCTCGCTCGCCGAGCAGGGCTGCAACATCGTCTCGACCGGCAAGACCTCCGAGAACAACTCATACGGCGACGACAAGGGCCTGGAGGGGACCATCGAGCAGACCGCCCGCGAGTGCGAGGCGAAGGGCGTCGAGGCCCTGCCCATCGAACTCAACGTCCGCGACGAGGAGGTCGTCCAGAACGCCGTCGATCAGGCCGTCGACCACTTCGGCGAGGTGAACGTCCTCATCAACAACGCGAGCGCCATCCAGCCCGCGAACGTCGAGGACCTGCCCGCCAAGCGGTTCGACCTGCTGACCGACGTGAACGTCCGCGGGGCGTATATCACCTCCCGGGCGTTCATTCCGCACCTCCGCGAGGCCTCGGCGGACTCATGGATCCTGACGAACGCGCCGCCGGTCCGCACCGACCGCAAGACCGGCGGCTCGGCCTACGCCTGGTCGAAGATGGGGATGAGCTTCGTCACGCTGTCGATGGCCGGCGAACTCGCCGGTGACGACATCGGCTGCAACTCCTTCTGGCCCGTCACTGCCATCGACACCCGTGCCACCCGCCACTTCGGCATGGGAACCGAGGACGACTGGCGATCGCCGGAGATCGTCTCCGACACCGTCCTCGAGATGCTGAACCGCGACCCCGCGGAGTTCACCGGCAACGCCGTCTACGACGAGGACTTCCTCATCGAGGCCGGCATCACCGACTTCTCGCAGTACAACCTCACCGAGGGGGACCCACACCCGATGTCCGCGACGATGGTCGACCCGGACTACGAGCGGCCCGAGGCGCTTCGGTGACCGCTCGCGCGGTCACTCCCCCGTGAACTCGGGGTCCCGTTTCTCGGCGAACGCCGTGATGCCCTCGATGTGGTCGTCCGTGCTCGCGGCGTCGGCCATCGCCTGCGTCTCGGCGGCCAGTTGCGTCGGGAGGTCGTTCGCGGACGACTCGTCCAGCAGCCGCATCGTCCGGCCCAGCGCCACGGTCGGCCCCTCGGCGATCTCGCCCACGACCTCGTCGAGCCGGTCCTCGAACGCGTCCTCCGGGACGGCCTCCGTGACGAGCCCGCGCTCGGCGGCCTCCTCGGCGCGGACCTTCTCGTTGAGCAGGACGAGCCGTTTCGCCTCGCGCCGGGTCACCGTCCGCGGGAGGTAGTAGGTGGAGCCCCCGTCGCCGGGGAGGCCGATCCTCGGGTAGCCGTACTGGAGGTAGGCACCCTCGCTGGCGACCGTGTAGTCGCCGACCAGCGCCAGCGAGAAGCCCGCGCCGACCGCCGGACCGTTGACGCCGGTGACGACCGGCACCTCTGCCTGGTGGAGGTGGAGCATCGCGTCGTGGAGCACGGCTGCCCCCTTGCGGAACCCCTCGGACGGGGTCGCCGCGTTCGCGTTGCCGATGTCCAGCACGTCGCCGCCCGCGCAGAACAGGCCGTCCGAACCCGTGATGACCAGACAGCGGGGCCGGTCGGTCTCCAGTCCTGCGAACAGGTCCGTCAGCTCGTCGATCATCGTCCGGTTCAACGCGTTCATTTTGCTCGTGCTGTCGATGACGACACGCCGAACGCCGTCCTCGTCCGTCACGCGCAGGTTCTCGTAGTCGTCGCTCACGACACGCCCGTCGACGGGGGTGTACGTAGACCTTCGGACGCGGGGGCGGGCTACAGGTCGACCGTCCGGTCGGCGGTCGCGCCGCACGAGGGGCAGGTCCGCTCGTACCGGACCCGCCCGCCGTCCGTCTCGCACCGCCACTCGGCGTCGTCACAACCGCACTCGGGACACCGGGAGACGGTCTCCGTCAGCCGGTCGCGCAGCCGGTCCAGCGCGGAGACGCCGGTCGGACCCCGGATGGCCATACCGGATCGTACATGGTTGAACATGATACCTCTCTCGTCGCGGGGGTCGTGGTCGCGTCACATCCGAGACCGACAACCGAACCCGTTTTGTCCGCGCCCGGACCACTAACCGGTATGCCGTTCGTGACTCGGCTCACGCTCCAGTCCGGGGACCGCGAGACGCTCGAGCGGGTGGTGACCGATATCAAGGAGCGGGCCGAGCGCAAGGGCGTCGAACTCCGGGGGCCGAACCCCGAGCCACAGCGTGACGTGACCGTCCCGCAGTACGACCGCCTTGACCCCGACGGCGGTCGGTTCGAGAGCTGGACGTACGCGGTGTACGTCCGCTCCATCGTCATCGTCGGGCACGACGACTTCGCCCGGGACGTGGCCGGCGACGACTACCCGTCCAGCATCCACCTAACGGTCGACGTCGAACAGGTCAACAACCCCGGCTGACCCCCGGCCGCCCCGACC
>ERZ1034569.212-NODE-212-length-22231-cov-7.868371_pt1 | contig 22231 bp, 25 predicted proteins | sample MGYA00520706_ERZ1034569 | MGnify/ENA primary metagenome ERZ1034569 (study PRJEB33760, sample SAMEA4777722) | hypersaline lake metagenome | biome: hypersaline environment; feature: brines | place: Spain | collected 2014-08 | depth 0 m ...
GAGCGACGCCCGCCGCGTTCAGCGCCCGTCCGACCCCGGCGCCCCGTTCCCGGGGGCCCGATGGGCCCTGCCCCCCACCCCCCCCTATGCCCCCACCCGCTGTCCCCCGGCCCCCGCCGCATCCCGACACTGCACTCCCCGAGTTGGTCGCCGACTCGCCGCTGTCGGCGGAGGCGGCCGCCTCGCTGTACGCAGCGTTGCTCAAGGACACCGCCCTCGCGGCCGAGCGAAGCGGCGGCGAACTCCTCGTGAACTACCGCCCTGCGGAGGCGCTCGGCCTCGACGTCGACTCCGAGGCCCGACTCAGATCGGTCCTCGAGGGCGCGATCGACGCCGAGGCGGCCCGCTTCGAGGTCCAGGTCGGCGAGACGTTCGCCGGGCGCGCCGGCAACACCGTCACCCATCTGCTCGACCAGGAGGGCGTCGCCTCCGCCGCCGTCACCGAGCCGGCCGCCGTCTTCTGCGCCCGGCAGGAGGTCGACGAGGCCGCGATGAAGCTCCGGCGCGCGCCGGTCGTGCTCGGGCCCGGGACCCGCGGCCGCGTCTACTTCGCCGGCTTCACCGAACCGATCGACTTCACCGACGCCTACACGCCGCCCGCGCTCCGGACGCTGACCGACCGCGCCGGCGATGCCGGCCACGACGTCGACTACCTCGGGACGCTCCCGCTGCTGGAGACGCCGGCCGACCTCGCGGAGATACTGCTGGGCGTCGGGACCCGCCGGACCGCCGGGCGACCGGTCCCGACCCACGTCGCCGACTGGCTCGACGACAGCGCCCTGACCGTCGTCGCCGACGGCGCGGGCGGGCTGGCACTGGCCGGCGAGTGACCCGCCCCGACACCGATAGGTCTTAGCGACCCGGCCCGCTACGTCCGGGCGAGGTGGGGTGACCGAGTGGCCTAAGGTGGTTGCCTTGAGAGCAACTGGCGCCTCGCGCCTCATGGGTTCAAATCCCATCCCCACCGCTTCCCCGAACATTCCACTACTTATCCACAGAAGTCCAGTTTTCCACTATATATCGACGTATTCAGCAGATATGCCGCCGATACGTCGCTTCTCTGCATACCGAGGCTACCACCAGTGACGGCAGGAACCTATCGGAGGCCCCCGGCCGGTGGCGGCTCGCTCCGGTCGCTTCGCTCCCCCCGCTGCGGTGCGTGCTCTACCTCACCGGGTCGACCGGCCGGCCCGTTTCAGTCCCACCCGGTGGCGGTTCCGGCCGGGCAGGGCGTCCCTGCGTCTCCCCGCGCTCGTGCGCTTCCTGCTCCCGGAACCGACCGACCAGCCCCTCTCGGGCCGGGAGCGCGTGGCCGAGCAGTGCGGGGCGGTTTCGCCGCCGTTCCGGGCGGCGCGGAGCGCCGCGAGTGCGAGGCCCGCGCGTGCCGGGGGACCCCGTCCCCCGTGCCTGGGGCATGGCCGCGAGAGGCCGGGGAGGGACAGAGCCACAGCGCGTCTCCGCTTCCCGGCTCCTGGCGGGCTCGAATGGCGAGGGCTTCGGGGGCGTTCCCATCGTCGCTGTCGTCGCTGTGGTCGTAGGAGCAGGAGGGGTTCCGGGGACGCTGCCGCCGTCGGTGTCGGCTGCACACTGAGCGGCCATCCGAGCGCCGCGTTCCTCGGTCGGATTTAACCCGGTCCCCGCCGAACCAGCACGTATGCTCACTGCACGGGAGGTCGCGGTCCTCGACGCGAACGCCGAGGCGCTCGGCGTGCCGCGCAAGCAGTTGATGGAGTCGTCGGGCAACGCCGTCGCCCGGGCGGTCCGGGACCTGGTCGACCCGGGTGCCGCGGTGGCCATCGTCGCCGGACGGGGGAACAACGGCGGCGACGGGCTGGTGGCGGCGCGGTTCCTCGACGAGTACGAGGCGTCGGTCCACCTGCTCGGGCGGGCGTCGGCCATCGGGACGGACATCGCCCGGGAGAACTGGGAGGCACTGATAGAGGCCGAGTACGACGCCCACGAGGTGACCGATTCGAGCGCGCTTGCCCTCGGCGACCCGGACCTCGTGGTCGACGCGATGCTCGGGACGGGGGTCGCGGGCGACCTGCGCGAGCCCGAGGCGACCGCCGCCGCGGCGATGATTGACGCCGACGCGACCGTGCTCTCGGTGGACGTGCCCTCGGGCGTGGACCCGGACGGCGGCGTGAGGGCATCGAACGCCGTCGACGCCGACCACGTCGTGACGTTCCACGACACGAAGCCCGGGCTCCGGGCCGTCGACGCCGAGGTGCGGGTCGAACCCATCGGCATCCCCGCGGCGGCCGAGCGGTTCGTCGGGCCGGGCGACCTGCTCCGGCCGGGTCGGGACCCACGGGGCCACAAGGGCGACCACGGCGAGGTGCTCGTGGTCGGCGGCGGGCCCTACACCGGCGCGCCGGCGCTGGCCGCACGGTCGGCGCTCCGGGCGGGGGCGGACCTCGTGCGGGTCGCCTGTCCCCACCCCGTCGCCCGGGCGCTGCAGGGGTACAGCGAGAACCTCATCGTGCGGCCGTTCGAGGGCGAGCGGTTCGCCCCGGGGAACGTCGCCACGGTCGCGGCACTGGCGACTGGGCACGACACCGTCGTCCTCGGGCCGGGGCTGGGCGACGCGACCGCGACCCTGGACGCGGCCGGGCAGCTCCTCTCGGGGCTGGGCGGCACCGTCGTGGTGGACGCCGACGCGCTGCAGGTCGTCCCGGAGGTGGAGACCGACGCCACGTTGCTGTGCACGCCACACCAGGGCGAACTCCGGGCGATGGGCGGGGAGACGGCCGCGGACCCCGCGGAGCGGGCCGACCTGGCCGAGGCGTTCGCAGCCGAACTGGGGCACACGCTGCTGGTGAAGGGCGCACAGGACGTCATCACCGACGGCGAGCGGACGCGGCGCAACCGGACCGGGAACGCCGGGATGACCGTCGGCGGGACCGGCGACGTGCTGGCGGGCGCCTGCGGGGCCCTGGCCGCCGTTCTGGACCCGCACGCGGCCGCCTGCGTCGCCGCCTTCGCCAACGGTCGCGCGGGCGACATCGTCGTCGCGGAGCGGGGCCACGGCCTGGTCGCGACTGACCTCGTGGACGCGCTGCCGCAGGCGCTCCGTCGACCGGACGCGGCCGGGGGGGCAGCATGAGCGACGAGAACCCGGGGGGCGACGGCGGAAACGACGGGGACCCGGAAGGGTTGACCCACGTCGACGAGGGTGACGTCCAGATGGTGGACGTCGGCGACAAGCCCGACACGGCGCGCCGGGCGGTCGCGCGGGGGACCATCCACCTCCGGGCCGCTACCGTCGACGCCGTTCGCGCCGACGAGGTCGGCAAGGGCGACGTGCTCGCGACTGCCCGCGTCGGCGCCGTCCAGGCGGTCAAGCACACCTGGGAGACGGTCCCGATGTGCCACCACATCCCCATCACCAACGTCGAGACGACGTTCGACGTGGGCGACGGGCGGGTCGACCTGGAGGTGGCCGTCGAGACGACCGGCAAGACGGGCTGCGAGATGGAGGCCCTGGAAGGGGTCACGACGGGGCTGAACGTCGTCTGGGACATGGTGAAGGCCGTCGAGAAGGACGACGACGGCGAGTATCCGGCGACGCGTATCGACGACGTGCGGGTTGTCGAGAAGACGAAGCGGCCGCTGGAGTAGGACGCAGTCGCCGGTACCGCCCCGCCTGGTGGTGGACTCGAACTCAGTACCAGATCGAGTCGCCGCTGCACTGTGTCTGGTTGATAATCGCCGTCCCCGCTCCATCCTCGTCTGCGACGAGTTCGATGAACAGGCGCGGCTCGAACTCCTCCGGTCGCTCGTCGGCGGGTCGGAGTTTCCGCGCGCAGTCGGGGTAGTAGCGGTATTCCGCCGCGGGCATTCCGTAGCTGTCCCCGAACCGGACCCGGACGAGGTAGCTCCGTGCCGGCGCGATGTCCGTGGTCGTTTTTCGACCGGGGGCGCCGGTCACGTCCGCCGGCCCCGGGACGGAGATCGACTCCTCGTAGACGACCGCCTCGCTGTACTCGTTCCCGTCAGGTCGCAGCAGTTCGACACTGACCTCTGCCTCCTGCTCGATTTCGTTGCGGAGCATCAGTGAGAGCTGCGGCCCAGGGACCAGCGGGAGCCGCGAACAGCCGGCCAGCGCCGCCAGCCCGGCCGCGCCGCCGGCTCGCAACAGGTCGCGTCGGGAGGGCATCACCGGTGGCACGGCGGCATGGAGAATGTGTCTTGTGTCGCCTCACGTGGGAAACGGGGCCTCCCGGCCGGCAGAACACGGCGCTGGCCTCCGGGCCAACCTGTTCTCCGCCGTGGCTCAGGCCTCGACCGCCATCTCCGAGGCCTTCGACCGCGCCCGGCTGATCACGCTCGGCCGGGCCTCGAAGTCGACGACGACCTGCTCGCCGTAGTCCACGTCGTTGACGTGGGCGTTGTCGTGGACCCAGGAGACGAGGCTCATCGCCTCGTCGCACATCGGGAGGACGAGCCGCTCGCGCTCGAGCGGCGGCAGTTCGTCGTCGACGCGGTCGCGCAGTTCGGCGATACCGTCGCCGTCCAGCGCGCTGACGGCGATGGGGTTGGGCGCGAGCGCCGAGAGCGCATCCCGCTTGCGCCGGAGTTCGTCGGCGGCCACCTTATCGGTCTTGTTGAGGACGGTCACGATAGGCGCCTCGTTGCGCTCGTACAGGGTGTCGTGACACGTCACCAGCTTCTCGCGGATCCCCTCGACCGGGTCGGAGACGTCGACTACGAGCAGGACGAGGTCGGCCCGGTACACCTCCGACAGCGTCGATTTGAACGACTCGACGAGCCAGTGGGGCAGGTCCGAGACGAACCCGACCGTATCGGTCACGAGCACGTCGCGCCTGCCCATGTCCGCGCGGCGGGTCGTGGTGCCGAGCGTGGTGAACAGCCGGTCCTCGGACTCGGCCGTCGCGTCCAGATCCGGGTGGAGCTCGGCGTTCTCCTCGATGTCGAGCTCGTCGGCCAGCCGCCGGAGGAGCGTCGATTTGCCGGCGTTGGTGTAGCCCGCCAGCGCGACGAGGTCGAAGCCGGACTCGCGGCGCTGCTCGCGCCGGTGGGCCTCGGTCGTCTCGATGGCCTCCAGCTCGTCGCTGATCTCGGCGATCTGGCGCTTGATGTCCTGCTCGCGGGACTCGTCGTACTCGCCGAGCCCCATGAACCCGGGGCGCTCGTCGCGTTTCGCCAGCGACGCCTTCGCCTCGGCCCGGGGGAGCTCGTAGCGCAGCTCCGCGAGCTCGACCTGGAGCTGGGCCTTCTTTGTCGCGGCCCGTTGGCCGAAGATCTCCAGGATGAGTCGGAACCGGTCGACCAGCGCGACCCCCTCGGGCAGCCTGTTGCCGAGATTGAACGTCTGGTACGGGCCGAGCCGGTTGTCGAACAGGACCGCGCCCGCGCCCGCCTCGGCGACGACCGCCGCCAGCTCGTCGGCCTTCCCCTCACCCAGACAGAGGGCGGGGTCCTCCTTCCGGGTCTGGGTCACCTCCGCGACCACCTCGTAGCCCGCGGCTCGGGCGAGGTCGCGGAACTCGACGAGGTCGGCCTCGCCGGCGTCAACCCGTTTCGCGACGACTGCCGTCCCCTGGTGTTCCTCTGTCACTCACCGCTCCCTTGCCTCCCCTGGGTGAAAACCTCATCGCCGGTCGGTCCCGCCCGACGGGTCGCCACAAGAGCCTTACACCACCCTGGCCCATCCCTCGACAATGGTCGATTTCCAGTCGCTGGCCCAGACCGTCGGCATCAACCTCGGGACGGGCGCCCTCATCGGCGGCATCATCGGCTTCGCCGCCAAGAAGGTCGCCAAGCTCGTCGCCATCATCGTCGGCCTCGAACTGGCGCTGTTCAAGTTCCTCGAGTCACGGCAGATACTCGTCGTCAACTGGGACAGGGTCGGCGCGAGCTTCCTCACCGCCGGCGAGGCGGCCGCCTCGCAGACCCCGCCGTCCTGGATCATGACCCTCCTCTCGACGCTCTCGGTCAGCGGCGGGTTCGCGGGCGGCTTCCTGCTCGGGTTCAAGAAGGCGTGATGCCTCGGTCACAGTCAGTTTCCCGGGAATCGCTGTATCACTCGTAATATCGGGGACGTTCGGGCCGAGAGTGCCCGATAGCCTGCGAACAGCGACCCGGTGAGTCCCCGGCGCCCTGGCGCTACCGTCGGACGACCTCGACCTCGTGGCCGTCGTTGGTCCTGGTGAAGGCGTAGCGCTGGTTGCAGGATTCGGGGTCGCGGTAGTCGGCGGCGTTACGCAGCATGAGCGCCTCCCAGGCGTCGTTGAGGTCCTCCGTGCGGACGGCGAGGTGACCCCAGGCGTCCCCCATGTCGTAGGTGCTGCCGTCGTAGTTGTAGGTGAGTTCGACGCTCATCGCCTCCTCGGGGGCGTCGCGGGGGGCCATGAAGTAGAGCGCGAAGCTGTCGAGCTCGACCCGCCGGTGCAGCTCGTAGTCGAGCTTCCGGGCGTACCAGCCGATGGCGGCCTCGGCGTCCTCGACACGGAGCATCGTGTGGTCCAGCGACCAGCGCGCCCCGTGGTCGCGCTCGACGATCTCGATCTCGTGGCCGTCGGGGTCGGTGACGAAGGCGTACTCCCCGCCACAGGACTCGGGGTCGCGGTAGTCCGCGACGCCCCCGTCCATGAGTTCCGCGTAGGCCTCGTGGACGTCGTCGACGCGGACGGCGATGTGGCCCCAGGCGTCACCCATGTCGTAGCTCCGGCCGTCGTGGTTGTACGTCAGCTCCAGGACGGCGCCGGCCTCGTGGCGGTCCTCGGGGGCGAGGAAGACGTTGGTGAACGTGTCGGCCTCCATGCGCCCCTCCTCGACGTAGTCGAGATGGCTCGTGTACCAGTCGACCGATGCCTCCAGGTCCTCGACCCGCATCATGGTGTGGTCGAGCGTCGCGTCGAACGAGGTATCGGAGTCAAGCATCGGGCCGGACTACTCGCGGCCGAGCGAAAAAGGTGATGACGGCCCCCCGAGCGGCCGCAGACATCGTCTACGGTGACCCGAGGAACGACCCGCTCAGCCGTCCAGTTCGGGGTCGAGGCCGCCCTCGTTCTCGCCGCCCGGGCGGGGCTCGACGCCGACCTGCCGGAGCGCCTCGTAGTAGGTGGACGCGTCGGCCTCGCCGACGAACTCGGCGAGCGCCTCCAGCTCGAGTTCCCAGGCGACGTACTGGACGGCACCGCGGTTCAGGGGATGGTCGACCTCGTCGTGATCCAGCGCGCGCGGCAGTTGCGCCAGTATCTCGTCGGTGATGGGGACGCGGTTCACCCGAGCACCTCCACGGGCGACCGGGTCACGGCGTGGCCTCCCCGGCGGGGGTCGGGTCCCCGCGGGTCGCCTCGCCGGCGGCCGCGGCCCGTGCCGTCGCGTAGGCCTCGCGGACGCGTTTGAACTCCTCCTCGTCGCCGCCGTGGTCCGGGTGGGCCTCCTTCACCTTCTTCCGGTAGGCCCGTCGGACCTCGGCCTCGCTGGCAGTCCGCGGGAGGCCGAGCACGGCGAACGCGGTGTCGTCCGGGGCCACATCCTCATCCTCGTCCTCGTCCGGCCCGAAGTCGACCGCCGGGGTCTCGAAGGGGAGTCGCGAGCCGAGATGGACGCCCGGCAGCTCGTGCTCGACGAGCACGGAGTGCGTGGCCGAGCGTTCGAGGCGGTAGAACGTCCGCGGGTCGAAGGTGATGGCCACGTCGCGGTCCGGGAGGTAGAACTCGACCGAGCCGCCCTCGATCGGGTGGTCCTCGGCAAACGGTTCGTCGATTGCGTCGAGGTACTCGCGGATCTCACCGGCCCGACGGTCGTCGTCGGTGCCGCTCCGGCGCGTCTCGGGGCCGGACCCGCCGTTGCCCGGGAACCAGCGGGCCCCGACGTAGAACAGGGACGCGGCGAGGCAGCTGGCGGCGAACCCGATAGCGAGGCCCAGGACGACCCATCGCGGAACCCCGAACCCGAGCACCTCGTCCAACACGAGGGTCGGTAGGTGTAGCAGGGGTATGAATCCCTCGGGAAGCGGCCGGCGTGGCCGGCACGCGACGGTCCCGTTCCGGCGGCCGGAATCGGGCCACAACCGAACGATTGGACGGTTCTGTCAGAACCGTTTACGGGGCGGATACCGCCCCTCCGGTAGCCGTTCCGTACGGGACCACCCCACAGACGATCGATACACATGCCAGACGAGACACCACACGAGACACGGGCGGATCGCTTCGCGGACGGCAGCATCGACCGACGGACGTTCCTCGAGCTGTCGGCGGCGACGGGGGCCGCGCTGGCCCCGCCGGGCAACGCTGCCGCGAGCGTCTCCGACGAGGTGTTCAGCGCCGAGTACCAGTACGTGCAGAACCACACGCCCGAGGGCCACGCGGTCCCGACGCTGGTCCGCTTCCGGGAGGGCGCGGACCCGACGGCACTGGAGTCGTTCGACGGGGACGCCATCTCGGTCACCGACCCCGAACCGGCCGCGTACGGTCGGTTGACGGCAGCGGAGGCGTCGGCCGCGGCCGACCTGCCGACCGCCAGCGAGTTCCAGTTCGCACCCGGGTCGAACCCGTTCTGGCGCATCGGCTACTACCCGTTCGGCGTGTTCCCGGAGCCGACCCGCTCCGTCGACTACATCGGCTTCGAGCAGCTGAAGGACGGTCTCGGCGAGATCGAATCACGACACCCCGAGCGCGTACGGATCCGGAACGTCGGCCGATCCCCCGGCCATCTCAACGACGCGACCGACCGGCCGGACCCGAAGGGACTGTACGTCGCGGAGGTGACCAACTTCGACAGCGAGGCCAGCTTCGAGGAGAAGGAGAAGGTGTTCTTCTCCTGCTCGCTCCACGGCCCCGAGCGGGCCGGGGCGGAGGCCGGCGCCCGCGTCATCGAGAACGTCGCGCGCGGTTCCGAGCCCGATATCACCGGGAGCGACGCGAAGGTCGAGCCGCTGCTCGACGACATGGTCATCGTCTTCGGGTTCGTCAATCCCGACGGCTGGGTCGCCCGGAACCCGCAGTACGAGAGCTCCTGGCAGTTCGACATCCCGGGCGTGAAGGGGCTGACACTCTACGAGCGCGGAAACGCCGGCATCTACGATACCAACCGGCAGTATCCGTCGCTCGGCTACATCATCCCGCCGCCGGGGCACTATCCGGCCGAGCCGTCCGCCGGGACGGACGCCCCGGACTACATGCAGGAGCTGGTCCCGGACGCTGCGGACCTCATCGAGCACTTCCGCGACTACCGGAACCTCAACTACGGCGCGGACCTCCACGGCGGTCCCATCTTCAACTAGTTCGTGCTCGGGCTGATCAGTCAGGACCAGTTCAACAGCCGCGATCTGCACGAGCTGTACGAGATGTGTCTCAACATCGACGACACGCTGGAGGAGGCGCTGGAGATCTGGACCACCGCGGGTGACGTGAAGACGTCCCTGCTCGGCGACACGCGGACCGGACTGCTGTTCGGGGTCCTCCCCGAGCAGGCCTTCGACTACGGCACCATCTACGACACCATCGACTACACCGTCTCCGGGGCGTTCCTCGACTGGATGGCGCACCCCGAGATCACGGACGACGAGGGGAACGTCGTCGGTGGTGGTCTCGGGATGACGACGCTCGACTTCGAGATGTCGTTCTCCTGGGCAGTCAACGGGAACCTCTACAACCCCGAACTCGTGCGCCAGGAGGTGATCGGCTACCGGACCGCCATCCGCGTCATCTCGGAGTTCGGCTTCCGGAACACGGACACCCCCTCAGACGGGTCCGTCGACGAGTTCGACGTCACCACCGGGACCGACGGGGAGGACGTCGCGTTCGTGACGACCGGCGAGGCCGGGGGGGAAGCGGACGCGCTCAGGCGGACCGACGAGGACCTCGTCTTCACCCGGTTCGAGGAGGTGGAACAGCTGAACTACTCCGGCGTCATCGCCCCGGGCGCCGCGGGGTCGACCACTGCTGAACACACGTTCACCATGCCCGACGGGGCCGACCGCGTCGAGGCAACCTGCTCGTGGGTGACGAACGTCCAGGATCTGGACTTCTTCCTCGAGGACGGGAGCGGCGACCGGATCGCCGGCTCGACGAACTTCGGTGGGCCCGAGCGCATCACGACGAGCGATCCCGAACCCGGCAGGACGTACACGTTCGTCGTCGAAACGTTCGCCAGCGGCCCGACACGGTACGAGATCGACGGCAGTGCCCGGCAGTCGACCACCGCCGGCGAGTCGGAGGGTGACTCCGAGTTCGCCTTCGGTTCCACCACCGACGCGACGACCGTCGAGAACCGGGTCGCCGGTGGATCGACTACCGCCGTCCAGTACGATGTCGACCGGGACCTCCACAGTCTGACCATCCACCCGTACGCGCCCGACGTGGTGTTCGACCTCGAACTGGTGGGTCCCGACGGCGCGACCGTTCAGTCGTTCGACGGCGTCACGGAGAAGCGCGTCGGCGGGAAATGCTGTGGCCTCCCCGAGTGGGTGGTCGAGTCCCCGGACCAGGGGACGTACACGCTCGAGGTCAGCAATCTCGAACCCGACCCGAAGCCGTTCGAGATCCAGTTCGGGACGCTCCAGTCCACCGGGACGGCGACCCCGGACCCGAAGGTCGCGGTCGGTTACGAGCAGCGCCCGTACGACGTGACCCCGTTCACCTTCTTCCAGGACTACGCCGAGTTCATCGACAGTGGGAGTATGGACCCCGTCACCGTCGACGAGGTCGCGAACGGGGCACTCTCCGAGTACGACCACGCGGTCGTCATCCACGACTACCTGAACGAGGACATGGAGCGAGCCCGGAAGTCCGGGGCCGCCGACTCGGGGTACACTGGCGCGCTCGATACGTTCGTGGACGACGGCGGCAACCTGGTCCTGACGGATACCGGGAACTACCTGCTGCCGCTGCTGGATAACGATCTGGTCGACGGGAGCCGGTTCGGGCAGGACGCCATCACGCGGACGTTCGACGACGTGGCCCAGTTCACCTCGAAGAACCTGGACCACCCCCTGTTCGGCACGGATGGCGACGTCCGTCCCATCCAGGACCAACTCTGGAAGGTGGCTCCCCTGGGGTACGGCGTCAGCGGCGAGGCACGGATGGACGTCATCCGCGAGGAGGCGTTCGCGGCGGCCGCCACCAGCGCCGAGGGCGTCCCGTCGGTCGCCGGGCGCGTCGACGGCGCAGTCGGTGCCGGCTCCATCACGGCGAGCGAGGACGAGGGCACCGGCATCCACACGATCTGCTCGCTGCTCCCGCCGGCGAAGCAGACCAACCTGCACCCGTTCGGGATGCTGAACTACACGGCAACGTTCCTGGGCTACGTGATGTTCACGTCCGCGCTCGGGTTCGAGCAGATCCGCGACATCGGCACCGAGGTTCGCCGCTACGGCCGCGGTGACGAGTGGGACCTCTCCGGGGTGGACCCGGTCGAGCCACCAGCCCCGGAGTTCTCGGCATCGGGATCCCGAAGCGACGACGGCGACGTCTTCACCGGGGGGCAGACCAACCGGGTCCGCGTCACGGTCGAGTCGATCGACGGCGAGGTCGACGGGAACCAGCAGGTCGAGCTGACCGACGGACTCCCGGACGACTGGAGCGTCATTCGCGACGGCGACGGGGAGCCCTTCGGTGACGCTGTCGGGACCGACGACGGTACCGTCGTTCTGGGGTCACTCACCGAGGCGGACGTCTCGGCGGGCTCCGTCAGCCGGACCTACTACGCTGAGGCACCCGAGGGCGCGGGCGCCACCGGCGAGTACACCTTCGGGCCGGCGGAGGTCACTGCGACCATCGACGGAGCCGCCGTCACCGCGGAGGTCGCGGGGACGGAGACCGCGTACGTCGTCGGCCCCTCGACGAACGTCCTCTGACACCACATGACGGCGGAGCGCCGGTCGGCGCGGATCAGCCGATATACCGCAGGTCCTCGTCGTTGGGGGCCTGGCTGCCCTGCTCCATCTCCTGGATCCTCTTGATGACCGCCTCCATCTCCTCGGCGCGGTCCTCCAGGGCCTCGTAGCCGACGTCGAAGTCGACGACCGCCTGGAGCACCTCCAGCACGGCGCGGGCGCTCTTCGGGTCGACGAGGTAGCCGGAGGTCTCCCCCATCAGGCAGGCCGTCGGGAGGCCGCGGCGCTCGCCGAGGCCGAGCAGGAGGCCGCTGACGCCGACGATACCGCCCGCGGGTTCGTCGTCGCGGAACTCGACGCCGGCGTCCGCCAGTTCGGCGACCTGGTCATCGTCGGTGGCGGCGCCGACGACGGCGTACTCCTCGATGAGTTCGCCGGTCGGAACGCCGCCGAGCGCGAACGCGCGCTCGACGCCGAACTCGTCGGCGGTGTCGAGGAACCGGTCCGTGAGCCGGTAGTGGCCCGGGGCGTCCGTCGCCTGGTGGTCGCCCGAGAGCAGCAGCAGGTCCCGACCGTCGGTGGGAACCGCGTGGAACTCCGCGCAGGCCATCGTGGTGGTCCCGTCGTCGTCGACGGCGACCTGCGGCGGGAAGTGCTCGGAGTAGACCCGCCGGACCAGCTGTGCCTCCTCGAACTCCTCGAGCAGGTGCTCCGCCACCAGCTTGCCGACGTGGCCCACGCCCGGCAGCCCTTCGACCAGTACGGGGTCGTCCAGTTCGGGAGACGCGTGCTCCTCGACGTCGAACTCGTCCATACCATGCGGTCGGTGCCGCGACACTTGAACCCCCACAGGTCGCGGGCGACGGTCCACGGTTCCATCGACTGGCGCGTGCCTCCCGACGGCCGCCGGCCGCGCCATCGGTGGCTCCTCGGGCACCCGGGACGGTCAGGTTCATGCCGGAGGCGCCAGTAGCCCGGGCCATGCGTGACGAAGAGGAGATCCGCGAACAGTACGAGTTCCTGAAGGCCGAGCTTGACGACGAGGACATGAACCACGAGGGCGTCCGGCAGATGTTCACCTACTACAAGCGCGCCCTCGGGTGGGTGCTGGAGGAGGAGTATATCTGAACTTCTGTTCAGTTGCTCCGGGTCGGTAGGCTTAAGTGGAAACGGCGGTAGAATACAGGTGACGCTTCGCTTGGAGGGCCGAAGCGTCAGCGGGGACCAATTCAGGGCGGCAACGGCCGACCGGCCTTTTCATCCGGTCGGCCCTTGCTTTCCTTTCGGGAATCGACTCGGGAGCACCGCGTCGCGCCAGTTACTGGACCGCTCAGGGAGCCGGGAGCGTGGTCCTAGAGCGGTTGCTGCGCCGGAACCGATCGTACGGTGCGCATCCCGGGCGCGGTCGGGGACAGATTTGCCGAGTGACATGATGAAATCGATATACTTATTCCAGACAGACAGTAACCCGTATCTACGCGCCATGTACGACCTGACCGGTTTCCAGCGCGATCTGCTGTACGTCATCGCCGGGCGAGAGGAACCGCACGGACTCGCGATCAAGGACGAGTTGGAGGACTACTACGAGAAGGAGATCCACCACGGTCGGCTGTACCCGAACCTGGACACGCTGGTCGAGAAGGGGCTCGTCGAGAAGGGTCAGCACGACCGGCGGACGAACTACTACACCCTGACGCGCCGCGGTCGTCGCGAGATCGACGCCCGGCGCGAGTGGGAGGAACAGTACCTCGACTGAGCCCTGTCAGCGTTCGGAACGGTCGCTGCTGGTGCCGGTCGGGTTACATGTAGGCGGCGTCCCAGCGCGTCGGCTTGCGCTGGTTCCCACACTCCTCGCACTCCATCCGTCCCATCGTATCCATCGACAGGATGAACCTCTCGCAGTTGCCGCAGTAGTAGCCCCACTTGTCCTCGCGGGCATCGTCGGCGTAGACGACGTGGAACGCGCCCTTCGAGCCGCGGTCGGTGTCGAGATGGTCGACGTACACCTCCTCGTCGTCCGGGGCGGTCGCGGCCTCGAGGTCGTCCGATTCGGCGTCGGTGTAGACGTTCTCGACGAAGGTGGGGCCGTCGAGCTCGACCCGGCCCTCGCCGCTGTTGACGAGGCCCTGCCGCTCGTAGAACCTGTTCCCCTCCGTGTTGTCAGAGAGGACGCGACCGCGGATGGTCTCGGCGCCACGCTCCCGGAGCGCGCGCCGGGTCTCGCGGAACAGCTCCCCGCCGATGCTCTCGCCGCGGTGCATCGGGTCGACGTGGAGCCAGTTGATATCCCCGTTCTCGTCGACGAGTTCGCCCTCGGAGAACGCGACCACCTCGACGCCGTCGTCGACGACGAGGAAGAGGACGTCGTCGTCCCCTAGCTTCTCGGTGAAAGTGTCGCTGGAGTACCACCGCTGGATGGCCTCCTCGATAGCCCCCGGTGAGAGGGAGTACGAGGCCTCCATGGACCGCTTCGCGATGGACCGGATCGCCGACTCGTCGGCCGGTGTCGCCTCTCGAACCTGCATGTGAGACGCCCACGCTCGGCGGCGATATAAAACCACCTCGGGACGCGGACACGGTTCGACGCGCGTCCAGCACCCCGGCCGACCCACGCGGAACCGGTCCGGGGGCGGCGGCCCGTCGCTGGTGTCAGTCTTCGACAAAACTCGACGGTCGTCCGCGCGGCCTCCGGGAGCACGATACCGGTCGTAACGGCGACCCAGACGGCCGTTGTCAGCGGATTCGGCGCGGTGTTCGTACCACAACCTCTAAGGCTCGAAACATCCTTCCTTTCGGTAAGATGACTGACGTACGTGCGGAATACGACTACCGGGGGTGGGTCGATGGGCGTTGAGATAACGGAATCGCCGGTCTCGGAGGCGGAGTTCGAGGCGATGAAGGGGTTCGTCCACGACTACCTCGCGGCCTCCGTCGAGAACGAGGAGGAGGGCGGCCGGATGCGGTGGTACCCGTGGCACAGCGCCGAGTACCGGTTCAACCACATCCTCAACGTGACGGAGCTGGCGACCGACATCGCGCGAGAGGAGGGCGCCAACGTGGACGTGACCCGCGTCGCGGCGCTGTTCCACGACATCTCCAAGCTGGAGGCCGACCAGGACGTCCACGCAGAGGAGGGCGCGCGCGTCGCCCGGGAGTACCTCGACACCCGCGGCGACTACCCGCCGTCGTTCGTGGACGCCGTCTGCCGGGCCGTCCGCGAACACTCCTACCAGGGCGACCTCGCGGACGTCACCCTCGAGTCACGCTGTCTGATGGAGGCCGACCTGCTCGACAAGATCGGTGCCAACGGGACCGCGCTGATGCTGCTCCGAATGGGCTACGAGTCCCGGACGCACATGGACGCCAACGAGATGGTCGGGCGCGTGCTCGAACGCGGCGAGGACGCCGCCGACCGGGTCCACTCGGGTACCGCCGAGTCCATCGCCCACCGGCGGCTGAAGCGGGTCCGCTGGTTCAAGGAGTGGCTCGAAGGGGAGATCGCCGACATGGAACCGCCACGGGACGACACGGGAGGAGACCGACCGGGGCGGGCGCCCGCACGCGTCACGATAGCAGCGGCCGTAACGGCCCCCTGGGGGGGGGACGGCGGAACCCGACTGGAGGGTCCGCCCTCGGCGCCAGTCCCGTCTCAGTCGGCCGCGTCGGCGGTCGGGGCCTCCGCGGACTCGCCGTCCTCGAGCGACTCCAGAGCGGCGATAGCCTGGTCACGGTAGGTCTCGACCGGCAGGTCGTACTGCTCCCCGGCCATCATGGCGTACTCGCTCGTCTCCGGATCGAACGCCCCGATGCGCTCGATCGTCCGCTCGGCGGTCTCGACGACCCAGCGGTCACGGGTGGCCTGGTCGACCACCGTGATGGATTCGGGCCGGAGCGAGACGCGAACGTCGCCCTCGTCGGTCTCGTAGGTCCGGGGCTTGCCGACGATGGCGACGAACGTGGGTGTCTCCAGTTCGCGCAGCGCCGCGGCCGCCTCGGGCTGGTACTGCCCGGCGTAGGTGAAGAAGGTCCCCGTCGGGTCGACGATGCGGCCACGCCAGTACTCCGACTCGTCGCCGACGTCCTCGGTCTCCATCAGCGTGCCGACGACGAACACGCGGTTGGCGCGCGCACCCGTCGGCAGCAGCGCGTACAGCGGCGCACGGTCGTCGTCGGACTCCTTGAACGTGTAGCCGGCGTCGTTGAACTCGGTGGCGAACGCCCGGCGCGCCACCTCGCGGGTTGGGATGGAACTCATCTCAGATCGACCTCGCCTTGATCAGCGTCGCTTCGGCATCGACGGGCCCGTCGAGCCGCTCGGTTTCCTCCGCCAGGACGTAGCGCCGGAAGGTCGGTCCCCGGACGCGGTAGTAGCGCCCGAGCACGTCCTCGCGCATCTCCTCGACCACGACCTCCGTGTCGAGCGCGTCCTTGGCCATGTCGATGGCCTCCTCCAGCCCGATGCCCGTCAGCTCGGTCGTCGCCGCCTCGTCGAAGATGACCTCGTGGACCTCCTCGCCGTCGTCGAGGACGGCCTTGATGCGGAGGTCGTACTCCCCGTCGACCTCCCCGTGCTCGTTGCAGCGGCCGTTCTGGAGGACGCGCGTGCAGTCCTCCTCCGGGCAGCGCTTGACCAGGCCGCTCCCGTCCTGGATGTCGACCAGGGCGCCCTCGACCTCCGCGGCGTCGTCGCCGACCTCCACCGTCTCGTCGAGCTCGGCGATGTCGGTCGTCCGGTTGAGCTTCACCGAGTAGGTGCCCTCGTACTCGTCAGTGACGACGTTGTCCAGCGCGTAGCTCTCCCCTTCCTCCAGAAGGGGGAGGTCGCTAGTCTCGAAGGCGACGAACTTGCTCGTGCCGGATTCGTCGCCCAGCAGGCCGACCTGCGAGACGGCGTCGCTCCGGGGCTCCCAGAGGTCGGCCACCTGCACCCGCAGGTCCACCCACTGCTCGTCCTCGTCGATCTCGTTGACGAGCATCGAGGCGTTACCGCCGGCGCCGCCGAGCTGGTCGCGCTCCATGCCCGACTCGTCCAGATACGTGGAGACGACGCTCCGGCGGGCCTCCTCGGCCGGTACCTTGTACTCCTCGACGAGCGTCTCGAGCCGGTCGTGCACCTCCTCGGCGGTGATATCGAGCTGATCGGAGAACTGGTCGTGTACCTCTTCGGCGTGTCGCTGTAGGTCTGCCATGGTTGCTCTCGCCTCCTCGTGTTTTCGTTGGGAGGCGTACGGCGCTTGGCGCCGGATGGTATAAGAAGTTTCGCGACCGGAGTGGAACTGTAACCGCTCGCCTTGAGCCCACTCCGCACCTATTACAGGCGTATCACGGTTCCGTGATGTGGCTGGCGGGCGGGCGCGACACTCGGCTCAATCGATGTCGAGCACGGCGTCGACACCGGGCCACTCCCGCCGGAGGAGGCCGTAGAGCTCCAGGTCGACGTACTCGCCGTCGACCATCGTCTTCTCGCGCTGTGTCCCCTCGTGGGTGAACCCGAGCCGCCCCAGCACCGCGATGGACCCCTCGTTGGGCGCGACGGCGTTGGCGGTGATACGCCGGAGGCCGCGCTCCCGGAAACCGAAGGCGACGAGATGGGCCGCCGCCTCCGTCGCGTATCCGCTCCCTTGAGCCTCCGGGAACAGCCAGAAGCTGATGTTGGCCCAGCCGTCGGTCTCGTCGACGTGGTCGAGGGCGGCCCGTCCGACGGAGCGGCCCCCGTGCTCGCCCGCCCGCGGGACGACGAACAGGTGGACGCCGTCGTCGGCTGGCACCTCCTCGGCGACGGCCGCGTGGCTCCGTGGCGCCCGGAAGCTGGTGATGTAGCGGCGTATCTCGGGGTTCATCCGTCCCTCCTGGACGAGGTCGGCGTCCTCCTCCTCCACGGTCCGCAGTTCGAGCCGTTCCGTCTCGAGGAAGACCGGTCCCGGCATGGTGTAGCGACGCCGGCCGGGGGACTAATCGGTTTCCCCGGCCGGACTCGCACGCGCCCCCGCCGCCAACGGGATTTTGTGCACGCGGGTCGACGCTCCCACATGGGCGACCGACGGCGGCTGCAGCGGTTCCTCCGGACGAAGCTCCGCTCGGCGGGGCGACAGGTCGAGGAGGCCCGCCGCGCCTACGAAACCGCGCGCAAGCGGGCCCTGGCGGACCTTCCGACCGACGAGGCCGACCGGGCGCGCATCGTCTGCCGCCGCCACGCCGAGCGCCGCGCCGTCGACCTGGACGAGGCGGCCCGGCCCGTCTGCTTCGATGCCGACCACGTCGACTGCCAGGGCTGCGTCGAGGACATCCGCGAGGGGCGCATCGAGACGTGGTAACCGGGGGGTATGACCGCATGATTTCGGGTATCATCCATCTATCCGTATCTCCCGGGGAGAACCCGCCTCATCCCTCCGGAACAGCGGTATCGGGTGCCCTCCGGCTACCCCTCGACCGGTGCCATGACGGTCGCGCGCAGGCTGGGCCAGTAGTACCACCAGGCGACGACCAGCATCAGGAGCGCGCCGAACGGGACGGGCGTGTAGTAGAGGCGGTGGCTCACGGAGTAGGCAACCCCCAGGTGCGCGACGCCGGCGAGTACGAGCAGGCCGGCGGTCAAGCGGGGGTCCTCGCGGTCGCCGAGCGCGACCGCAGCGCTCCCCAGCGCGAGCAGGTAGAACAGCACCGACAGCGGTAGCAGCCCCGGGTTCCGCGGGAGCCCGCCGCCCGCGACGAACAGCATGGTGTAGAGGTCGACCAGCTGCGGTGGGCTCGTGTTGAAGAAGCCGAAGGGGAAGACGAGCGTCCACTCACTGTAGATGCTGATGACGGTCCACGGCACGAACGCCAGCGACAGGATAGCGCCGAACCGACGGCGTGGGCCGGCGTGTGGTGTCCCGGTGGCCGGTGGCTCGGCCGGCGCGTCACCGTCACCCCCTTCGGGCCCCTGGTTCGCCATGGGACTCCGTTCGTGACGGGCGTATTTCCCTCCGGTGGTGGCGGCGACCCCTGCGGGGCTCCCGCCACGGTGCGCGGCCGACGGCGGCGGCTCGACCCGGCCCCGGAGGGTCGACCCGCTCGGGGTGTGAAACCCGGGCCGATATCGGCGTGGCCGGCCCGAGCGGAAGTTTTACCCGGCGGACCGGCGGATTACGACGTAATGGCGTTCGAGGATCTACTGGAGGACCCCGTGATACAGAAGTATCTCCATGAGCTGGTGGGGCCGACCGGGATGCCGGTCGCGGCGGCCCCGCCGGACGGGGAGGTGACCGACGAGGAGCTGGCCGAGGAGCTGGGCATGGAGCTCAATGACGTGCGACGGGCCCTGTTCATCCTCTACGAGAACGACCTCGCGAGCTACCGTCGGTTGCGCGACGAGGACTCGGGCTGGCTCACCTACCTCTGGACGTTCGAGTACGAGAACATCCCCGAGCGGCTGGAGGAGGAGATGCACCGGCTGCTGGAGGCCCTAGAGGAGCGCGAGGACTACGAGCGCGACAACGAGTTCTACCTCTGCGAGCAGGACTCCATCCGGTTCGAGTTCGGCGAGGCAATGGAGTTCGGCTTCCAGTGTCCCAACTGCGGCGCCGAGCTCACCTCCATGTCCAACGAGCGGCTCGTCGACGCGATGGAACGGCGCATCGCCGAGCTCCGCGAGGAGCTCCATCTCTCCGCGCCCGAAGAGGCCGAGGCTTAGATGGTCGTCCTCGCGACGAAGCTGTACGTCGAGGGCGAGGCCAGGGAGCGGGCGCTGGATTCGCTCCGCTCGCAGGTCCGGAACACCGTCGGCGAACTCGACGTGGAGTCGTCGCTGGGCGTCCGTGACGACGAGTTCCCGAGCGTCACCGTCTCGGGGCCGGACGCGACGGTCGCGCGGAACGCGCTCGCCGCGGAGTGGGGCGAACTCACGCCCCACCGCGAGCCGGGCGAGACCTACGTCGGCACGCTCTCGCGCTGGGACGACGACGGGGTTTCGCTCGACGTCGGGTTCGGCGAGACGGTCCGTATCGCGGCCGCGGACCTGGGGCTCGGCCCCGGCGACGCCGCGCAGATCCGCCAGCGGTTCGGCATGGTCCAGCATCTCCCGCTGCGCTACACCCTGGACGAGGACGGGGTCGCCTCGCTCGCCGAGGTCGAGCAGGACCGCCTCTACGAGTGGACCCGTGGCACCGGTCGGCTCAACGTCAACAGCGCGACCCGGGCGGAGGTCCGCGCGACCGTCAACCGCGCCGGCCACGCCCAGGACATCGTGACCGTCGAGCGGCTGGGGCTGCTGGAACAGTCCGTCATCTGCACGGAGGGAACGGACCCGCCGGGGCTGCTGTCGGCCGTCGGCGAGTACCTCCCCGCGGAGTTGCTCTGCGTCGTGCCATGACCGGTGACGTGGACGACAGCGGGGACGGGGCGCCCCCGGCCCCACGCGGTCGCCGGCGGCTGGTCGTGGCAGCCGTCCTGCTCGGGGCGCTGCTGGCTCTGAGCGGCTGTAACACCGTCCTCGGCCCGGGACCGGTCCAGGAGGGCGAACTCGCCGCCGACCCCGGGACCCCATACGACTGGGACACCGGCGTCGACGGCTACCTCGAGGTCAACAAGAACAACTACACCGCCGTCTACGAGGTGGCCAACCGCACCACCGGGAGCACGGAGGCCGGCGAGGACTTCACCATGGAGCTGTACACTCGTGACGCGCTGGGGACCGACCAGCCGCTCGACCCGTCCTCGCTCCAGTTCCGCTACGAGAACGGCACCGTCCTCCGGTATCAGGGGACCGACGACGGCGCGACGCTGGTGATGGTCAAGAACGGGGAGACGACGGACGTCCCCGACGAGAAGCTGGCCGTCTCGAAGTCGCGCCGCCGGACGACCGTCCAGCTCCCGACAAACCGGTCCGGGCAGCTGGCGTTCACCGCCCCGAAGAACGGCAAGCAGGTGGCCACGCCCACGTTCATCGAGGGCTCCTACGAGATGGCGCTGCCGGAGGGCGCCCGCGTGGGCCTGCCAGTGCTGGCGCAAGTCCAGCCCTCGCGCAGCGGCACGGAGCTGGCCGACAACCGGGTCCACGTCAAGTGGGACTCCGTGACCCGCGCCAGCTCCGTCATCGTCCGCTACTATCTGGTGCGTGACCTCTACCTGTTCGGCGGACTGGTGGCACTGATGCTCCTCGTCGGCATCGCCGGCGCGGGCTACTACTATCTCCAGATCCGCGAGACGGTCCAGCGGCGCGAGGAGGTCGGTATCGACATCGACATCGACGACGACGACGACCGGGACCCGCCTCCCGGGATGGGGTAGGTGGTCCCTCCCGGCCCCCGAGCACCGTGCCACGCGGGCGGGGGAGGTTTTTGCCCGCCCGGAATGAAAACAGGGCATGCGCGTAGCCATCGTCACCGTCGGGGACGAGTTGCTGGTCGGCGATACGGTGAACACGAACGCGGCGTGGCTAGGACGGCAGCTGGCCGAGCGCGGCGTCGACGTCGAGCGCTCGACCACCGTCCCGGACCGGGTGGACGATATCGCCGGCGTCGTCGACGAGTACCGTGACCGGTACGACGCCGTGCTCGTCACGGGCGGCCTCGGTCCGACCCACGACGACATGACGATGGACGCGGTCGGAACCGCCTTCGGCGTCCCCGTCGAGGAGAACGAGGCCGCGCTGGCGTGGCTGGCCGAGAACGGCTACGCCCGCGGGGACCTGGCGGCGGGGACCGCCGACATCCCGGCGGGTGCCGAGCCCCTCCACAACGAGGCGGGCGTCGCCCCGGGCTGTGTCGTCGAGAACGTCTACGTCCTGCCGGGCGTGCCGGCGGAGATGGAGGCGATGTTCGAGTCCGTCGGCGACCGGTTCGTGGGGAGCGAGACCCACGTCACTGCCGTCCGGGTCGACGAGCCAGAGAGCGCGCTCATCGAGCGGTTCGAGCGGCTCCGAGAGCGGTTCGACGTGCAGGTCGGCTCCTACCCGGGCGAGCACGTCCGGGTGAAGATCCAGGGTGACGAGGAGCGGGTCGTCCAGGAGGCGGCTGCCTGGCTCCGGGATCGGGTCGAGACCGTCGCGGAGTGACGTTACCGGAAGAGGTAGACGAGCCAGCCGACGACGAAGGCGAGACTCGCCAGTCCGACGAACCAGCCGGTCGCGTCGATGATACCGGTGTTCACGGCCTGCAGTGGTGGGTACATATCTCCCGATTTTCCCGTCGCGGTCTTAACCGATGTGGTTGCTACGCCAGCATCTCGCCGGCGCGCTCGACGAGGCGCGCGAGTCGCTTCTCGGAGATGCCCGTCGCCTCGGCGAGCGCGGCCGGGGCGGCGGCCGCCGGGCCGCCGACCGTCTCGATGCTGGCGTCCGCCAGCCCCCCGGCGTCGGCGGGGGCCGTCGCGCCGGCGCCCTCGGCCCTGTCCGCCGCGGGGGCCGTCCCCGCGCCCCTGCCCCCCCGCCGCTCCCGCTGGCGG
>ERZ1034569.213-NODE-213-length-22209-cov-5.970118_pt1 | contig 22209 bp, 18 predicted proteins | sample MGYA00520706_ERZ1034569 | MGnify/ENA primary metagenome ERZ1034569 (study PRJEB33760, sample SAMEA4777722) | hypersaline lake metagenome | biome: hypersaline environment; feature: brines | place: Spain | collected 2014-08 | depth 0 m ...
GCGTTCGCGCTGATCCCGACCCACACAGACGAGCACGCCGGCAAGCGCGCAGTGCGGCAGGCGATCCAGTACGTGATCGACCGAGAGGCCGTTCGACTGAACGTCGGCACCACGCTGAAAAAGACCCCCCAGCTCCCGGTCGGGATCGCATCCGACGACCAAGAACGGTGGCTGGGTGACGCCTTCGACCAGTTCGACGACTACGGGATGGAGTCGTCGATGACCGACGAGGCCGCCACAGTACTCCAAGAGGCGGGCTACGAACGCAACGGAAACGACCTGTGGGCCAACGATTCGGGCACCATCGAGCTGCCGGTACTCGTGCCCTCCGGGTGGTCCGACTGGGTCACGGCGACCGAAACTGTCGTCGACCAACTAGCGAACTTCGGCTTCGACGCGGTCGTCGACTCCCGGAGCTTCGATTCGTTGTTCAGCACTGTCTGGCCCAACAGTGACTTCGTGATCTCTGCCGGGGGGTGGCTTCCCAACACCGCAAGCGGTGCGAACGCCTACTTCTCGCTCCAACACCAGATGATCGAGAACTTCCGCGGATTCACTTACAACTACCCGCCGGCCTCCGACACCCGGGGTGGGTCTGGTGCCGATGTCACAGTCCCAGCGATGGACGGCAGTGGCGAGATGACGGTCAACCCACAGAGCCGGCTCGCGGAGCTGTCGACCATCTCCGACGAAGAGCAGATCAACGAGATCGTGCTCGAACAGGCATGGGTGACGAACGTCGACCTGCCTATGATCCCCGTCATCGAGAAACGCAACCAGATGTTCTTTACGCGTGATGAGTGGAACCTACCGGAGGAAGGCGACGACGCCTTCCAGGTCCGCGCCGCGCCGCCCTGGCTCGCGAAGCAGGGCGAGATGACCTACGACGGCTGACGCCGTCTCGCTCCCGCTTCGGTACAGCATTCCCGTTCGTCGGCGTCCAGGGTTTCGTGTCACGGGAGCCGTACCACCACCAGTGGTGGGCGTGCCGGACCGGTCAGTCGATGGTTGTAAAGGTCGCCTCGCGCTCGTCGCTCTCCTCGAACCCGTACCGGATCGCCTTTGTCCGGATCGTGGTTTCCCCTGGGTCCAGTGCGACCGGCCCGGTGTAGAGTTCCCAGTCCGGATCCGGACCCCCATCGGTGGTGTATCCGATTGAGGCCCCCTGCGTGGAGCAATGGATCGAAACGGTGGCCGGGCTCTCGAGTTCGGCCCCGTCGGGCGTCGCCTCACGTCCGCGGTTTCCGGGAGCATTGGGGATGAACGTCGGCGTCGCGGTCACCGCCTCGCCGGCACCTCGGTGCCGCCGGCGGGTCATCGCGCTCTCGTCTTCGGCCGCGAACTGATCGACACGGGCGAGCCCCTCGTCGAGCACACTCCGGAGTCGGTCGCGGGCGGCCGCGTGGTCCGGGTCGTCGATCAGATTCTCCGTCTCGTGTGGGTCCGTTCGGAGATGATAGAGCTCTTCAGCCGGCCGGGTCCGAGCAACCCACCGCTCTGCGCCATCGAGGTTGTCCGCTGCGTCCCGCCGGAGCAAGTCACGCATTGCCGGGTGGCGGTTCCGGAACGGGATCCACTGGCGGTACGGCTGACCGGGGTAGTAGTTTTGGATGTATTTGTACCGGTCGTCGCGCACGACACGGATCATATCGTACGACTCGTCGTACCGGTCACGCGCGGCGAAGACGTACTTACGGGGCTCGGTGTTCTCGCCGAGGAAGCGCTGGCCGTCCATATGCTGAGGGATGTCCAGCCCGCAGGCCGAGAGCAGTGTCGGCGCGAGGTCCACTATACTCACCATACGATCGCTCACCTCGCCACCGTCAACCTCGCCTGGCCACCGGATGAGCAACGGAACGCGGATGCCCGAGTCGTACAGCCACCGCTTGGCCCGGGGAAGCCCCTCGCCGTGGTCGCTCCAGAGAACAACTATCGTGTTTTCGGCCAACCCCTCGCGTTCAAGACGGTCGAGCAGCTCACCCACCCAGGCGTCCGAGGCGTGGACGTTCTCGTACTGGCGAGCGATGCTCCGGCGGGTCGCCTCGGTGTCCGGGAGGTAGGGTGGGACGTCGACTGCACCCGGGTCAGTCTTTAGCGGTCCCTCCGTCGGAAGGTCGCCGAAATCCTTGCCGGTTTCGGCGAGCAATTCGGCTCGCTCTGCGGGCGGCGACATCGCGATTTCCTGGATGACGGTGTTATTGAACATCGCGAAGAACGGGCGATCCTCACCGTCACGCCCCCACCACCCCGCCTGGTCGTGATGATCGTCCCACGCGGTGAACGGCTCTCCGAACTGGTAGTCCGTTTTAACATTGTTCGTACAGTAGTAGCCCGCCTGCCGAAAGTACTCGCTGACCGTCCGGACGTAGTGGGGAGGGACGGCGTCGTAGGGTGTCGCCAGCCCAGGGGCGTCGTCGTTCGTGTGTGTGGTCCGCATATGGTGCGTGCCCAGCGACTGTTGGTAACACCCCGTCATCGCCGCCGACCGGCTCGGCGCACAGACCGGTGCGGTCGTGAAGGCGTTCGAGTAGCGTCGTCCCTCCGCTGCAAGGTCGTCGATGTTTGGCGTTCGGGCGAGGTCGTCGCCGTAACATCCGAATCGCGGACTCGTGTCCTCCATCGTGATCCAGAGGACGTTGGGTTGCCTCGACACGCACGTACCGACACCGCCCGGGGTAATATGTTTTCCCGCGAGGGGTTCAGTCCCCGCGGCCAGACCCGCTTTGACCCGTGTTTTTTTATAATAGCAGATACCCGGATAGGGTATGACGTGGCGATTCGTCGGAGCGAACTTCGACCAGATGCACTTGAATACGAACCTCCAGTGGGTCAACGACCACCCCGACGCGGAGGTCGTCGGGGTCTGTGACGAGACTCCTGAGACATCGACTGGATCACTCGACACGGCCGTCGAGGATCTCGGTCTGTCGGACGACGCCGTCTTCAATGACTTAGAGATCTGTCTGGAGACGGTCGAGGCCGACGCGGTCATCGGCTGTCCGCGCAACTCGTTACACGCCGACTTTGTCGAGCGCGTCGCGCCGTACGGATTACACATCGCCATCGAAAAGCCCCTCTCGGTGACGCTGTCCGACGCCGACCGGATGATCGATGCCGCGGCCGACGCCGACGGGCGGCTATTTATCAACTGGCCGGCCGCGTGGGATCCTGAGCGGCACACACTCCGGAGGCTCGTCGCCGACGGGGTGATCGGCGACGTGGTCGAGGTCCAGTACTACGGCGGCAACGCGGGCGCGCCACCGGATGACAGCTGGTTCTACGATCCCGAGGATGGCGGGGGGTCAATGCTCGATTACCTCGGCTACGGGTCGACGTTCTCGACGTGGTTCCGTGACGGCGAACTCCCCGAGACGGTGACCGCCGAGTCGTTCACGCCCGAGGGCAGCCCGGTCGATGTCCAGAGCGCGACGATCTGCCGCTACGAGGATGGTATCTCGACGCTCCAGACCACCTGGCGGATGCTCACAAACCCGTGGGAGGTCAAACCGAAGCCGGAGAAAGGCTACGGCATCGTCGGGACAGAGGGGTCCATCAGCAACCGGACCCGCGACGGGACGATCCAGGCCACGACGGCAGAGAACCCAGAGGGGTACGCCGTCGAACCCGACGAGGTCGACCCGCGGTGGCAGGACCTCGCCCACTATATGGTCCACTGCTTCGAAAACGACGAGGAACCGGAGGGCCCCCTCGATCCCGAATTCTGCCGCGAAGCACACCGCATCGTTGAAACCGCACGCCGGAGCGCCGAAGCGGGCAAGCGCCTCGAACTGCTTGGATAACCTACTCGCGCGCCGGAACCGGCACGTACGCCTCGAGATCGGCGGTTCTGGGATCGACTTCTTCGCCGGTCTCAGCGGCTTTGTACGCCGCCATACACAATCGGAGAATCCGAAGCCCGTCGTCGAGGTCGAACGCCCCGTTCTCGCCTGCCCTGAACGAATCCACGGCAGCCCTGTTCTCCGCGACGTATCCGCCTTTGATCACATCGGCCGCCGCGATTGGCATCCTGCCGCTCGTGGCGTTCTGCTTCTCCGCCCACCCCTCGCCGCCGGCGAGGTCGTCGGAAAAGAACACGCTTGATGAAGTCTCGTCTGTGAGCACCTGGCCGGAGTACTCGGGGCCGAGCACCTCGATCGTCCGGCGAACACCGGATCCCACATAACACCACGACCCCGTCGCCTCGGAAACGACCGGTCGGCCGTCGGCGTCCTCGTAGCGGATGGTCGCCCGGGCGTAGTCATCGACTGGGTTCGACCGGAAGTCGATATCGTACGCGTCCGCGAGTTCGTCGGCGTATGCTTCTTGATTCCATTTGAGCGTCTCCGTATCCGCGGCGACCGAGACGGCTTCCGGCGGCGTTCCCCCGGGATCGGACAGCAGGGCCTCGTTGTTTGCGATCGCGTGACAGAGCATATCGGTCAGCGCGCCCCCACCCTGTTTCTGTCCGTCCCAGAACCAACCCGAGTGGGGGCCGCCGTGTTCGGCCTGCGAACGGGCGATGTAGGGACGGCCGGCCGCGCGGCCCTGCTCCCACAGCAGATCCTTCATATCGTGGATATCCGGTTCGTGGGGCCAGTTCTCCAAATACGCGTGGGGTAGGTCGGTCCGTTCGACGAGGTCGATCAACCGGCGTCCCTCCTTGACGGTCCGAGCGATGGGCTTCTCCACCGCGATACCCTGGAGGTCGGCCCCGTCCTCGACGGCCTCAACGACGGCCTCGACAGCGTCAAGCCGAGTGAAGTTCGGTGTAGTGATCCATACCGCGTCTACGTTGGGGTCTTCGACTAACCCGGCAATGTCGCCCTCGCCGTAGACCGACGGCTCCGGATTCCTCGCGTCGTGACACTCGTCCGCGAGGGCCTTCGCGTTCTCTCGAGTCCGGTTCTGTATCCCAGCGATGTGGGCGCCGGGGATGTACTCGACACTCGGTGCGTGCGCGTCGCGGCTGATGAAGCCGGCACCTACGAGTCCGATGCCGAAGTCGTCCGCTGACATACTCGTGGCAACTGCGTCGTGGATAATAATATTACGTGGTTCACGTGGACGCGCTTCCCGCAACTGTGGAAGGTTCTGCCCGCGATCAGTCGTCGACCCAAACTGGCGAGGCCCAGGCGTACTGTCCGTCGCGCTGACCGGCGCGGACGTAGTAGTAGTCGAGCCCCTCGCTTTGGGGGAGGTCCTCGAATGTGACAGTCGCTCCGCAGGCCTCGACTGGATCAGCGCGACTCACCCGTACCTTGTGCGCGTTGTGATAGATGATATCGGTGTTTTCGATGTCGGGTTCGGAGAGATCAAAGTCCTGGTCGAGGCGGTCGGCCGACTCCTCCGTGAACGAAAACAGGTGGTCCTCGTGTTTCGCGTCGGCCAGTGGGACCGTCAGCGTCTCGCCGTCGTCGAGATCGATCACGACCCGGCTGTCGTCGTCGGCGTCGACCTCGACGACGAACCCCTGGGTCGTGCGGTCGGCATCGAGTTCCGGGAGTATGGCGTCCTGCTCGGCACGCGAGGTGGTCACGTCGAACCGGCACTCACCGTCGGCCACCTCGTAGGACTGGCCGAACCCACGGAACCGGGGCTGTGCCCACGTGATCTCCCCACTGCGAGCCCGGATGGCACCGGACCAGTCCCGCTCTACGGAGTCGAAGTCCCCGTACTCCCTGGAGGGTCCCCACCCCACCTCAACTAGGATTCGATACCGGCCGGCCTCGGCGTCGAACTCCGTGTCTTGGTGGGTGTAGCTCGCCGCTACGTCGCCGTTGTGGACGACCTCGATCGCGTCGAGCGGGCGTGGACAGTCAACTTGGACGGTTGCGCGGCGGTCGGAAACCGACGACACCGACGACCCTAGCGGATGACCGTCGAGCGACCACCAGAGCCGCATTCGGTCGCCGGTGACGCCGTAGGTCCGGCGCTCGCGCACCGCTTCCCAGATCGCCTCACGGGTGAGTTCCGGCGCCCACACGCCCGCGATCCCGCTGTTCCAGGTTCCGGGCAGCCCGGGACCATCGTTCGAGGCGATGACGCCGATCCGGTGGCCGCGGTTGAGGGCGGCTTGGTATGTCCCCGTGTTGGTCCGGGGACCCATATCGTGGTTACCCTCCATCGGCACCGGAGAGTCGATCGACTCGTTAGACCCGTGGCTAGAGTAGATCTCCGAGACCGGCGAGAGTTCCGGGTCGTACTCGTCCCAATCCTTCCCCCGGTTTCCGAGTTCGTAGGCGGTGTGGTGGGGAAGGACGAGCGCGTTGCGGTCGGTCATATTCTCGAGCAGGTCGGGGAGCTCCCAGGCCCGGTCGATCTCGTACCCCTCCTCGCGGTAGTAGACGTTGTGATCGCCCCACCGGGTCCGGTTGCCGTGCCACTCGAAGGCCGGGAACGTGATGAACTCGCCCGGTTCGTTGTACCGTCGTGAGGCGGCTTCGATGTCGGTCCACCACTCGTCGAACTCCGGGTCGTGACCGACCGACTCCTCTCGGATCCCGGCGACGCGTCCCTTCTGATACCACTTGAACGGGTAACACTGGACAACGGAGATATCGAGGTGTTCGCGTGCGCTGTTGAGAACAGTGTCGAGTCCGGACCGGTTCGTCTCCGGGCCAGTCATATGTTTGTGGAAGTCCCCCCAGAACAGATCGAGGTCTGGTGACTCTTGCAGACGCATAGGTCGGGTCTCGCGGCGAACTGGTTTAAATTTCTCCCTGTCGGAACCCCGAGGGTAATGCCCTACTCGCACGAGTCTAGGGGACAATCTCACCAAAACGAATGAACAAGTAACCCTCGTGACCAAAATAATTAACCGTTGGTCCACGGTATCAGGTGTCGATGACAAGCGAGCAAGCCCCTAGGATCGGCTTCGTCGGTCTTGGGGTTATGGGAACGAAACACGCCGAAAACCTCGACGAGGCGGGTGCATCGATCGTCGCCGGTGTCGACATCGACGAAAACGCTCAGTCGTCATTTGCGGACGCGTTCGACACCGAAACTTATGAGAATCACGACGAGATGCTGGACATAGAGTCGCCCGACGCGCTCGTCGTCACGACGCCGAACCGGTTTCACGAATCGGCGGCCGTCAGCGCGCTCGAACGCGACGTACACGTCCTCTGTGAGAAGCCGCTGGCCCACACCCTGGAGAGCGCCGAGCGAATCGCTGCCGCCGACGACGACAGCGACGCGTTCTGTATGGTCGGCTTCTGTAACCGCTTTGCGCGGTCCACGACACTGTACCGTCAGTGCCAGCATCGGGGCGACATCGGCGATGTCGAACACATTGAGGCGAACTATGTCCGCAGACGGGGGATTCCGGGGCTCGGGTCGTGGTTCACCGACGAGCAACTCTCCGGAGGAGGTGCGCTTATGGACATCGGCGTCCACGCGGTTGACCTCGCGCTTCATCTTGCAAACTTCCCAAGGGTTGTCGAAGTGACGGGCCAGACACGGTGTAGCATCGGAACGGATCCCGAATACGCCGACCCTGACGGGTGGGCGAAACAGTGGAACACCTCCGATGGGACCCTCGATGTCGACGAGGCCGCGTCGGCGTTTCTGCGGTGTGCGAACGGGGTTACCATATCGCTAGAGATCGCGTGGGCGACGAACCGTCGTTCCGATAAGGTTGTTCGCGTGGTCGGAAGCGAAGCGGGCGCGGAGCTCGAAATCAGTGGGAACGAACTGACGCTTTTCGACACCGGCGTCGGCGAGGTGGACTACTTCGACGATCGGACGCTTTCAGGCAGCGCCACCCGCAACCGACACCAGATCGAGGGTGAGCACTTCCTGGCGGGTGTCGAGTCCGACGAGCGCCGGGCGATAAACACTATCGAGGAGGGACTCAGGGTACAGCGCGTGGTTGACGCGATCTACCGGGCCTCCGACCCCGGTACTGCAGTGAGTGTTCGTGACGCAGCCAGGAACCGCCAGTCGAGCGCGTCCGTCTGTCCGTCCGAGTGATCACAAACGGAGTCACAACAATGTATAAAACACACAAGCGGGACTCCAAGCTATGAACAGTTATTACATCAAACGGACGCTCCGGTCGGTAGTGACCCTCTGGATCGTGGTCACCCTAACCTTCGGGATGATCAGGCTACTCCCGGGCGGGCCGTTGGTACAGCTCCGCGCCCAACTCATCCGCCAGGGCGTCGACCCGAGCGAGATCAACGGCATCATCGAATCGTACCAGAACCTCCGGCCGGATCAACCGCTGTATATCCAGTATTTCGACTACGTATCCTCACTTTTGACAGGGGATCTGGGCGAGTCGATTCGGTACGGTGAGCCCGTCGCAGCGCTCGTCGGCGACGCCCTGCCTTGGACGGTTTTCGTTATGGTGACCGCGACCGTTATTATGTACGCCCTCGGGATTCTCTGGGGTGCCGTGATGGCGTACAAGGAAGGGAGCACGTTCGACACCGTGTCGAGTGCGCTCTCGATTCTGTTCTCGACGGTCCCGTTCTACGTGTTCGCGATCTTCCTCGTCATCATCTTCGGCTACCAGCTCGAATGGTTCCCGACCCGAGGTCGGACGAGTGTGGGGGCGCAGAACCCCTATACCCTCGGGTTCGTCATCGATGTCGTACGCCACGCGGTGCTTCCGATTATGTCGATTATCGTGACGCAGGTTGGTTTACAGGCGCTGGCGATGCGCGGCAACAGCATCCAATTACTCGGAGAGGATTACGTCCGGGTGGCCCGGTTGCGCGGCCTCGCCGACGGACGGATCGCGACCAGGTACGTCGGCCGGAACGCGATCCTGCCGATGTACACCGGTTTCCTGACGCTCATCGGGTTCAACATCGGTGGGTCGGTCATCCTCGAGGAGGTGTTCACCTACCCTGGGATCGGCTACTATATGTTCAAGGCGCTGGAGGGCCGTGACTATCCGTTGATGATGGCCGTGTTCCTAGTGATCACGTCGGTACTCGTCGTCGCGCTGTTCGTCGCGGACCTCACGTACAGCAAGATCGACCCACGCGTCCAAACGGGTGATTCCAGTGAAGCCTACTGAATCGGATACCGAGTTCTCGTTCGAGACGAGCAGGTCGGACATCGAGGTCACTTGGAAGCAGCGGCTCGGCGACTTCTACCGGGAGTTCATCTACAAGCCCGGGCTCGTGGCCTGGAGCGACAACCGGACGCGACTCGGCGCGCTGCTTATGCTCGTGTACGTGCTGATGGGGACCGTCGGGGTGGTCTACTACCGCGCCCCGACCTCCAACCAATCGCCGCGGGGCGTCCAGCCGTTCCAGACTACGGAGGCCTTGCTGGGAACGACCGGGTCGGGGATCGACATCCTCGCGATGATCATCCACGCGACGCCGCCGATGCTGATTATGGTTCTGTCCGGCGGCCTGTTCGCGACTACGCTAGCCGTCACTTTCGGGACCGTTGCTGGGTACAAGGGAGGGGTGACCGACCGGGCGCTCACCACGTTTGCGGATATCGCGATGTCGATCCCTGGGCTCCCCCTGATTATGGTGCTCGCGATCGTGTTTAGCCCCACGAACCCTGCAATCATCGGAATCCTCCTTACTATAAATTATTGGGCTGGTCTCGCCCGAGCGATCCGGTCGCAGATCCTGACGCTCCGCGAGGAGTCGTACGTCGAGGCCTCTCGAACCCTCGGCGTCTCGACGTGGCGCATTCTCGTCAAGGATATCATTCCGAATATTATGCCGTACGTCCTGGTGAACTTTGCCAACGCAGCGCGATTCGTGGTGTTCACCTCGGTTGGCCTCTACTATTTGGGAATCCTCCCCACGTCGGTGGCAAACTGGGGGGTCCAACTGGATCAGGCCTACCGGAACGCCGGTGCCCTGACTGGGGCCGGGACACTGTACCAGCTCGTGTTCCCGATGCTCGCGATTATGCTCATCGCGTTGGCGCTCATACTGCTCGCACAGGGGATGGACCGCGTGTTCAACCCCCGCGTCCGGACGCGTCTGGCGGGGGAGTCCCGATCGACAGACGGCGATGATACTGAAGCAGTCTCGACTACGGAGGTGCTGAACTGATATGATTTCCGAACCCACACACCGACCCGCGATGGCGACCGACGATCCGATTATCCGGATGCGAAACGCCTCGGTAACGTACGACCACGGCGAGTCGTACGTCCTCGATGATGTCTCCTTGGATGTCGAACGAAACGAGATACTCGGGATCGTGGGCGAGAGCGGTTCCGGGAAGTCGATGTTGGCTTCCGCGATGCTCGATGCGGTGCCCGACCCTGGCCTGCTCGAAGGATCGATCACGTACGTGCCCGAGAGCGGAAGCAAGGTCGATATCCTCGAACTCGACAAACCGGGTCTCAGGTCGCTCCGGTGGGAGGAGGTGTCGATGGTGTTTCAGGGGGCGATGAGTTCGTTCAATCCGACGATGGAAGTGGGCGACCACTTCCGGGAGACGATCCAAGCCCACGATATGGATCTCGAGTCGGGAATGGATCGCGCGCACGAACTACTGGAAGACCTCTATCTCGAACCGGAACGGGTTCTCAACTCCTATCCCCACGAGCTCTCCGGCGGGATGCAACAGCGGGCGTTGATCGCGCTGTCGCTCGTTCTCGACCCGGAGTTACTCGTGATGGACGAACCGACGGCGGCACTCGACCTGCTTATGCAGCGATCGATCCTGATACTGCTGCGTGAGCTCCAGGAGAAGTACGACCTGACGATGATCTTCATCACCCACGACCTCCCGCTCGTGGCGGCGCTGGCCGACCGGATGGCCATTATGTACGCGTTCAAGCTGGTGGAGATAGCCCCGACACGGGAGATCGTCGAACACGCTTCGCACCCGTATACGCGCGCACTGCTCAACTCGACACCCAACCTTGATGCATCGCTCGAAGAGATGCAGCCGATCGAGGGGTCCAGTCCCGCGCCCATCAACCTTCCCGGTGGATGTGCGTACCACCCCCGGTGCCCGCTCGCGACCGAGGAGTGTCGTACGACAGTCCCGGAGTTCGAGCGGACGGCCGACGGCCACGTGGCGGCGTGTCACCACACTGATGAGGCCGTTGATCGGATCCCGCTCAATTACGAGGAACTGTTGCGGGAGGACACCCTCGGTCCGGACGGTGATCGGGCGTGAACAGTCAACCGGTGCTCTCGCTGGAAGATGTCGAAGTCCACTTCGAAAACAAACCCGGTCTCCTCGATTTCGGGGCGGACCCGGAGACGGTACGGGCCGTCGACGGGGTTTCGCTCGATATCGCCGAACGCGACGTGGTCTCGTTGATCGGAGAGTCGGGGTGTGGGAAGACCACTCTGGGTAAGGCCTGTATCGGACTCCAGCGGCCAACCGGCGGGACCGTCCGATACCGCGGTGATGATATGTGGGCCGTCCGGGACGGGACAACAAACACCGACACGGAGTGGGCGGACATCCGGACATCGCTACAGATCATCCACCAGGATCCCGGCGCATCGTTGAATCCGAACCGACGGCTCATATCGATCCTGTCGGAACCGCTCAGACAGGTCAACCCCGAACTCTCGAAGGGCGAGAAGCGCGAGCGGATTTATTCGCTCTTGGAACACGTTGGTATGAACCCGGCTGCCGACTTCGCAGAACGGTATCCTCACCAACTGTCCGGTGGAGAACAGCAGCGTGTCGCGCTCTGCCGTGCTCTGCTTATGAACCCCGACGTAATCCTGGCTGACGAGGCCATCTCGGCACTTGATGTCTCCCTGCGGGTCGAAATGATGGATCTGATGCTCGACCTACAGGAGGAGTTCGACACCTCTTACGTGTTCATCAGCCACGACCTCTCGAACGCTCGGTATTTCACCGAACACGGTGACGGCAGAATTGGGGTGATGTACCTCGGCCAACTCGTCGAGACTGGCCCGGCCGAACAGCTCATTAACGACCCGAAACACCCGTACACCGAAGTACTGCGGTGGGCGACACCGGACCTCTCCTTGGAGCAGTCTGGCGAGCTGCCTATGCGAAAGATCGATATTCCCGACCCCGTCAACCCGCCGTCGGGGTGTCGGTTCCACACTCGATGTCCCGAAGCGCGTGAAGTGTGTGCGCGGGACCAACCCGCCGATTATCGGCTCGGCGACCAGCGAGCAGCCTGCTTCCGCCACGACGAAACCCACGAGTACTGGGACAGCCCCGAACTAACCGACTGATACGATGTTGTAACAAGGTCTGGTCGTGGCGGGGTCGGCAATGATGGCTCCCGGATTTCCGCGGACTAGTCGCTTTGGCGCGAACCTTCTTATGAACGTGCGCCGAAGGAGATGTATGTCCTTTCGGGACGAGATTTGGGCGACGATCTACGGGACACGGGGGATGATGCGGATGCTGACGACGTTTCTGTTGTTCTTATTCGGCCTGACCGTGGTATCGTTTCTGCTCGGCCACCAGCGGGAGACGACGACTGCGCTCGCCTACGCGAACCTCGTTCTCACCGGTGGCGCGTCCCTGGCTGGGATCGGCCTATACTGGTACGCCGCCAGACGAGAAGGAAATCACTGAATCGACGGCCCAGCCATACGTCAGGCCCGGGATGTCGGTACGCTAGCGGACCGGAACGCAGTCACTGAGAATCCAGAAAGTCGGCGGTTTCGGCGGCCAAGTCTCTGAGGTCTGCGTCCGCGTCCTCGTTTCCCGCCACCTCGCGGAGGGAGTCGACCGCTGCGTCGTCACCGAGGTGTCCGAGTGCGGCGACGGCACGGGCTCCGACTGTCTCGTCAACATCGTCGAGCGCGTCGATCAGCGGCGAGACCACCTCGTTCAGTTCCGTCGGCCGGTGTTCCGCGAGCGCTGCGAGGGCACCGGCGGCCGCGGCGCGCACGGCTGGGTTGTCGTCGTCCAGCAACGCGAGTAGTCGATCGGAGTGCGGAGAAACCGACGCAGGCTTGATCTCCGCGACCTCGACGACGACGTGTACGGCGACGACACGGGCCGCGAGCTGTCGGCGCCGGGACTGTCCGCGGATGTTCTCCACGGTTTCGGTTCGAACCGCGTCGGGGTTCGGAGACGGTTCCAGCCCCTCCATCGGGTCCGAGACGGGGCGTTCGACGACGGCCAAAAGTTGGTCCACGTGGTCAGTGAACGCGTCCGGACGCTCAGCGGCGAGCGGACGGAGCACCCGGGCGGCGGCCGAGTTGACGATCGGAAGGTCGTGGTTCAGTACGGCAGGCAGATCGCCCGCCACATCGACCACGGCCTCGGGCTCGTCGTCGGCCAGAAGTGACAGCGCGAACAGGACTTCCTTGAGAACCACCGCCCGGTCGTCGTCGAACAGCCCGGAGAGGGTCGGAACCAGCGGTTGGATCGAGTGGGGATCCTCGGCGGCTAGCGCCGTCGTGAGTTGGGCGGCGTGGGTCCGGACCAGGTTGTCATCGCTCCGGAGACCGGACTCGACCCGCTCGATGTCGACCTCCCCGGGCGTGGCGGTTTCGGGATCGATGTCTCTGATATCGTCGGCGCCGGTGGCTGGCATACTGTGACAAGGAGAGCCAACGGATTAGTATGTGACGGTGCTGGGAAGCGAACACGGCGCTTGTAGACTGAGTGACGGTCGGTCGGAGCGGGGAAGTCACTGAGATACGGCCGCCGGGGAGACCGTGATCGCCGACGAACTCGATCAGTACGAGTTCGGGATACCGACGCGTAACACTTATTCCGCCCTACTCGTTACCCCTGGTAATGGATCGCACGCGTTACGAAGGGGTGGCGAGACGTGATTTCGTCAAATCTGCCGTCGCAATCGGTGGGACGAGCGCGTTGACCGCGTGTCTAGACCGCGAGTCATCACAAATGGAGCGTGCGACAGGAACCGAAACCGAACGCGACGAGGGGCTTTCGGTCCCGCGACCGGACGATCCCGGCGACAGACCGACCGCACTACACCGGTGGGACAGCCACCTGGTCCGGGACGCCAACGGAAACACTGTCCTCCCACGGCACCAGGTCGTCCTCGGGCTCTCCTACACAGGAACGGCACCCCCCACCGAGGGGGAACGCAACCAAGTCAAGGAGGCACTGAGGACACTCGATCGGGCGTTCCAGTGGGGCGCCGGTGACGGCGCGGACACGGGCGTGAGCACCGGGCTGCTGTGGCTTTTCGGTTATTCGGCGAACTACTTCGAGTATGTGGGGGCGGCCGTCCCCGACCGGATCACGACCCCCGAGTCCCTGGTTTCGGCCGTCGGCGAGGACCACGCGAAGGCCGACGGCTTCGACGCTGTCCTCGTGTTGACGGGTGACCTCGGGTCGATCCCACTCGCGGCCGAGGCCGCACTGTGGGGCGAACGGGACACACTCAACGGAATCGAACCCCCGGCAACCCTCAACGGCGTCTTCGAGCGGACAGCCCGCCGGACCGGCGTCACCGGCAAAGGGATCGTCGCCGAGGAGCTTGACAACGAATCCGTCCCGGAAGACGCCCCGCTGTCGATGGGGTACCGCTCGGGGTTCGGCGACAACCAAGCGTCTGAGGACGCCGTCACGATCGATACGGGGCCGTTCGAAGGCGGGACGACGCTCTCGGTGTCACGGCTCCATATCGACCTCGACCGGTGGTACGAACAGTCCACCAAGGAACGGGCGGGTGAGATGTTCTGCCCCGCACACGACACCGAACGGCTCGGCGACACCGCCGAGAGCTTGGGGAACTCCAGCGGGATCACGCCGGAGGACGCCGAACGAATCTCCGAAACCGCGGCGACCCACGGTCGCATCGGTCACTCCCAGAAGCTCGCCACCGCCCGTGACGACGAGTTCCGGCCGCGGATCCTCCGTCGGTCCGAAGGCGTCGCCACGGATGTCGCCGAGGGAGCCGGGTTCAATTTCACGTCGATCCAGGCGGACATTCAGGAGTTTGTCGCGGTCCGACAGGCGATGAATCCCAGCGGGCACGACGTTGATGTCCCCGCTGAGAACCACGGTATCGTTGATTACCTAGACACACGGGGGCGGACAGCGCTCGTCGTCCCGCCCCGGGACCGGATCGCGCTCCCGACGCCGTGACACGACGTACGGCTGTAGTGCTGGTGGGGCTGCTGGCGGTGACGGTCCTCGCAGTGGGTTTGGCCGTCTCCGGGGGAGATACCGGCGATTCGGGCGGCAAAATCAACTTCACCGAACGGACCGGAGAGAGCGGGCTGTCGTACACGGACGAGCGGCGGGGAGTTGGCAACGGGAATGCTGGCGTGTACGTCATCGACGCAAACAACGACGGCTGGGAGGATGTCGTGACGATCGGCGGAGAACGGCCGTCGCTGTTCGTCAACAGAAACGGGACCTTCGAGCGGAGCGACGCACTGCCGGGGCTGAATCGCTCGTTCAAATCCGCAGCTGTCGTCGACTACGACGGCGACGGGTGGGATGATCTCCTCCTCCTGCCAGCGGGGGGGTCGGTCGTCACGCTCCACAACGACCGCGGAACCTTCGAGCGCGTCGACGTTGGGCTCGGCAACACCACCTACCCGCTCGGTGCCGCACCCGCCGACTACGACGGCGATGGTGAGGTGGATCTCCTGATTTACCAGTCGGGTGACTGGAGCGAGGGCAAGCCGAAGGGCTCGGTCAGCCTCGAATCGAGTTTTGAAGACGACAACGGCAACCCCAACCTGCTGTACGAGAACACCGACGACGGCTTTGAGCGCGTGACTGACGCGGGCATCGAGGGCGAGCGGTGGAGCCTCGCGGCGAGTTTCACCGACCTCACCGGTGACGGCCGCCCCGACATCCACGTCGCCAACGACTACAATACTGATATCGTCTACGTCAACGACGGTGACGGAACGTTCACCCAGCACAAACTCGGGGGGAACACCGCTCGGAACGGGATGGCCTCCGAGGTGGCCGACGTGAACGGTGACGGCCGCCCCGACGTGTTCGTGACGAACATCCACCTCCCGATCAGCCGCGAGACGATGTCGCCGGACCGCTACGAGCGGGTCGCGGACTTCCTTACGTTCGTCATCCACTCCAACCGTACCAAGGGGAACACGATGCTGATCAACCACGGCGACGGGAAGTTCACCGACCGCTCCGTCCGGTGGAACCTCCGGGACGGTGGGTGGGGGTGGGCCGCCACGTTCGCCGATTTCGATAACGACGGCGACCGCGATCTCCTCCACGCCACCCAGAACGTCGTGAAGATCGACCCCGAGGATCCGTTTTACAACTACCCGATGCTATGGGAGCGCGAGGGCGGGAACTTCACACAGCTCGACGCGGCTGATCGGGGTTTCGATGAAGACGACGGTCGCGGAATGGTCACGCTTGACCACGATCGCGATGGCGACCAAGACGTGGTTATGGCAGTGTACGGCGACAACTACAGTGTCTATGAGAACACTGTGGACCGGTCGACGACGAGCATCCAACTCCACGTCGTCGACGGTGACGGTGCCACGGCCTACGGGTCGACTGTGACCGTCGAAGCCGACGGGGACCGGACCACCAGACGCCAGCGCCCCCGGACCGACTTCCTGTCACAGGAGAGCCGCGTCATCCACATTGGGTTGGGCGACACAGAACGCGTGGACCTGATGGTCACGTGGCCCGACGGCACGGAACGAACGTTCGAGGAAATCCCAGCTGACAGGCGCATCCGGATCACCCCTGGCGGGATCGAGACGGTCGCAAACTTCAGTGCGGAGTCGGCTGGTTGACACGATTCCCGTAGCCGGATACCACCGCCGATCGATCGTCCGGCAGTAGCCAGTGGCTCTCTCCGCGACCCGTCCCGACCGTCGGCACCCCTCGGCGCGGACCTCCTCTCTCGCACTGTCACGAGGATTTTTGTTTTGGGGAGGAAACCCGGAGGTATGACAGACTCGACGCCCTCCTGCTGTACAGGACGCCGGTCTGAATCCCACGAGATCCACGACCAACCACCCGAAGACGCTTCGGCACTACGGGCATCGACGCCCCCGGTGTCTGGCGACGACGACAGGACGACGGGGATGGTTAGGATAGACGGTGGACGGTTCCTGATGGGGACTAACTCCGATGTCGGGTTCCCGGAGGACGGCGAAGGTCCAGTCCGGGAGGTAACCGTGGATCCGTTCTACGTTGACCGCTACGCCGTTACGAACGCCGAGTTCCTTGAGTTCGCTCAAGAGACGGGGTACACCACCGACGCAGAGCGGTTCGGATGGTCGTTCGTCTTCGAGCGCTTCTGTAACGACGCCGACCGCGGCCGCGTACTCCAGCACGTCGACGCGGCGCCGTGGTGGGTCGCAGTTGAGGGCGCGGCGTGGTTCTACCCCGACGGCCCCGCTTCGAGTATCCTTGATGACAGAAAGCTCCTGAAACACCCGGTGACACACGTCTCCTGGCGCGACGCGGCCGCGTACGCCAAGTGGGCGGACAAGCGCCTCCCGACAGAAGCCGAGTGGGAGTATGCCGCCCGCGGCGGTCACAAACAGCGGCGTTTCCCGTGGGGCGACCGACTGACACCGGACGGTGAATTCCGGTGTAACACTTGGCAAGGAGAATTCCCGGAGCACAATACCGGCGCGGACGGCTATATACAGACTGCCCCGGTTGACGCATTCGAGCCCAACGACTACGGGCTTTACAACGTCGTCGGAAATGTTTGGGAGTGGTGTCTCGACTGGTTCAGCCCCGACTATCACACGACCGACGAGTACGACTATGACAACCCGACTGGACCCGAATCGGGAGACGAACGGGTGATGCGCGGCGGGTCACACCTCTGTCACCGGTCGTGGTGTAACCGGTACCGGCTCGGCGCGCGCTCGAAGAACACCCCCGACAGTTCGACCGGAAACATCGGATTCCGGTGCGTCGTCGACGCTGCGGGTCAGTAACGTGTGGGTCGTTCCCCACCCCGAAACCACTAAACCCTCGGACGTGTTGGGCAGGAACGACGTATGGAGGAGATACACACGGACGCGGCACCCGCGAGTATCGGCCCGTTTTCGCAGGGAATCAGGGACGGCGACCGGATTTTTGTCTCGGGGCAAGGCCCAGTCGATCCCGACTCCGGGGAAGTCGTCAGCGGCGACATCCGGGAACAGACGGCCCGGACGCTGGAGAACGTCGGTGCTATCCTCGAAGCCGGCGGGAGTTCCCTTGACGCGGTAGTGAAATCTACCGTGTTCGTCACGGATATGTCGAACTACGACGCCGTCAACGATGTGTACGCCGACTACGTGAGCGACCCGTACCCCGCGCGCAGCGCAGTCGAGGTCGACGACCTCCCTATCGATATCGGCGTCGAGATCGAAGTGATCGCCACAACGGACCTATGAAGGCCGTTGCAGTCCGGAGCGGCGAGACCGAACCGACGCTTCTCGACGTTCCGAAACCGACGCCTGACGACGGCGAAGCACTCGTTCGCACGCTGCGCGTCGGCATCGACGGCACCGACCACGAGGTTATCAGCGGATCCCACGGCGGCTACCCAGCGGGTGCGGACCATCAGATCCTCGGCCACGAAGCCGTCGGCGTCGTCGCCGATGCGACCACCACTAAGTTCGAGGAAGGTGACCTCGTCGTCCCGACGGTCCGGCGGCCACCCGCGAGCGGGTCGAACGTCTACTTCGATCGCGACGAACCGGATATGGCGCCCGCAGGCGACTACGTCGAACGCGGTATCGCCGGCGCACACGGCTACATGAGCGAGTACTTCACCACTCCCGAGCGGTATCTTGTTCCAGTTCCAGACGACGCCGCAGCGTACGGCTTCTTAATCGAGCCTATCAGCAACTCCGAGAAGGCGATCGAGCACGCCTTCGCTGCCAGGTCGGCATTCCAGTGGGCCCCCGAGTCCGCGTTCGTACTCGGGAACGGCCCGCTCGGGTTGCTCACGCTCGCGATACTCCAACAGGACCGCGGCGTCTACGATACCTTCGAGCGGATCTACTGCCTCGGCCGGCGCGACCGACCGGACCCGACAATCGACATCATCGAACAACTCGGCGCGACGTACGTCGACTCCCGGAAGACGCCTCTTTCAGAGATGCCTGCGGCGCACGAACCTATCGATCTCGTCTACGAAGCGACGGGATACGCCAAACACGCCTTTGGGTCGATCGACGCCCTAGCGCCGAACGGCGTCGCCGCACTGTTGGGGATCCCCGAGGACTGGGCGTTCGAGGTTGACGGCGGTCGGCTCCACCGCGAGATGGTGTTGGAAAACAAGACGCTCCTCGGAAGCGTCAACTCCCACGTCCATCACTTCGAGTCAGCGAAAGAGTCGCTTGCGACGTTTCCCGAGTGGTTCGTCAACGATCTGATCACGGGTGTTTACCCGCCTGAAGAGGCATTCCGGGCGTTTGAGACCGGTGACGACGTTATCAAAACCGTCGTGGAGTTCGATACTCTATGAGTGAGTACGATGTCCTCTTAGTGGGCGAATCGTGGGTCTCACTTGATTTCGAGATCAAGGGACGGGACGTGGTGGGAGACGCCGGCTACGAGGAAGCGGGGGCATACCTGATCGCCGCGCTCGAATCCGCGGGATCGGCCGTTGAGTTCGTGCCGTGCCACGCCGTTGCTGACCGGTTTCCTTCGACGGTAGAGGAACTAGCCGCGTATGATCTGGTCCTGTTGAGTGATGTCGGTGCGGACACGCTCCAAATAACTCCGCGGGTGGCCGATGGCGAGACCGATGTCAACCGGTGTCGTCTCCTCGCCGAGTACGTCGCGGACGGCGGCGCGTTCGGAATGATCGGGGGGTATATGAGCTTCGCTGGGAAGCACGGCGCGGCACGGTACGGGCTCACCGCCATTGACGACATCCTCCCGGTGACGGTGGGGCGCGCAGACGACCGGGTGGAAGCGCCTCACGGACCGCATCCTCGGCCGAAGGACGCCCTCCCCGGGTCACCCCCGTCAAAGTGGCCGTCGATCCTAGGGTACAATCTGGTTGAGGCCGACCCGGACGCGACGGTGTGGGCGACGGTAGACGGCGACCCGCTGCTTGTCGTCGGCGACTACGGTGACGGAAGCGCAGTCGCGTTCACGACCGATTGCGCCCCTCACTGGGCGCCCGAAACGTTCCTCAAGTGGGAGTACTTGCCGACGCTTTGGAGCTCCATACTCGACCGCGTTTCAGGGTAACCCGCCGTTGTTTCTCTGCCTGAGGACACCGATCACAGATACGATCTGATACGCTCGACAACGTAGGTTGCCTGGTCGTCGGTCAGACACATCGGGTTGATGATGAACGCGTCGTCCCCGAGGCTGTCGGCGCCGACGAAGACTCGCGGGTCCTCTTGCCGGAGTGAGAGCACGAGATCCCCCGTCGTGAGGCCGGCTGCCTCCTCGTCGAGGGTAACGACAACCTCGGGCGCGATCGACACCTTGTCGGCGTCGGTCGTCTGTATCGACAGCGCGGGTTCGGGTGTAAGCCCCTCGGTGATTAGGGTCGCCCGGTCCAGCCACTCCTCGCCGAGAGCGGCGTGGTCCTCCTCGACGAACAGATCGAGAGCCGTGATGAGGCCGGCGAGTTCTTCTTTCCCGACCTTCAGGGATCGCCCGATACCCTGCCGGGGAACGCCCTCGAACCGATCCACGTCGACGAAGTCGGCCGGCGGATCCCACACGGAATCCGCGGCGTGCATATCCAACTGCTGGAGGGCCACGGATTCGATGAGATCCGCCCGACCCGCGAGGATCCCGGTCGTCTGTGGTCCACGGACGGCCTTTCCACCACTAAACGCGACTAGGTCGGCTCCCTCGTCGATGAACCGCGAGAAGTTCGAGACGGGTGGAACTTCGGCGGCGGCGTCGACGATAACAGGGACATCGTTGGCATGTGCGATGTCGACCACCTCAGGGAGCGGCGGGCCGGTATACTCCTTCTGGAGATACGCGACCGCGGCCGTGTCCTCGGTGATCGACTCGCCGATTTCCCAAGGTTCGACGCTCTGCGACCCGGTGCCGAGGTAGGGATCGTTCGTTCCGATATCGACAAGCGTGGCACCCGCAGCACGGAGTGCGTGATCATAGCCGGTGCGGTGGGTCCGTGGAACAAGTATCTCATCGGCCAGCCCCTCTGTGTCCGGCAGTTGGTACATCGAATCCAAGTCGTCTCCTGCGATGCAGGCGGCCGCAGCCAGCAGAAGACCGGCTGAGGCGCCGGAAGTAACGTATCCGGCCTCTGCACCGGTGACGGTGGAGATGAGGTCGCTGGCCCGGGCTTGGAGATCGGAGATCCGTACGAACGACTCCGAGGCCTCAGCCATAGCCTTAACCGCTTTTTGGCGGATGAGACTGCCGCTGATGCGCGTTTTAGTGCCGGCCGCATTGATTACCGTCGGGACCCCAAGCTCGTCGTAGATATCGCTCATACGTACAGCAATATTAGATGGTGATCCGTTAAATATCCGGGCTTTGGGATTCGCTCAGTCAAATAATCGTTGAGATTTGCTCGTTATCAGAGAAGTCCATAATCGGCGCCCCCCGTTCTTGTTGCCGTCTACGCTGTGGTCTAAGTGAGGGTCGTGTTAAGTTAAGCACGATTCCACCAGACGGCGTTGGCTTGCAACCACGTTTCCGCGGTCGGTGGATCGACGCGGCTGAAGTAGTTTGAAAACGAAGAGGTCCGTTGTTCTACTTCTCTAAATATACGTTCGACAGAATTTCTGAAGCCGTGTTGTTCGACGCGGTAGCTGTAGTTTTCGCGGCGGAGCCCACCGATCAGATCGTCTGCGTCATCGACGAGAAACAGCGCGTCTTCGACATCGTGTTTCTCGGCTAATTCAGTGAGAAATTCTCGTGCGATCGGAATCGTATACGTCGGAAACAGCCGCGAATGAAGGATTCTGTTCGTTTCAGGATCGACAGCAGCGTACAGCCAGTACTGCTCGTCGTTGATCCGGATCGCTTTCTGATCGACCGCAACGCGATCCGGGTTCTCACCGTCGGCTGGCTGTAGATCGGCTTTCTGTACCCAATTGTGAACAGCCACACGACTTCGATCGACACCCAATTCCTCAAGAAGAATAACTGTATTCGAAAGTGATAATCCAGCAAGATGGTGGCGAATACCCTTTTCAATGATCTCGCGGGGTGTCCGCTCTCGCTCCACAAACTCCAAGTCGATCCACTCGGTAGACTCGGTGAGGCGGGCGATTTCTGGCATAGACACTAGAACATCGCTCCGCCTCATCCTTAACTTAACACCGCGCGTTTTCTCACCCTTGAGTTTAAATACCAAACCGGGGGAAACGCGGACCGAAT